>Ga0209777_10001007_pt1 | contig 42909 bp, 63 predicted proteins | sample FrelakmetHBP12HB_FD_187147 | JGI IMG/M metagenome (GOLD analysis project Ga0209777, IMG submission 187147) | Freshwater lake sediment microbial communities from the University of Notre Dame, USA, for methane emissions studies -HBP12 HB (SPAdes)... | ecosystem: Environmental > Aquatic >...
CATTATTTTTATTTGTGAACTACCCAACTCTAAAGAGTCGGGCTTCCTGCTTCACAGGAATAAGCTTGTCGCTAGCTCGAAGAGCTTGAGACAAGTCTGACAATTCCTCCACAGATATTGGATTAGTAGATTCCCTACTAATTATTCTTAACCCTTCGAAGAGTATATTTCTTGCCGAGTGAACATCTCTATCAAGAGAGTATCCGCAGTCACAAATATATATTCTATCGCTAAGGCTAGGATTATTTAAAGTTCCACATTCAGGACAGAGCTTTGTTGAAGGGAAGAATTTATCAACGACTATCAGTGTATGTGATTTTCTTTTAAGATCACTCATTATTCCACCTATAGTTGAAGCTGATACTTTCTTTCCAAACCTTCCTGATTGCCATGCTTTAATACTTTCGTTTTGCACAATTACAGTTTCAAACTTATTTATTATTTTACTAACTAACTTATTTCGTTTATCTTTCTTTTGATTTGTAGTTCTTTCGATAGATTTATTAATCTTATTTTGATGTTTGAATCTATTATGAGAACCTTTCTTTTTGTTTTTAATTTTTCGCTGAAGTTGTTTAGTTTTCTCATTGACGGGAAAATTGATATCAAACTTTTCAGTATCAGAAAGTGTTAAACTTGTATTGATTCCAAAATCTATTCCAACACAATTTTCTTCAAAAATCTTTTCTTCTTTTGGAAGAAAACAAGTTACTTTAAGATAATAGCCAGAAGCTTTCCTGATTAAGTTTGCGTTGGCAAACTCTGCATTTTTAGGAATTTGATTAAAGCCAATAATTTTAAACGCTTTCTTGAATCCTTGTATTGTTACATATTTGGTTCCAGAAAATCTATAAGTCACACCAAATTGTCTCAATGGAATTGAATTAATTTTGCTTTTAAATTTTAGTTTTCCTGATTTTTTCTTTTTCTTTTTCTTAGTAGAAAAAGATTTAATGGAACTCATAGTGCGAGCTTTAATATCTTGTTTCATTTGAGCGGACAAGTTAATTAGTTCTCTTTCCTCTTGCTCCTTATCTTTATTGAGAACAAGAACAATTTTAATTTTATCATCAAATTTAAAAAGATCATTACTAGCAATTAATGAATTATAAAACCATTTTGCTTCTAAGAAAAGTCGATTCAAATGAGAAAGTTTTTCTTTAGAAAGGTGAGATAGATCTAATTTCAATTCGTAGGCTTTACAATCTTGTAATTTCCGTTTCTCTCTTGTTTTAAATAAGGAAGCTTTTCTAGTATCTTTATGTTCTTGTTTCATCATAAGTATATTAATTTATTAATATATTGTGTGGAAAATTCATCCCAAAACTAAAGTCTTGGGTTTCTTTTTTAAGAGGTTATAATGCACAGGATAGCAGAACAAATATATGGAATGACATTTGATTGGTATGTTGCTATATCTAGAGGTGGCTTGGTGCCTGCGGCACTTTTATCTCAAATCACTGGACAAAGAAACATTGATACGTTTTGTATTTCAAGATATGATACCAATGGTAAGCCTTGTGAAGCTAAAATTATAAATAAGAATTGTAATCATTTATATCGCAAAGACATTCTATTGATCGATGATCTTTTAGACCATGGAGAGACAGCAAAGCTTGCTATGGAATATCTTAAAACATGGCGCGGAGCGTCTGTTAAATCTATTAAACTTGCCGTTATATATTGGAAGCCACATTCAATTGTTATTCCAGATTTTTATATTGAGAAATGCGAAAGTGATAAATGGATAAACTTTGACTGGGAATTAGAACAAAACATTGAGGATTAAATATGAATAAAAAATTGATTGATACCATTGGGCCTTATAAAGTATATGAGGTTGATGGGGAAGAAATTCGAGCAGATATAGAATCTAACTTTACAAACTTTGCCAGCCATCTTGATTTTGATTTTGTTCCTGAGAATGAGTTTTGGGTTGATCATGAAAATGATCCAGGTGAAACTATGTTCTTTATTACAAGAATGGAAATGAAAAAGAAATCAGTTGATAATGGCATGGATAAAGATAAGGCAGAAGAGATTGCTGAGAGGGCAGAAAAGGCAGATAGGGCAAAAAGTAAAAAGTTTCAAAAGCTATCTAAAGTAAGAAGTATTCCTGATGAACTTAAATTAGAAAAGATTTTTGATTTTAGCGGTATCAATGGTTATCTTGTAGATGGAGAGATGGTAAGAGATACTTACTATGAGGATTTCACAGAAGGTGGCCATGGTTATGTTTACAATTGGATTCCTAAAGATGAAGTATGGATTGATGATGATGTATCTGAAGAGGAAAGACCTGATGTAATACTTCATGAAGTATATGAAAGGGAAAGAATGATTAACGGAGAACCTTATGAAGAAGCTCATAAAGCCGCTTTAGAATTAGAATTAATTGTAAAATCCCAACGCATTAATGGTGAAAAATAATGTTATGGTTATTTGTTTTTATCTTAGCCGCATACGGATGTACACAAGTATTAACAATAGGTTCTATCTTTAACAAGATTCGGCCGAAGCATCATTTCTTTAGTTGTTCAATGTGTATGGGCTTTTGGGTAGGGGTGATATTATTTTTAGGATTTTGGTTTTCAGGAATTTATTTATTCCCGATGGTTTGGTTTGGAAGTTTTTTGTATGGATGTTTATCTTCAGGAACCTCATACTTTTTGTGTAGGTTGATTGGAGATGATGGTTTAAACATCAGACTTGGATGAAAGGAAGAAAAATGTTAAAAATTGGAGATAGTGTCTATCGAATTAATTTAGAGGCGAAGACTGTCGATAAATTAAAGGTTGAACAAATTAGTAATTATGGTGATAGCTTTGAATTTGATTTAAGGTCAAAAGATCCAAACTGTAGATCCAATGGTAGTTATAAATATTACAAGCATGATCAAGCCTCTGCCGAAGAGGAGATGAGAGAATTATCTCTTGTTTTCCCATACTCATCAAACGTCACGAGTTTTATATTTAAAAAAGAAATGGCATTAAGAAAAGAGTTGGAAACATATCAAACTATCAAAGCGTCAGCTATTGATTTATACTAAGGAGAACAAATGACCGTATCTGTTGTTTATGGCGGGCAAATAGGTGATGAAGGCAAAGGTAGGATAGTTGACTACATGGCTGAAGACGCGGAAATAATTGCCAGGTATCAAGGTGGAGATAATGCTGGACATACCATTATTGTAGATGGAAAGAAAACAGTGTTACATTTAATTCCATCAGGCATTCTTCGTCCGAATAAAACATGTATCCTAGGGCAAGGAATGGTCATAAATCCTATTAGCTTTTCTAAAGAATATAACGAACTTAAAGCGTTGGGGTGTTTGGAGTCTTCACAAATTATGGTTAGTGCGCAGGCGCATTTGATTCTTCCTTATCATATTGCTCTAGATAGGCTTTATGAATCAGTTAAAGATAATAAGATTGGCACAACTTTAAAGGGAATTGGCCCTGCTTATACAGACAAGGCTCGAAGAATTGGAATTAGGCTTGAATCTTTAAAAGATCCTGATTTGTTATTAGAGCAAGTTAAAGAAGCTTTGTCTTGGCATAACATTTATTTTGATCATTTTGGATTACCATTATTTAAAGTGCTAGATGTTGTTGAAGATGTTTTAAATAATAGCAAAGATATTATTTCATGTTTGTCAGATAATACCAGAGAAGTAATTCAAATTGCAATTAAGAAGAATACAAATATTCTTGTTGAAGGTGCCCAAGGGGTTATGCTTGATATTGATTGTGGTTCATATCCTTATGTAACTTCTTCCAATACAATTCCAGGTGGTGCTTGTGCTGGTTTGGGAATTCCGCCAAATAGCATTGACAATGTTATTGCTGTTGTTAAAGCATATGCTACACGAGTCGGAGAGGGTCCCTTCCCAACGGAAGACCTTGGGGAAATGGGAGAGTGGCTACGAGCCAAGGGCTGTGAGTATGGGGCAACAACAGGTCGCCCAAGGCGTTGTGGGTGGCTGGACATGGCGATGCTTGGGTACACATTAAATGTTTCTGGAGCAACAGAAGTAATGATGGCGAAGCTAGACGTGTTATCTGGACTAGAGACAATTAAGGTTTGTTTGGAATATGATAAGACAGGAAAGCCAATTTATAATGAATTGCCCGGCTGGAATGAAGACGTTAGTCAATGTAAATTAAAAGAAGATCTTCCTAAGACATTGCTTGACTATATTGACAGTATTGAGGATTGGACAAACAGACCAGTAACAATGATTTCTGTTGGTCCGGATCGAGATCAGTTAATAGACATGTCAAAATAACTATTAATTTATACACATCTTTTATGCGGAGGATCTTATTATGTTAACAACAAAATGGAGACTACCATCTACGAACGTTCGCAACTGTTGTGGAGGAAAGTAGATCGGACGGGTTGCGCCCGTAGAAAGGATTCAAATGTGGCTTGAAGTGAAAGCTATTGGTCAAGTACTTGCCCCTAATCAAAAAAGCTGGATTGACGGAGAGTTTACATATCCAACAGAATTGGACATTGATGGATATACTCTTTGTTCAAAAATATTAAGTTCGACAAATCCCCTTGAAACATACTATGCTACTCTAATTGAAAATTATGATCTTGAGAAATTTAAATTTATAATTATTAATTATGAATACCTTAAGGCATGGATCAAAGAATATACAGATTATGGATTCGAAATAAAATGGGTAGGAGTAGTATGAGCACACGGTTTATTTACTGGTTTTCCTATATGGAAATTATTAGACAAATTATACTAAAGGTGAAAAATGGTATCAATAGAAAATCAAACTTTGGCAGTTGTTGAACTTAACAAAGCATTTGAAGATGTAAAGGCTGCATTGGAAGAGATTATAAATTATGAAGAAGAGTCTGTTATTGTTGATAAGAGAAATCCTGGATGTGCTAAATGTAAGAACTTTGGTGGCATATTGTTTTTACCAAGTGCAAGAGAGTGTACTGAGTTTACTGAATTTAATTCATATTGTAAATTTAAAAAAGAAGAAAAAGAAGTTGAAAAATATGATCCAGTTTGGGGGCTTGGAAAAAGACCTTATATAGATTATGCTTCTCCTGACTCTGACAATGCTAATGGCGAGTGTCCATATTTCGAATTAAAAATCTGGACGCCAAAGAAAACCATATTAGAAAAAATTACTTTATGGATAAAGAAACTTTTTGCAAGGTCTTAAAAGTTTAGAAATTTTAAAGGAAATAAAAGATGAAGTGGAAAAAGAAACTTGAAGATCCAAATGAAAATGTTCTGAAAGAATTACACATTGAATTATGGAAAGCAATAAATAAATATGTAAAAACTTGCGGAGGAGATCCTGGTAAAAAGACAGTTAGCGTTAAGCGTGAGCTTGCAGTTGTAGAAATTGAAAAACTTGTTGAGAAATTACAAGAAAAATATATTGGCAAGTGTGCTCCTCCTTACCTTGGAAACCCGGTTTGGGAGAGCCAACATGAACTGTCAATTAGCCTGTTAAACATAAAGGATTCATTATGATTAAAAAAGCATCAATAGGGCAACAGTTGGTTCATTATATGTATTATCCAAATGATAATGATCGTTATTTTCAAGTTTGTTATGCTTTGTCTACTGGTGTAGATAGTGATTATATTCAAGTTACTATATGCCATGAAGGAAAAAATTATGGTTGTGCTAGTCAATTAGATTCAAATATGCGGCCAGTTTCATCCATTCGTTTTCCTAAAAAGCAAGATTTATTTAAAACGGCAGAAGGGGCATTAAAACAATATCAGCGCGACCTAGAAGAAGATTTAAAGAGATGCGCAATTACTCAAGCGAGAATAGGTAAACGGCTATTGCAGCTTGAACAGGATCTTAAAAAATGAACTTCCAAATAATTTAATTCGCTATCTTGATATTATTAAAATTTTTACAGGCAAAAAGGTATCAATGATTTCTGTTGGTCCGAATAGAGATCAACTAATCAAAATGGAGTAAGAATGGAATTGGATGATATTGGTTTTTTAGAAATTATAGAGGAGCGAGCAAAGAATTTTTCAGATAAAAAGTTTTCTTATTGTGAATGGATTATAACATCAAAGTGCAATTTTGATTGTCCGTATTGCAATAAGTTTACGAATTCTAAAGATCTAAATTTACAAGAAATAAAAGATATTACCGATTTGCTAAAATCTTTTGATGTCAAATATATTCATTTAACTGGTGGAGAGCCGACAGTTAGAAATGATTTATTTGAAATAGTTTCTTATATAAAATCTAAAGATATTAAAATTGGAATATCAACTAATGGATCAAAAAATCTTGAGTATTATAAAGAACTAAATAAAAGAGGAGTCGAGATATTCTCATTATCACTAGATGTTCATGACGCTTCTTTAAATAAAAAATTTACTAATGTAGATAATGTCTTTGATAATGTTGTTAATAATATTCGAGAAATTTCAAAGATAGCATATCTTACAGTTGGTGTGGTTTTAAATGATAATAATATTGAGCATTATAAAGAAATCATTTCTTTTGTTTCTAATTTAGGAGTTTCAGATATTAGAATTATGACGGCAACTAGTTATAATAAAATAATTAAATTTGATATTTCAGAAGACATATTAAATAAACATAAGATTTTGAAATATAGAATTAACAACTTTAATGCAGGTATGAATATGCGCGGATCGAAACTAAGTATATGTAATAAATGTTATTTAGTTTGGGATGATATATCTTTAGTTGGAGATTATCATTTCCCGTGCGCAGTTTATGCTAGGGAAAAAGGATCGCCGATTGGTAAGGTTTCTAAAAATTTAAAAGAAGAAAGAATGAATTGGTTTAAAAATCATGATTCTTTTAAAGATGAAATATGTTTAAAATATTGTATGGATTTTAAATGTCGATTCAATCAAACGGTTGATAAGTACATAAGCGAAAAGGAGGAATAATGGTTTCTATAGAAAACAAGATTTTAGGGAAAACAATAAAGAAAAGATAAATTGTTATAGAAAAAACAATAAAGAAAAGATAAATTGTTATAGAAAAAACAATAAAGAAAAGATATCAAAAAAGTCTTGTGAGTATATTCGTGAAAGAAGAAAAAATGATCCTAGTTTTAAATTGGCTCACAATCTAAGAAACAAATTAAGGAAAATTATAAAAGGTAAATTAAAAACCTTTTCTGCGATAAGTGAACTTGGTTGTTCAGTTGTTGATTTAAAATTATATTTAGAATCTTTGTTTTATCCCGGTATGTCTTGGGAAAATTGGGGAATTAGCAATAAAGATAAAAATGGATTTTATTGGGAAATTGACCATATTATTCCAATATATTCTATAAATTTATTGGATAACGAACAAATTTTAAAGGTAATACATTATACAAATTTAAGACCGTGTTGGGCATGGGCAAACAATTCAAGAAGAAGTAGACCAGACAATGAAATAGATTTTAGTAGCCCCGTTCCGAAATATTTCAACAAGGAGAATGTAGAATGAATGTTATGGATTTTCCGTTAAGTTTAGGTTTTGAAGATGTGGGAATTGTTCAGAAAAAAAATATATGTAAAAGTAGATTGGATGTTAACATTAAATCAGAAATTGCTCGTGGCCTTTTTATAGAAAATCCACTTATATGTTCCAATATGAGTTCAATAATTAACTCTCAATTTTATAATAAGATTTATGAATTAGGTGGATTAGCAGTCTTGCATAGAGCCCTTGATACACGTTTGTATATTGAAGAGGTTAAGAAGGTAGCTGACAAATGTAAAATCGTTGCTGTTAGTATTGGAACTCAAGAAGATCAATTTGATTTATGCCGTACATTAATTGACAATGGAGCGAATTTTATTATAATAGATGTTGCCCATGGTTACAGCGATACTGTAATAAACTTAGGAAGGAAAATTAAAAAAGAATTTAATGAAGTTAAATTAGGTGTTGGTAATGTTACTAATGTTTCTTTTTTGGAAGAGGTTGATGATTTTGCAGATGTGGTGAAATGTGGGATAGGAGGGGGGTTGGCTTGTAGCACAAAAAATACTGCTGGCGCATTCCAAAAACAATTTTCAACAATTTTCCAATTTAAAGAATTATCTAAAAAATTAGGTCTTCCAATTTTGGCAGATGGAGCTATTAGAGAACCAGCAGATTTTGTTAAGAGTATTGGTGCTGGTGCAAACTCTGCAATGGCTGGTTCTATTTTTTGTATGTGCCCAGAATCAAGCGCGGAAGAAACAGAAATAAATGGTGTTAGAAAAAAGATTTATTATGGTATGGCCAGCCGACGAAACCAAGAGCAATGGCGAAAAGGCTTGAAGCCCAAAACATGTGCCGAAGGGCGCGTAGTATACCTTGATCTTGGAGAGCCAGTAGCAGACCTTATAGAGCGTTATATGGGGGCACTTAGATCTGGAATCACATATGCGGGTGCGAATGATATTAAATCATTCCAGGACCAGGTGGAATTTGTTCGCTTTGTTTAAATGAGGGAAAAGATGGAAGAACATATTGCGATTCAATATATTAATGAAATAAAAGATATTGAAAAAAGAGAATGTTTTAAGAAATTATATTTTAACAATGAGCTTTGCGATGAGCATATTAAGAATTTTGATTCGAACTGTACAACTCATAATAAATCTTGTGCCTGTTGTCTTGAAAATTTTGAATGTGAAACTTCTAAAATCGCTTGTAGAAATTGCCATCATGGAATTCAAGACGATCACCCTGATAAGATCCTTTGTTGTTATTATCCTTTTTCAATAGTAAAAAGGAAACATGATCGTTGTAGTTTCTTTTATCATAAATATGCAAGTTATAGAGAAGAGTGATTTTTAAAAAGGAGAAAGAATGTTTAAAATTAGAGACATAGTTGAGGCATCATTTTACGCAGACGATAATATGGATGATAAAAATCTTATAAAAAAGAATGTAATAGTGATTGATATCATAGAACATAAAATCAAAAATAAAACATTTAGATGTTTTCTTGCTGATGAAGATTCTTCAGAGCTTGTTCATATTGTTTATATTGACAAGGATAAAGAATTTTATCCTAGTTATTATAAAAAAATTGGAGAATTAACAAAAGAGGATTTTGATGTAAGATTTAATCAATTTCTTGAACGAATAAATAAATGGGAAATGGAAAGGGCACAAAAGTTTTATGATACAGAAAAAGAGATAGAGTGGAATGAAGATCATTTAAAATATCCATTCTTATATGAATCTTCTGTTAATGCTCAAAGTCATAATTCATATTTTTCAGAAGCGGTCGGAATAGTAACTTTAAAGGGTGATGTTTTTCCATACGTAAGAAGGTTTTGGACAAGTGAGCCTTTAAATGAAAACTCTCCAAAAGTTATTCCAGAATCAATTGAAGCAGGGAAACCTTCTAAGATGTTTGTTTAAAAGGAAAATTAATATGAATATATATATTTATTTTAAAAATGGAAACGTATTCCAGTATGAAGTTGAGAATGCTATTAAGGCAAGAGAACATGCTGAAAAAATTTGGACAACTGGATACAAGGTAAAGGTTGGAGATAGGCATGAATGGTTTGGTTCACATTATATTGATAAGATTTGTTGGGACGAAGACGCAACTTATCTTGCAGAGAAGTATGAGGCAATAAATGATTATCTAGGTTATTTGGGGAAGGAGAAATTAAAGTAATGAATATCTTAGAGCTTAGAGGATTGATGAGGAAATTGGATTATCTAGAAGAAGAAAAAAGAAATTGGGAATGGAAACTAGATAAGGCTAGTGACAAAGAATACAAGAAAGTTTTAAAAAATACAATAAAAAATTTGCAAGAAGAAATAGAAAATATTTTAAATACAAGCATTATAGAAAGCCAATATAATGAAGACAATTGAAGAAACTATATCTTGGTTTAGCGAATATATAAGAGACAAATATTCTTTAACATATCCCGAATCAGAGTTTACAATAAAGTTTCAAACAGAAAGTAATTCGTCTCTTTTATTTATTATAACTCCAATGGTTTTTAAGAATGAAGATCTTAATCATTGGTCAGGTAAAGGTAACTCTCTTCCAATTCCAATTGCTGCCTTCACATACATTTTAAATCTTAGAGATCCAAAGTATGATGATAAAATAACTATTGTTTCACAGGCAGAAGTTGAAGAGTGGGTTGATAAAAATAAACACAAATATGCCAAGGGAGGCTCAAAATGAAAGTAAGAAATGGTTTCGTAAGTAATAGTTCCAGCAGTTCATTTTTGATTTACGGTATTTCAACTAATGAAGAAGGAATTCCAATTAATGATTTAACAGAAGAAGCTTTAAGTGTTATAAGTTCTTTTGACCATATTGAAGAAATTAGAGAAATAGGATTAGTTGATAATAACAATGATGAAGTAGATCGTATCTGTTCAGAGTTAAAGATTTCTTATTGGCACTGGTATGAATGTGGCTTTTGGTTTGGGAAAAGTTGGAGTGCCGTAAAAGATGATCAAACGGGCAAACAATTTAAGGAAGAGACTACAGAACAATTAAAGAAACTTATTAAGCCTGAAAGCAGTCTTTGGAAAACTTTAGGCACTCACAAAGAAGCATGGAATAGCTGATGCGAACAAAATATAACATTGGTCAGATTGTTGAAGTTAGAGCTATAGGCTCTGGTTGTCAGCCATACATTTTAAAATTTGAGATTAAATCTATAACAATTTCGGAAAAAGAAATAAGGTACTTTGGTGACATTGGATATAAAGCTGGTTGGGCAGAGGATAAGATAATCCGTGTAAGGGGATACAAAAACGAAGGAGCAAATATTTAAATGGAAGTTAAGACATTATACAAGCAAAATAAAGATAAGTCAACTCAAGTATGGAAGATCTGGACAGAAGGCGCTACAATCAAAACGTCCTTCGGACGCCTGGATGGAGCCATGCAAGAGTCGGCAAAGGAAGTCATTCAGAAGAATGTGGGGCGTTCCAATGAGACAACCCTTGACCAGCAAGCAGACCTTGAAGCTTTGTCTATGTGGAAACACAAGAAGGATAAGGGATATGTAGAAGACATTAACTCTAATATGCAGCGTGAGATTGCCCCAATGCTTGCTCAGGTCTTTGAAAAACGTAAGGATAAGGTTAAGTACTGTGTGGATGTTCAGCCCAAACTGGACGGGTGTCGCTGTCTCAGTTATTGGGACGGAGACAGAGTTGTTCTACTTTCTAGGGGAAATAAAGAATTTAATATACCACATATTTCAGAACAATTAAAATTAATCCTTCCAAGAGGAATTGTTCTTGATGGAGAAATTTATATTCATGGAGTTCCATTCCAAACGATTACCAGCTGGATTAAAAAAGAAAGACCTGAAACTAAACAATTACAATATTGGATTTATGATGCTTTTCAAATAGGCGAAAAAGTAAGTTGGGAAAATAGAAAATTATATCTTAAAGATTTATCTCAAATGATTCCTCTTAGAGATGATATGGCTATTTCTCTTAAGATTGTTCAATCTGAAGTTGCAAACTCTGAAAAAGAAGTTTACGCTATTCAAGAAAAATATGTTAGTCAAGGATTTGAAGGTGCAATTGTTAGAGAACTTAATGCTCCATATGAAGTTGGCCATAGATCAAATTCTCTTTTAAAAGTAAAGAGTTTTGACGATACGGAATATAATGCTATTGATTTCACTTGCGGAGTTGGGAAGTTCAGCAAATGTGTAATTTGGATTTGTAAAGATAATAATTCAGATAAAACATTTGCAGTAGTTCCTAAAGCCACTCTGGAAGAAAAAGAAGAATGGTATGCCAATGGAAATAGTTTTATTGGGCAATGGCTTAAAGTAAAACATTTCGGGTTAACAGATGATGGACTTCCAAGGTTTCCAGTAGGTCTTGGATTTAGGATGCCAGAAGATATGTGATCCTATTAATATATAAATATATTTTTGTATGGAGGTGAGTCCAATGGGAACATTACTCAATATATATATATTTGGTGGAATAGGTTTTTATATTATTCTTTGGCTAAGATCTTCATATCAAACTATGTTAACAAACGATAAGACTAGCAAATGGAATGCTAGAGCATCATTGGCCTTTCCAATTTGGCCACTTATTTTTTTCGGCATTGTAATTTATATCATATATAAGACGATAAGAAAACTTATAACACTGTCTGAATTTTAAACTTTCTAGATGTGTTATATCTAACTGGAAAATTAAATACATGAACGAACTTAACAGGATATGCCCAAAGAGTTTTATCCCCCCATTGTTTTATTCTTTCTTCTTCTGTTATGTGATGCTTACTTTTTAATTCATTAAACTCTTTAGAGTTAATCTCTTTTGGCGTGCCTAGCATGAATATGCCGCATACATCTTTGGAGCAAATGTAAATAAACTCACCCGATATGTTTTCTTTAGAAAAGTCAATTAAAATAGTTTTACGTTTTTTTAATATTAGATCACAAAACTTTTTTGGCATAAAGATTGCTCGTCGAGGTTTTGTAATCTTAATATCTAAATCAATAGATAGATTTAATGGAAATAATAGCATATTACTATATGCAAAAATTAATATATTACCGGAGGTTAGATGAAAAAAAAGGATTTTTTAGCACAGGAATTTGAAAAAATAATTCGAGCTTATGACGACGAGGGTGAAATAGATGAGAGGGATTATAATAAACTGGGACGTATTTTCTCCTCCGTTGTCCGTACTAGCCCAGAGATTAGAGAATTGTTTTTTGATAAAGTTAGAGAGATTTCTATTAAGATGAAAAAAATGTTTGATGCGATTAATAGAAATGTTACAAGCGAAAAGAAAGAGAAGATTTACAATTGAAAGAACATAAGTTAACATGTACGTGTGGAATGGTAGAGCATTCTTGGTTTTTCCAAATGGATATGGGTGATCATGATGAATTATATATGACTACATTCTTAGCTACTCGTCCATTTTTTACAAGATTAAAGAATGCAATCAAATATATATTCGGATATAAATGTGTGTATGGTCACTTTGATGAAACAATCATTTACGTTGAAGAGGCAAAAAAACTTGTTAGTTTTTTAAATGAATTTATTTCTAACAATGAGAAACAATGAAAAAAGTAAAAATTATAAAGAAGACTGTTCAACAAGAAATCGTTGAAGATGTTTTATGTAATATGTGTGGTTCATCTTGTGGTATTAAACTTGGAGAGACAAAAGAATATTATGGATTAGTAGAGACAACTGTTTCTGGTGGATATGGATCTCCTAAATTGGGAGATGGTAGTATATATAGATTTAGTCTATGTGAATATTGCTTAGACGAAATGTTTAAAAAGTTTAAAATTCCAGTAGAGGAAGTAGACTAGGGAGGTTTAGATGGAGCAGGTATTACTTTTAAACAAAAGCTTTGAACCAATAACTATTATTAGTTGGAAGCGTGCTCTTTGTATGTTCATGCTTGGCAAGGTAGAAATTATAGAAGAATATAAGCATGAGGTTAGATCTCAACGTTTAATTATGAGAATGCCTGCAGTGGTTCGATTGTTGCATAACTTTAAAAGGATTAAGCGTAATGTATCATTTACAAAGAATAATATCTTTGCTCGCGACAAATGGATATGTCAGTATTGTTTAGAAAAGTTTTCTTCAGAAGAATTAACATTGGATCACGTCTTGCCGAAGTCCAAGGGTGGTAGAACCTGCTGGGAAAATATTGTTACCTGCTGTATACCTTGTAACTCAAAGAAGGGAAACAAGCTGCCTGGCGAGGCGTACATGCAATTGCAAAGGCAACCGATCCGTCCTGAGTGGATTTCTCTATTTGGGATTTTACTTTCCAGAAGGTCTGTCCCGGAGGAATGGAAACAATTTTGTTATTTTTAATTCAGCGATGCATTTTTTTGTTGACAAACGGATTTTCAAATTTAAGTTAAAGACAGCGGCCTGCGGCAACCCCCTCGAAGAAGGGAAACAATCTTAGGGGAATATATAATTAGTTAGTAAAAATTAATTTATGCTGGCGATGGCAAGAGAAAGAATTCTTCCAAGTCTTTCAGAAGCTTTTGCAAAATGATCATTAGCTTCCACTTCTGGTTCTTCTGGATATTCTAGTTCTTCTTCTTTGTTAGCAACTGCATCTGCGATTTCAGGAGTCTTAGTTAACATGCTTGCGTTTTGAGCTTTCAAACGAACAACATATTGTTTAAGTTTCTCGCTGTCTTCTTTTGTGTCTTGAAGTGTAAGTTTTGCTTCTTTATCTTTAGATATTTCTAAAGTCTTAGGATCAATTATGATACCAGATTCCGCGCAGGCTTTAATATAGTTATCTACTGCACGCTCATATTCTTTATCTATTTGTTCTGTTGCTGTGGAATAAACCTGATAATAATCCATCCAATCTAAAGCAGTTTCTACTAACATTAATTTGCTTCTAGCCTCTCCCTCTGCATTATTCAATTCTTCCATTTTTTGATAATACTTTTCTTGAGAAATTAAATTATCATCTAATTGTTTATCAAGTTGAGTTTTAAGAGATTGGATTTGTTTTAATTGAGCTCTCTTTTTCGGGTCTAATGATAACAATGCTTTCTCTTCTTTAGAAGGTTCTCCTCTGGATTTTAACATGTCTCCAAAATTTTTCATCTCACCTTTTAAACCTTTTCTTTCACCACCTCTAGAAGGGTACTTGTCTAAAATGGATTTGAATAAAACTTTTCCACCTTGTGCATTAACTTTATAATCCTGTAAAACTAAAAGAACATTTTTGACGCCCTTTCTTGTTTCTGGGTTCTCTTCTCCAATCCCAAGCTCTTCTTCTTTTCTTAATCGAGATTCTTCAACTGCAATTTTTCTACTAGAAACTTCGGATAGCTTTTGAGAAGCATAGAAGATCTTTTCTTGTGGCCTCAAAACTTCTTCAACATATTCAAGTCTATCTTTAATTGCTGTCTCAATACCTTTAACGTTCCAAATGGATAAATCTGCATATGGACTCATGACACGAGAGTTTCTATCAATTGCTTCTTCTTCACATTTGAAAGTTTGTTCCCCAGGAATTTTTTCCATTTTTGGAATTGATTCTAATGTTTTTAAAATATCTTTACGATCCATTCCAGTTTCTAACAATTTTGCAATAGCACTATCTTGATCTAATTTTTTATATTTATATTGTTCTAAGATAAGATCTTGTTTAACTTTAGTTGCTTTTTCTGGTGTAGGGCGAACCTCTAAGTTTAATATTTGTTGAACTGCTCTATCAAAATCAATTGTTTCATTTAACAATTGATTCTTTACTTCTTGCTCTTTGAGAACTTTTTCAAATTTACTAGGAGTATTTTGCCATCTTAATTCTTTTAAAATATCTTTAAGAGGAAGATAAACCCATTGATCTTTTGGTAAATAAACAGGATCAAACCCGTCTACGAAAATGGCATTGCCATCTTTATCTCCTTCTATGTTAAGATTTCTTAACTTCTCATTAATCCTATAAGATTGAGAATCTTGTGGAGTTGCTGTTCCTTTCTCGGTTACAGTCTCTCCTTTGAATCTACTTTTATCAGAACGATCATAAGCACCTTTTGTTCTAAGCTCTTCCATTTCGTAGGGGTATTTAGGTTGTAAGTTGTTAGCGATAGATTGTAATTTTACAAGATCTGTATCTTGTTTTATTTTTCTTTCTTCCGCATCTAATTGTGTTAAACGTTCCATTCCTTTAGAAGGATCATTACTAAAAGCTTTTTCTACTTTTTTCATTTCCTCATATATGGGGGCAAGTTTTATTTTTCTTAACAATTTGGTTTGAGTTCCACTTATACCTAAAGATTGAGCTGCTTCAAGTTCACGCAGATATGGATCATATTTTTTTGTAACTATAGTTAATTGTGCAGGCTCTCCTGTGTATTGAGGGCTTTTTTTAAATTCTTCTATTGCACTTTTACGTTGAGCCATAACATTACGAATTTCCTCTGTAATTATTTTTTGAGCTTCAACTTTTAATTTATCAATTTCCTTTTGATAATGGTCAGCAGAAATAATTGATCCACAATATTTGCATTTTTCTCTTGGAATCAATTTGTTTGTTTTTTTATCTTCTTCATATGGGTCGTTTTTATGTCCGTATAAACATCGCACAACTGGCCTAATAGCTGCAGCGTATGTTGTAGATTTTTGAGTCTTGCCATCTTTTTCAACAAGCTTTTTATCAACGATTGTTCCACGACGTTTGTATGTTCGTTCTATTTTTTTAAATTCGATTTCTCCTGGATATAATTTTTGAAAAATAGATTCTGTTTCTGTTTCCACAGGTTTAGTTTCTTGGAGTCTATCAGGAAGAAGTAATTTAAATTCTTCTAATGCGTCATAATATGCAAGAAGTTCTTTTGAACAATCTCTAAGAGTATTTTTAAATTCTTTTTTTATAACATCTTGTTTTTTTAATTCTTTAAGTTGTTTCTCAACTTCCTCTGAAGATAAAGTATTTACGTCTGTTATTACTTTAGATTCACTTTTTGCTCCTTCTCCTACTTTCACGCGAAGAAGTTTTTGTAAAGCTTTTGCATCAGGAGAAAGCTTTTGATATTGTTGTTCTTGAAATTCTTTTAAAGCTTTCTCTTTAGAGAAGAATACATTTTTCAAATATTGAGAAATAATTTTTTCTTTTCCTTCTGGTGGCTTGATTAAATTTAATTTAGAAATAATTTCTCTATCTTTCCAATTAGGATAAATCTCTTTAACTGCGGCGAGAGCATCTTCCATAGAAATATTATCTTCCTTATATTCTTTTTCTATTTTCCTAAGTTTCATTTCTTGTTCTGAAAGAGTTCTTCCCTTTGGCCATTCTGTGCCACTAGGAACATCTTCTCCTTCTTCTGTACCTTCAACTTCAGGCTCGACAGGAGGAGGTGTTTTTCCAGAGCGAAGCTCTTCTACCTTCCTGCGTAACTTCTCTCTGTTTTCTTCTGTTTCTCCTAGTCCAAATGTTAAATCTTTTTTTGAAACAGCTCCTTCTGGCTTTTCTTCTTTTGGTTTTCTAACTCGCTTCTTAGGAGTCTCGTGAAGTTTTCTTGTAGCGAACGGAACACTCGGGCGACCAGGAATTAACTTAGGAGACGGAACAAACGCAGGATATTCATCTGAAATTGTTTCCTGTCTAAACTGTTGGCGCGCTTCCATTGTCTCTTGCAACTTAGCAGCATCTTCCATTGTTTTGATTTTACTTGGTTCTACTCCAAGGTTAATTAGTTTTCTGACGATGCCTTGCACTTCTGGAGAATTCCAACTTGCTCCTGGGACTTTAGTAATTTCTCCAGGAGTTTTTACAGAAACTCCTTTTTGAACTCTTACAATATCAGATTCAATATAACGCTTTTCTGTTACAATTTGTTTTAAAATTTCTTCAGCATCATATCCGGATAATTCCTCAATTTCTTTTTTCTTGGCTATTGTTGTTTTAAGTTCTTCTTGAAGATCTTTAATTTTACCTGCGGCCTCTTCTTTTTCTTCTGGTGTAGCAATATGGCTTCCTTCTGACTTTTTGCTAATTTCTGTTAACTGTTGTTGGATATTATAAACTAAAACCTCAAGTTCAGCTGTTCTTTTATCATATCTTTCTTGATCGAAATTTTCCAAAAGGGATTCGAGCTTAGAAGTAATTTTTCCCTTTTCCTCTTCAGTTGGATGTCTTTTTACTATTTTGCCTTCTGCATTTTGAGTTCTAATAAATTCAGAACCATCTAAGAGTCCTTGTAAAAATCTAATCTTAGTAGGGATTTCTTTTAATCCTTTAAGCTCTTCAGCTAAAGTTTCTCTCTTTGCGGAGAGTTCTTCAGCTTCTAATTTGAGACTTTCTGAGTCTTCCTTAATAGGTTGTTTCTCAGATATGATGTCTTGGAGATTTCGAATTTCCCTTGGAATAGAAATTACTCTTCCAGTAACACTTCTAATTTCTTTTTCTCTTTCTTTTAAATTAGAAAGTTCCTTATAAAGATCCTGGACCTCTTTTGACATAACTCCTTTTCCTTGCGTAGTAGAGACTTGGGAAGGAGTCTGCATAGTTTTTGGTTGTAACAGCTTGTTAAGCTCAATTGTTAGTAAGTTAATTTTCTTTGCTGCTGCTTCATCGTACTTTGGAGTTTCCTCAGTAGTAGTAAGATAATCAATAATCTCTTTAGAAACAGCTTCCTTTATTCGACTAATCATAGGTCGCTTCTCTAATTCCATATCAGCACCAGGAATGGTATGAGCAAATAATGTCTTAATTGTGTTAAATCTTTTTGAATCCATGCGGTTCACCTCAATAATTTTTGAATAAAGAAATTCAATATTATTGACAATTATTAGTATATAGGAGAAAAAAATGAGTGTTTATGATTTACAATTGCGTAAGGGAGGTATTCTTGTTACTAAGGATTGGAACCCTGAAGTTGAAAATTATGTAGAAAGAGAAATTCAAACAGATGACATTGTTTTTTATCTTAATGATTCTATATGTTTAGATAAAAATATTTCTTTAAAAGATTTCTTTTTGTTTCTTGAAAGAGATGTTCAATATTTTTCTATTGTTACGTCTTGCCCTGTGCTTCCAGATTTGGTAACGGAAGGTCTTGCGGAAGTACAGATAGAAGAATCTATTGAGGAGATTGCTTTTCTGGAATTAAAAAAGATCGCTTTTTTACAAGAAGATGAAGAGGGCGGGGATAAATATCTATTTAGTCATACGGAATTTTCTGGTGTAAATAATGAATTAAGATATGGGATTGAGTTTCTTCCAGCAAATGTTATTGCTACATTCCCACTATTTATCAACGAGGCAGTTGAGGTTCTCGACTATGATAGCCCAGAAGATGATCGCAAACTTTTGTTTAAGTATCTTGAAAAATTTACTTTGTTTGGTTTGTTAAATGGAATTGTTAATGAGCTAGCTTACATTGGAGGCACAGAACAGAAAAGTCTTATGATGGAGAAGATCAAAGATTCACTTGAACAAATTGACAAGGGAGAAGTATCATATTCCAATTATGACGAGTTTAAAGAGAGGATGCAGGTCAATTTGGAAAAGGGAAAGATAGCCTGTAAAACTTGCGGAGAAGATACAAGAACACAACATTTTAATAAACCTGATGATATTTGTTTTAAATGTTTGAAAAAATCTAAAGAGAATTGAGGTGAAATATGACGTTAAGTGAAAAAGACGAACGCGAATTGACAGAAAATATTAAATTCATTAGACAACATAAAGATTTATTACAGTATGACTCAATAGAAGATGAGTTAACACACAAGATTATTGACAGATGGTTAACAAATATTATAGAAGATTGCGAAATCATTGAGCGTTTGTGTAATAATTATGATTTGCTTAGAGATGAATATGACGATATTTTAGAATCAGAATATCAAAAAATAAGTGAAATATTTCAATTCAACAATTTGTTTGACTATGAAGATGGGGAATCAGAATCTTACATGGTACCCATTGAAGAATTTTATAAAAGATTAAAACATATTGAAGAGGTGCTTGCATCTCTTGGATGCTATAATATTAAAGTTTATCAAACCGGTTACAATTTTGATATTTGTTTTTCTAGAATTGAAACCAATGAAGAATTTGCAATTAGAATTAAAGAAATGGCATGTGATGTCCAGACAGAGATCAAACGGCAGAAGGCTAAAGAGAAACGCGCTCAAAAGAATAAAGATTCAAAATCCATTGAGAAGAAAAGAAAAGAGTATGAAAAGCTAAAGGCTTTATTTGAAAAGGAGGAAAAATGAAATTCGGATCATTCATAGATAAGATCAACTCCTATCAAAAACTAGAAAAACTTTTGGAAGAAAAGACTAATAGCCCTGTTTATTTTAATGAAGCATATAGAGTAAGATTAGAAGAAGAGATAAAAGAAATAATTAAAAAGCTCGAAGAGCTTAGAGAGGAAGAGATCTAACCATGCAAAAAAAAGAAATTAATGATCGTATGAGAAATGTTACAGACGCATTGGCATTTTTAAGTTCTATTGGAATAGTTAAAAATATCGAAAGAAAAACAGTTTTAGATACTCTTATGAAGATTGATATTTGTGGTGATGCAAGAGAATTTGCTCAATCATTTCTTTTCACTATCGAGGATTTGGAACAACAAGGAACAGAAGATATTACGATAGAACATGATTATTGTGTATATTATGATGATGTCGAAAATTACGTTTGTTTAAAAGGCCGCAAATTGGAAAATGAAAAAGCATACTTAAAACGATTAAGAAAAATGGCATTTGATAAATTAGATTCTATTAAGCAAAAGGATAAACAAAGAATTCAAGATGAAAAAGAATTAACAAAGCTTCAAGCTAAAATGGAAAAGCTTAATAAAAGACTTGGAGTTAGTTAATAGTTGTTGACAAATGTGGTTCCAAGATATAAGTTATACATTGAGGTATTTTATGAAAAGAGAAGGATATATAAGTTGGGATGAGTTTTTTATGGGAGTCGCAGTTCTGGCAGCTCAACGATCAAAAGATCCTAATACCCAAGTTGGGTCCTGTATAGTAAATGGTGACAATAGAATTATTGGGGTGGGATATAATGGATTTCCAAATGGATGTTTCGATGATGAGTTTTCTTGGGATTCCCCTTCTAAATATTTTTTCGTTGTTCACAGTGAGGAGAATGGAATCATTAATTGTGTAGATAGAGCAGAACTTAAAGGCTCAATAATGTATGTTACATTGTTCCCATGTAATGAGTGTGCCAAATTAATTATTCAAAGTAGAATTAAAAAGATCTATTATTTATCTGACAAATATAAAGATACAGATAGTGTTATAGCTGCTAAGAAAATGTTTAATGCTGCAAAGATCTCTTATGAAATGTTTTCCCCAGCTAGAAATATTTTATTAAATCTAATGCAAGTTCCAGAGAAGATAAATGAAAGTTGAATTAATTTTAGGATGTTGGGGTAGAGAACATAATAATTTTTCATGTTGCTCTGGTACCTCAAATGTCATCCTTGATATTACAAAAAATACAGAAAGAAACGTGGCAATAGCAGAATTCTTAGATAAAGTTTATAATCTATTTGATCGACCAATCTATACTAATGCACATACTGCCCTTTGGAACATTCAAGATAAGTTTAGCACAAAAGGAAAGCCTGTATTTCAAGAACAATTTTTTAAACAAATAGAAGAGTTCTGTATACTCCATAAAAAATGTGGAGTTTACTTGAGATTGAATATGCAAGCCGATAATCAAATAGAGGCAGGAGAAGAAATGAAAAATATTATTTTTATTGTTGATATTGATGGAACCGTATGTGATTCAATCCCAAGAGTTAAACGAATGTGTGAACGTGCCGGATGTGAATATACATGGCAAAATCTTGACCAGCTGTGGTCCAAAGAACATCTTAGAGAATTCTTTAATGATGAAGAAATTAAAAAGGATACTGTGATTCCAGGAAGTGAGAAGATATTTAAATTGATTAAAAAGTGCGGAGCCCATATTGTCTTTTTAACAGGAAGAAATGATTCGTTTAGAGCAGTTACTTCAAAGTGGTTAGCAGAGAATTTAGGAGTTTCAAAAGATGTAGGATTGATAATGAGAACTCCAGAGTTTGAAGAAGTAGATATGCAAACATATAAAGAAACAGTTTTCTTAGAAAAAGTATACAAAAATCAACCGAAAGCATTTTATGTTTTCTTTGATGACGATGAAAGAATAATTCCAAGGTACGCTAAGTATGGAGTAGTGTTTAAGGCTCCTAAGTGTTGGGAGGATATAGAATGTTAAAGCATGAAGTATTCAAAGAAGGGCTTGCCCTTATAGCCTCGAAAAATATTAATGCCTTTGTTTTATACGTTTTGGAACGGCTACCGGACTACTTCTGGACCGTCCCAGCGTCCGCCTCTGGGCTTTATCATGGGGGTGAGTCTCTGGTCAACCATGTGCTTGGATGCGTAGCAATGGGCGCTGAGGTGTGCGACCAGCAAAAAGGATGGACACAACGCCAGAAGGACCAATTAATTGCGGCTGTAATTTTACACGATGGGTGGAAATGTGGCAATGGTGAAGACCGATATACGGAAGAAGATTTTAAACAAGGTCATTGCATAGAGAGTTCAATTGGGCTTCCTATGACTGATAGAGACCATGCAGAAACTTGCTACCAAAATATATTAAAGCTAGTAGAAGAATATAATAAAGTTGCAGAGTTTAAAATTAGCCCATCTGAATATATGGAGATGGCATGGGGAATTCGTTATCATATGGGTCCATGGACGCCTGCGTCCGATAAGATTCCCCCATTTGATTTCAAGTGGTCATATGATTCTGTTATAGTTCAAGTTCACAATGTAGATTATCATCAAACAAAAAATTCCATGTGGTTAAAAGGTGAACATGATAAAAATAATTGAGAATGTAAAATATATTATTGAAATTGAAAATTTTTCTTTTGGCCCTTTAACACGAGAAGACCTTATTGAGAACTTTAAAGACGGGAGGGCATTTGGTTTAATTGGGGAATATATCCTTCCTGCCATTTCTGGTGGGAAAATTTGTAAGACTAAGAATGGAAATTTTTATGATTTTCAGAAGAAAGGCGTTAAGATAGAGCAAAGAACTTTGACTAGACGTGGGTTGAAGTTGACCCCCTCTAGTCAAATTGGATCTGGAAGATCATTTAAATTAAAAGAATTCAAAGAGAAGCTTGATGACATTGATTGGTTTTTCATTGTTGACAATACAAATTTTCCTTATCTTGAAGCTGTATTTATTAAAGCTAGCAAGGTTGGGTTAGATCAACATAGCTTTAGATATAATCCAGCAAGGGAAGAATTTTTTAATTGTGCTAAACAAGTGAGGATAAATATATGAAAAAAGTATATATTATATGGAATCTTGTTCATGGAGATGGGTTTCAAAGACAATTTGGAATATTTTCTACACTTTCAAAAGCGGAAGAATTTTTTAAATTAAAGAATTTAGATCAAGAAAATCAAAGTGATCATTGTGATTATAGGATTGAAGAATTCATTTTAGATGAGGCGCTTGAGGAATATAAGTATGCAAATAAGGTTTGAAAGATTCAATGATTGGACTGAGAAGTGGCAAGATTGTACCGTAGATGATTTAATTGATATAGATAATAATTATTACATTGATGGTAAATTACTTGATCTTTCCGACTTTTTAAAAGCATTATTGGAAAAATTGAAAGATCAAGTTGAAGTTTTTGAACCTGTGGAGGAGCAAGATGAGAAAAGAAATTGACAACAAGATATATGTTATTAGAATTAATGGTCGGGACAAAAACTATTGTAGGAATCTAGAAGTGGCTCAAAGAAAGATGGAAGAATTAAAAAGATATTATAAAGGTAGAATGTGCGAAATTTTAAAAGAGACAGATTTATCTTTTGAGGCTTATCTTGGTGGATGGGATGCAATTCACAATTATATAGATATTAAAGAAATTGAAGTGGAGGATTAAAATGAATTTAGCAGATGTTTGTAATATGGTTTCTTATATGGAAACGTTTGCCCCATATACAGTAAAGACACTTTCTGGAATTTTAAGTTCAGCTACTGAATTTGAAAGATTGTTTCATCATTATGGTAAATTTATGTTGGGAGAGAGAGAATTTCTTATACAAAATGGTTTTACCATAGAAGATCTTCCTTCTGAAGATGCAGAGTATCCTCAACATACTATTTCTTGGGATAGAAAAGGGGATGAAAGATATAAGAAAGAAGTAACAGAATTAATGGGATGGAAGCCATATTTTATAGATGAGGAGTGGCTTGAGCAAGTTGAACAATCTGAGAAAGGAAAATAAAAATGTATGATGATAAAGATTTAGAATCGATTAATAAATTAGATGATGCGGTAGCAGCATATAATAGATCTGTCAAATGGGAAAACCAAATCATATGGTCCTTATGTCTTGGTCATGATCCAACCTTCACAAAAGGGTTTAGTTATGTTTTGCTTTGGAAAACAAATGATAAAGAAAATCCCAAAGCGGACATGCTTTATCAGGGCCTATGGTATAGGGCCATTGAGTATTTGGAAAATGGTTTGTGCATAAAAGGAGAGTGAAATGAAGTATGATCAAGAAATGTGGTGTAGGGAATGTAAGAAAGTTAAACTATGTAGATTTGAACCATCTCCTGATGCCGGATTATTTTGGAGATGTTCTGAGTGTGGAGATATTGTAGAGGAAAGAGTTATTAAAGTTACAGAGGAATTCATTCAAAATATTCTTGAAGAGGAAAATTATATGGGTGGTAGAGTTTTTGTTGATTCTGACAATCATACCGTCGAAGTTATGAACCCACAATTCATTACAGCTCATGTTGGAGACTACATTGTAGTTTATAAGAAAACTATAGATATTGTAGAAGGGAACATAATAGAAGGAGGCAAATGTGAAGAAATCTGATTGGGAAAAGGGGTTTGCATCAGGGAAACCAGCGATAGTTAAATGCTGCGGAAATTGTGTTTTTTATGAGCCCACGCCATATAGAATGCCTTATTGTTTTAACGAAGAAGTTCCTAATCATATTAGGGAATTTGCTTCCCAATGGGCTTCTTCTTGCCCAATGCATGATCTTAAACAAATAGGCCCATATGTAAAAGAATCTAGTTGTAAAAAAATAAAAGGTGGTCCCGCATCACAAAAAGAATTGGCTGACGAAATATTCTCAGATTTTAGAAATAGAAATAATAAAGGTCCGTTTAGAAAGGATTGGGTTCAGGAAGATTGTTCTAAAGATTATCACCAGCCGCCTAAATTCTCAATTGGAGATATAGTTTATATTGATGATGACGATTATAATTGGAAAGTTGTAGGATATAAGTATGTAGAAGGATTTACTGATACACTTTACGTTATTGATAGAGTTAAATATTATGGAAATGCGGTAGAATGTTCACGTTTGGAAAAAGAAAAAAATCTAATAGCAATACCAAGAGGAGCTAAAACAATAAGAGAAGCTCTTGATATTGTTTTTAATACTGAACCTGATGCGCCGATAAGAGAATTAGAATCTTCAATATGTATGTGCTCTCAGCTTTCCGCAGTATTTAATGGTCAACGAAGGGATTTGGAAGAAATTATTAAAGAAAGAGTAAAGGAGAATGAAAAAAATGAAACAAATCATTAAATTTAAAAAGCTACATCCAGATGCACGAGTGCCTGTAAAGGCACATGATACAGATGCTTGTTATGATTGTTTTGCAGTTAGCATGAAGGATCATGGTAATGGTGTAATTGAGTATGATATGGGATTTGCGATTGAAATGCCTGAGGGTGGCAGAGTAGATTTTCGTTCACGATCATCAATTTATAAAACAGGATTAATTCTTTGTAATGGAACAGGAACTGTCGACCAGGGCTACACAAATGCGTGTCGTGCCTTTTTCTATAATATTATCAAGGAGTTACCTAATTATCAACCAGGAGATCGCATTTGCCAAATGCTTTTTGATTTTCGAGAGGATGTTAAGTTTGTAGAAGTTGAGGAATTTACAAATGAAAATACAGATCGTGGTCTAGGTGGTTTCGGTAGTTCTGGGAAATAACATGACCAATAACAAAATCTTTGTCACTACAAGACATGGTATAGAAGCCAGTTGTAAAGAAGATAGCCATGTTTCTGTTGAGGAAACATTTCTAAGCGAGAGCAGTGAAAAACCATTGCATAATAATACACCTACATGTGTAGAAAAGTTAGATCCTTTAAATCACCTAAGTGCTGAAGAGATAAGCGATGATGTTATTGAGATTAAGAAAATCATTGAAGAATATGAAAAGAATATATTATCTTTTGAGCCTTTTTCTAAAGAAAGAATTGCTCTCAAATTAAAATGCTTTAAAGAAATTAATAATATTTTAAAGTCAACAAAGTAAAAAATAGTAATAATTACATATATAGATATGAGGCTGAACTTTATCCATTTCCTTGTCGCGCTGGCAAATGATCTTGATCATCAAGGCAAATTTGAACAGGCAGATGAGATAGATGAAAACTTTGAAGAGTTTATTAATCTCTTGGAGAATGGCGAAGTAGCCTTTGATAGTACTTATTATATTGGTCCTAGAGACCCTAGGAAACAGAGAGAAAACTTGGGTAAAGAAGTATCCTTAAGTGGAATGTCTGATTCGCAATAGAAAGAAAGAAAATGAAAACCATATATATAGACGAAGTTGGTTGTAGTCCAATAGCTGGTCCTGTCGTTGTTTGTGCTGTAGCTCTTGCAGATGGTGAAATTAAAGTCCCCGGCGTAAGAGATTCTAAAAAATTATCCAGATCTCAAAGAGACAATCTTTTCAAAACCCTATCAAAGCTAGAGCATGAATATGCTTATGCTTCCCCTGAACTCATTATAGAAAAGAATGTATTCTGGGCCAAGTTCCATGCAATGAAGGAAGCTGTCGAGAAACTCTTGGCAAGAGGGATCAGGGCAAACAAAGTTATTGTTGATGGTAATTTTACGATTAAAGATCTCGATATGGAGCAAGAAGCAGTTATTAAGGCAGATGATAAGTTCTGGCAAGTAGGTGCAGCATCTATTTTAGCAAAGGTTACAAGGGACAACATGATGGAAGAGTTTGGCAAACAAAAAGTTTATTCTTATTATGATTGGAAAAGCAATGCAGCTTATCCTGCACCAAAACATAGAATTGGGGTTACATTATTTGGTCCGACTGATTTACATCGTAAGAACTTTGCTGTGTATCAATATTATATGTTTCATCACGAAGAGTGTAATAGATTTATTAAAGAAGGTAAGACAGCACAAGAATACTTTGAGTGGATAGATTCTGTTAAGGGCGGAAAGAACACTTTGAGCAATCTTGTGAGATGGAAGGATGGTTTATTTGGAGGATGGCGATGATAATTACAGTGGATGATCCAATTGCCTCACAGGTTTCGGTTTATGACAAGGATGGAAAAGTTTTGGGATATGTTCAGTCTGTTGATACAAATACAATGACGGGAATACAGGTTGATCTAGATCTTTATGGTAAACCTTATTTTGTTTATGGAAATCTTGCTCTTAAAACAATAGATGTTTATAGGATTGAAGGCCCTGGGATTCTTTTTGAAAAGGCAATCCCAAAATAGGAAGAGGATCATACTGGCATGATTTATCTCTTCTTCACCAAGAAAACCGCTGGTTCTTTAGACTAGCGGATGAATTGGCACTATGAATTTTTTCCTACAATATACTAATAAATTAATATACTTACAATGAAACAAGAATACAAAGATGCTAGAAAAATCTCCTTATTTGAAACAAGAGAGAAACGAAAACTCCAAGATTGTAAAGTTTATGAGTTAAAGTTAGATCATTCTCATCTTTCCAAAGAAAAATTTTCTTATTTAAATCGACTTTTCCTAGAAGCAAAATGGTTTTATAATTCGCTAGTTGCTAGTAATGATCTTTTCAAATTTGATGATAAAGTTAAAATTGTTCTTGTTCTCAATAAAGACAAAGAACAAGAAGAAAGAGAATTAACTAATCTATCATCACAGATGAAACAAGACATTAAAGCTCGTTCAATAACTTCCATTAAATCTCTTTCTACTAAGAAAAAGAAAAATAAGAGGTCAGGAAAACTAAAATTTAAAAGCAAAGTTAATTCTATTCCATTGAGACAATTTGGACAAACTTATAGATTTTCTGGGACTAAATATGTAACCTTTCAAGGTTTCAAAAAAGCTTTTAAAATCATTGGCTACAACCAAATTCCTAAAAATGCAGAGTTTGCTAATGCAAACCTGATTAAAAAAGCTTCTGGCTATTATTTTAAAGTAACATGTTTCATTCCCAAAGAAGAAAAGATTTTCGAAGAAAATTATGTAGGAATAGATTTTGGAATTAAAACAAGTTTAACACTTTCTGATGCAGAGAAGCTTGATATTAATTTTCCTGTTAATCAAAAAACGAAACAACTTCAACGAAGAATTAAAAATAAAAAGAAAGGTTCTCACAATAGATTTAAACATCAAAACAAGATAAATAAAACTATTGAGAAAACTACAAACCAGAAAAAAGATAAACGAAATAAACTAGTTAGTAAGATAGTAAACAAGTTCGAAACTGTAATAGTACAGGATGAAAGCATCAAAGCATGGCATTCAGGAAGGTTTGGAAAGAAAGTATCAGCATCAACTATAGGTGGAATAATGAGTGACTTAAAAAGAAAATCACATACACTTGTGGTAGTTGATAAATTCTTTCCGTCGACAAAACTTTGTCCTGAATGTGGAACGTTAAATAACCCTAGCCTTAGTGATAGAATATATATTTGCGATTGTGGATATTCTCTAGATAGAGATGTTCACTCAGCGAGAAACATTCTATTTGAGGGTTTAAGAATAATTAATAGGGAATCTACTAATCCAATATCTGTGGAGGAATTATCAGACTTATCTAAAGCTCTTCGAGCTGATGATAAGCAAATTCCTATGAAGCAGGAAGCCCGAGGCTTTTAGCCTTGGGTAGTTCACAATTCCTATACTGACAGTTGGAGTTTCTTGTGAAATTGAAAGAAGAGTTTGCTTTAAAATTATGAAATATATTTGTTTTAATTGTAAAAAAGAAATAGAATCTTATAAAACAAATAGATACTTTCCTTATTGTTGCGAGAAATGTTATTTGTTAGAGTTGTATAAATGGCAAAATAATGAGTATTCCATTGGTGATTTTGAAGAATTAAATGTTATCGATGATAGAGAAGAACCTGAAAGGTTTTGGATCAATGAGGAGGAAGAACAATGAGTTGCAATCACAATTGGGGTCCTATGATTTATTCGTATAGGATTGGGCAAGATAATATGATTTGTTATTGTTTTAAGAATGATAGTGATAAAAATCAACAAACTAGATTTTGCATTGAATGTGGACAAGTAGAACACTTCTGTGATAATATATGGTCTGTCTCTCGGAGCAGATTTGATAAAAATAAAATAAATCAAGTTTTAATTGAAAGTGCGATAAATGAAACTATCTGAATTTCCAAAATACATATTCATTTATGATAATGAAAAAATAGTTAAATTGAATATTAACTATTCTTATTTTTCTTTTATTAATGATGATAGTGACATTAGCATTATATATTATGGAAAAGAAGAATTATTTAAAGTTTATGACGATCTTTTAAACCGCTGTTTTAAAGTTGGATACATTTCTCAAGGTTTCGATTATTATTTAACAGTTGAAGATTTATTAGTTTTTAGGAAAGAAAAACTTGATAAAGAGCTTTCTCGCGCGCAAGCGCATGTAGAAGAATTTCAAAAGTTCTTAGAAGAAGTAGAGGTTGTTGAAAGATGAAAGATTTTCCTGAAGTGATTTTTGTTTGGAATAGCATTCAAGACAAGATTATAAAATTGAAAAGAAATAGAAAATTAGAAGATGGAACTGATTCGGCAGTTTATGGAATAAAAGGCAAATATCATTTAAATATTTATTTTTCTGAAAGATGTACATTTGTTGGAGAAACAGTAATGAGATTTATATGGTCCCGCACTAAAGAGGATGCGGAATTTTTTCGCAATGGAAATAAGGGATTGGCGAATGAAGAAATTTGAATTTCCGGAATCTATTTATGTTATAGAAAATATCTATTGCCCATCAACATTTATAAAATTAGATCTAAATGAAAAATTTGAGTATAAAGAAGAGTCCAGTGCTTATTATGGGAAAACAAAAGAATACTATATTATGTCATATAATCCTACGATCTGTTATCATATTATTTATGATAATGGAAGAAAAACAGGAGATTGTGAACAAGTTCTGTGTTTTTTTAAATTAGAAGACGCCACTTCATGGGCCATAGATACTTGTAATAGAAGTTTGTCTATGGCTAAAGAAACAGTTGAAAAGTTTACTAAAATATTATTAGATGGTTTTACCATAGAGGAGAAATGAAATGAAGATCAGAAAAGGTTTTGTTAGCAACAGTTCAACTAGTTCGTTTGTTTGTGAAATTTGTGGGGAGACTGTAGCTGCCCATGATTCACTATCTTATGCTGATATTGGGTTTGCAGAATGTATTAATGGTCACTTATTTTGTGAAGAACATGTTTGCGATTTTGAAACTTTTAAAAGGGAAATGATTGAATTTATTTCTGAAGAAAACAAGGCGCGAGAAAAATTCAATGAATCTATAAAAAATACTCCAAATAGTAGTTGTGCCTATAGGGAAGAAGATTTTTTGGATGCTGCGGAATTAGAAGGATTAGATGATGAATATTCAATTGGAGATCTTATAAGCGAATATGATTATGAAGGAGGCTCTGGTGTGACATCATCTCGTTGTCCAATTTGCTCATTTAAAGCTTCTAGTATGAAAGATCTTTCAAGATATCTGCTTAAGAAGTATGGTATTAGTAGAGATACAGTATTTACGGAGGTAAAGAAAAACAATAAAAGGCGTAAGAAGCTTTATGATTCCGAATATGTAAGTTATGTTTATGATCAATTTGGCCTTACAGAGGACATCATGTTGAAAGAGTTAAAGGATCAATTTGGGTCTTATTGTAAGTTTAAGAATTCTTTTGCGGAGGTAAAAGATGAAGATTAGAAATGGATTTGTTAGTAACAGTTCATCATCAAGTTTTATTATTCGAGATACAAATATAACTCCTGCGGAGTTTGTTGAGCAGATAATTGATCCGCTTATAGAGTTAAGAAAAGAAAGTTACCCAGATTGGGATTTAGAAAGTTTTCTTAATCAAAAAGAAAATGTTAAGAAACTCATCAATGAAAAGAATGATAACCCGGTTGTATTTGTTGGAACAATTAATGAAGAGACATTTGTTTTTAAATTTGATAAAGCTCTAATTATTAATACTTGCAACAATGAAGATTGGAATTTTATTTTTGATGTTATTAATTGCGGTAATAAGATAAAATATATTGACAATGAGGATATGTTGTATGAGCCAAATGACATATATACATGGTGGAAATCTATAAAATATATTGATCTTAGAGACTTTGAAGTGTTAACTAGTAGAGAGATTGCAGATAAGATTTGTGAAGAATGGAAAGTATTATGGGACAAATCATCAAAAGAGGTAAAGTCATGAAAATTAGAAATGGTTTTGTTAGCAACAGTAGTTCGGCAAGTTTTGTTATTCTTTATAGGAATCAGATTCCATGCGAGCATTGTGGTATTCAATTGGATATTGAAGAACTTTTTAAAAATAGAGGTGAAACAGAAATAGACTTAAATGGCATTGATGATTTTGAAGAAAATATTGAGGATTATAATAGAATGGGACCAACTTATTATTCAGATATTTCTAAAGAATATCAATCATATATTAAAGAAGCAATGAAGCCAGAAAATAAAAACAAAAAGCTCATGGAAGTTTCTATCTCTTATCATGATGAGTTTGCTCATAATATTTTCAACGCCCTTGTTAAAAAGGGAGATATAATTGTTCTTAATAATTGTTCTTAATAATTGGGATGAATAATGGGTGGATATTTAAACAGCCTATCCATAATTCTAAAATAACAATTGCTATGCACAATTTTTCACTTGTTAATTCTAAATTAAAAGAGTTTACTAAAGAATTAAATTCATATGCTGATCTTAAAGAAGGTTGGGATTATTATAAAGGAAAAACATTTTCTAAACAATTTCTTTCTAAGATTGAAGAAACAGTAACTAAAAGCGTAAATGCTTTTAATCGAGCAGAGAGTTATTATTTTGAATTAACCCCTTGCCCTTTGGGGGACGGGCGTGTGGATGTGGAAATTGAAGTATTATTTAAAAAGATAATTTTTACTTTTGATCCAGACAATAATACTGTAGAAGTTGAGATCATTAGTAATGTTTTGGGGCAAACTCAATGCTCTTGGGACGATGAGAGCATCACGAACATTGTTCATAGTATTATAAAGAAGGATTAAATGGATAGAAAAGAAAAAATCAAAGAATCTATAACTTGGTGGATTGATACAGAAATATGCGTAAGCTGTTTTATTGATAATTATGTTACTAATTGTTATGGTGATGTTGAAGAAGATCTTAATATTGTAATGCCAACACGGCAAGAGTTATATCTTTGCTTAGCAGAGGTTATAAATGAAAAACAACTTCGCCTAGAAGATAGTGGAATAGGTCCAATGCTAATTTCTGTTGATCCCAAAAGAGAAGTTAGATAAGATTTGCACAATAGAAGATATTGAATCATTAGATCATTTCACATTATATGGAGATCAAAATGGATAGAAAACAAAACATCAAAGATACGATCATTTTTATGATCGATACCGGAGCAAATAGAACCTGCATTGAAAACAAATCTCAGGGCAAAGATTTTATAATGAATTGCAATTAAAAGATATGTTAAAACTTGATGATATACCATCTCAACAAGAAGTGTCAGAGTGCATTAGTGAATTAATAACCGACGATAAGGTAGTAGAAAGTAGCGATAATTTTTTAATTGTTACTGCATTTATGCCAAGAACGGCAAGTAAAATAACTGGAAAGAATTACAGGTAAACAAATGGCTAAGACTTCAGAATATAAGATCAAGGTGCTAGAAGGTCTTGACGCTGTGCGCCAAACGGCTGGTATGTATATTGGCAACACAGAAGATGGATCAGGATTCCATCACATGCTTGCAGAAGTCTTAGACAACTCTATTGATGAGTTTATGGCTAAGCATTGCAATAAGATCACTGTTATCCTTTATAAAGATGGATCAGCTTCAGTCCAAGATAATGGTAGAGGTATTCCAACATACTATATGAAAGAAGAAAAGAAGTCTGCTTTAGAAATAGTTCTAACTAAACTTCATGCTGGTGGTAAGTTTGATAAGAGTAATTATGAACACTCTGCTGGTCTTCATGGAGTTGGCGTTTCGGTCGTTAATGCTCTATCTTCTAGGTTAGATGTTGTAGTAAGGCATGAAGGATCAGAGTTCTCTATTGCTTTTGAAAAAGGTAAACTAGTAGAAAACATTTCAGAGAAGAAAGGTAAAGGATCAGGAACCTTTGTTAAATTTACCCCAGATAAACAAATATTTAAAAACGTTAATAAGTTTGATGCCAATAGTGTAAAAGAAAGGCTTAAAGATATTTCTTATCTCTGTAAGGGTCTGGAGATAGAATTCATAGATGAAGTTACAAATTTAAATGAAAAGTTCCATAGTCAGGAAGGTATCTGTGAATTTGTTTCTCATATAGCTCCAGCTCCTCTTTTAGACAAGCCTATATATTTTAATTGTAAAAAAGAAAATATTGTTGTAGAGATAGCATTACAATGGATGGATGATAGTGCATACGTGGACGTGGGCAAATATTATACAAATAACATTCTTAATCTTGATGGTGGTTCCCACATGGTAGGATTCAGATCTGGGTTAACAAGAACAATTAATAATTATATTTCTAACTCTGACCTTCCCAAGACTTGGCAAGTATCTTTATCTGGTGATGACATTAGAGAAGGTTTGGTTTCCATTGTAAGTTTAAAACATCCTGCTCCACGTTTTAGTTCGCAAACAAAAGATAAGTTGGTTTCCGAGGATGCAAGAACAGCAGTAGAGGCTACAATTACAGACAGCCTAGCGGCTTATCTAGAGGCCAATCCTGTACAGGCACGTAGGGTTGTAAATCGTTGTATCAACGCTTATAAAGCCCGAGAGGCGGCTCGTAAAGCAAGAGAGTCCACCAAGAAGGCCAATACTAAATCCGTGGGACTTTTACCCGGAAAGTTGGCAGATTGTTCATCTGACGACCCAACCAAATGTGAGTTGTTTGTGGTAGAAGGAGTGAGTGCCTCAGGGTCGAGTAAGCAGGCAAGGAATCGAGAAACTCAAGCTATCTTGCCTCTTCGAGGCAAGGTTCTCAATGTGGAGAGAAGTGGTTTTAAAAAGATGTTAGACAATGAAGAATTGTCAAATTTGGTTTTGGCTCTTGGGTGTGGATTAGGAAAAGACTTTAATATTGAAAATTTACGTTATAATAAAATATGCCTGAATGCGGATGCAGACGTCGATGGAGCGCACATCCGCACACTTTTACTTACATTCTTCTTTCGACAAATGCCCCAACTTATATTAAATGGTAATTTGTTTATTGCGGTTCCACCTCTATTTAGAATTAATTATAGAAATAAAGCATATTATTTTAAAAATGAAAATGAGATCCAAGAATTTATAAAATCTAGGGGCCTGAATAAAGATACAATATCAATGCAGAGGTTTAAAGGATTGGGGGAAATGTCACCGGAACAGCTTTGGGAAACAACAATGAATCCAGAAACTAGAACATTAAAGAAGGTAGTGATTGAAAACTTTATTGAATCTGATAAGATTTTTGGAATTTTAATGGGCGAAGATGTTGAAGTTAGAAAAGAATTCATAGAAAAATATTCCAACTTGGCCAGATTAGATGTTTGAAAATAGGTTTTTCTATTAATTTAAAATCATTATTTTTGAATGTCTATTGTTAGGCATTTCATGTGTTTATATATAATGAAAGGAAAGAGAGGTAGTTTTTAATGGAGTGATTTTCAAATGGCTACTCAATCGTATGTTTTAAGAAACATTTCAGCCTATGATATTAATTTAAGTGATTTGGGTATTAGGATCCCAAAAGGTAAATCAAAAAACTTATTGGATCCTATTTATCATTTAAGATATGAAGATATAAGTAATTCTAGAACAAGTGGCTCAATACTTGTTAGGTTAAATAAGAATTATTTAATTGAAGATGCCCCATTAGACAATGATTTTCATTCATATACGGAAGTTCTTTCCGGTGAGAGCAGTGATGAGATTCCAATTTATGTTGCTTTAACAGAAGAATATAAGAAAATAACAAAAGAAAATTTACTTGCAGGATCTGGTGTTATTACCCATGTAGCTGATGCTACTCATGATGGTTATTTAAAATCAACAGATTGGGTAAGTTTTTCTTCTAAAGGGCATGCTCCTGTAACATTAAGTGCTTCGGCTACAACGGGTGGTTTAGGTTTAAGTGGTCAGGCATTATCTTTAAGAGCAGCCACAACAGCATTAGATGGTTATTTAAAACATGCAGATTGGAATACTTTCTACAATAAAGAACCAGCAGTTTCTAAGGGCAATCTAACTGAAGCAAATTCTTCTGTTTTAACTTTTGCGGGAACAACAACTGGAAATGTAATTGGAAGTGGAACTTCAATTCAAGTAAAGAAAGCTTCAGCAGCTCAAGATGGTTATCTCGCCAAAGGCGACTTTACTACTTTTAATGCTAAAGAAAACGCACAAACCAAAGGTTCTATTTCAGAAACCGCTTCTTCTGTTTTAACAATTGTAAACGGAGCTTCTTCCACAGTTGGACCTAATGTTACTATTCAAGCTAAAAAGGCTTCTGCAATACAAGATGGATATCTTGGTAAAAATGATTTTACTTCTTTTACAAACAGTATTCACAATCCAGTAACATTAAATGCTTCTGCCGTAACTAGCGGTTTAAGTTTAAATGTTCAGGAGTTATCAGCTAGAGCTGCTACAACTGCATTAGATGGATATCTAAAACATGCAGATTGGAATACATTCTATAATAAAGAAAATACAGTCACAAAGGGAAATCTTACCGAAACTGCTTCTAGTATTTTAATATTTGGTGGAGTGACAACTGGTAATGTTATTGGTGCTGGCACTTCCATTCAAGTTAAGAAAGCCTCAGCTGCTCAAGATGGCTATCTTGCTAGGGGAGACTTCTCTACTTTTAATAGTGCAACCAGAACATTTGATTTGGTAACATTTACATCCGAATATGACAATGGAAATAGTGGAGCCAGTCATACCATTAACTGGAATAATGGTCAGCAACAAAAAATTACACTTAATAACAATTGTACTTTTGCATTTACAGCTCCAACCGGATCAAGACCATCAAGGTTTACTTTAAAAGTTGTTCAAGGTGGAGCTGGTAGTTACGCAATTACTTGGCCTGGAACAGCTTTTGCTACTGGCGCTACCGCTCCAACTTTAACAGGAACTTTGGCTTCTGTAGATATTCTTGCAATATATTTTGACGGAACAGATTATCATGTAGGTATGGCAGTTTCAGATTCTAAAGTAATTGTATAATATCATGTGAGGTTTTTATAAATGGCTGAATTTACTTCTTCTCAATCCGGCAATTGGTCTGCAAATTCTACCTGGGGTGGCGGTGGTCATCCTGGCGATGGAGATACTGCTATTATTTCTGACACACATGTGGTAACAGTAGATGGTTATACAGTTGTTGGAACTAGTCCAGCTACAAATGAAAATGTTATTACAGGTGCGGGCAGTGGTTCTTTAATTATAGGAACAGGAGTTCACATTGTTGTTAAAGGAGGCATTCATACTTATTCAGGATCTGTTACTATGAATGCTGGTTCACATATTGAATTTGTGGCTCCAGTAGATACTCAATATAGGCTCTATATTGGTCTTTGGAATGCTCCAAATGCAAATCTTGTTGCAAATGGTGTTTTAGGAAATAGATGTAAAATATCTTGTTCAGGCGCAGGAAGCGCTTATTTTTATCATAACATTGGTGCAGATGATGGGCATAGTATGCCCATGTGTACTTTAAATTATACAGATCTTGAATATTTAGGCAATTCTTCTACACCCGCAATACATGAAGTTGGCGGTTTAACAATGCAACACTGTAGAGTGAGTCATTGCGGATTGGTCTATCTTAACGGTGCAAGTATTGCCCAAGATGTAAATATAGAATATTGCAATTTTTCTAATGGAGTGAATGGTTCAGAGCCGTGTCAAGATGTTAGCATTAACACAACAAGGGATGCTCCAAATCCAGGAGTATTGCGCAGAATAAGATATAATTCTTTTAGCAACCAAGCTGTATTTTTTGCTTTAAGGGGTATAGCTATAGTTGAAAATTATTTTGGAATGCCACCTAACCATCCTGTTCCTGTTCCTACTCCTCCCGTGCTTAATGCTTATTTTCCAGCAACTTGGGATGGGAATTTTATTCGTGATGCTCAAGTTGCATTAGCAGGGATACAATTTGTGCCAAAATGTTCATTAGTACAAAATGATTTTATTTACAATGAAACTGCGGACGATCCTCTTGTATATCTTCCTTGGCTAATTTCAAATCAAGAATTTGATGGTCTTGTTATTGAAAGTAAGGATTGGGGACCAGTAGATAATGGTGACTGGTTCTTAAGTACAATCAACCCTTATGATGCGTATAATTATACAATTCATAATTGTATAGAGCTTCCAAGTCCAGGAAGGAAATGTTCTGTGACTATATTTACAAGTTGTGGCACTGCTAATATGGCTTATCGTGTATATAATAATACTTTCTTTGCTGGAGAAAGAGGTGCTGCGTATGTTTCTGATGATAATCCAGGTAAAGCTGGTAGCATTGAATATTTTAGAAATAATATTGGTTGGGCAGATATTGGAAGCACAGAAGCTTATCTTGTAAAAGAGCAACTTGCAACCCATACTCCTGGATATATAACACAATGTGATTATAATGGTTATTTTAATTTAAATGCAAATAGATATCAAATTACGTCAACGTTATGTGCAGATGCTTATGGAGTTCATGATCTTCATGCTGATCCAAGATTTGTAGATAAAGATCGTAATTTATCTAAATGGGCACATGTTGTTTTGGGTAATCCAAGCTCTGATGGGGCTGTTCTTAGAGCTGCCGCTGTTGCAACATTGGCCAGCATGAATGATGAGAGTGCTGTAGCTTATGTGCCTGGCGTAACAGTTAAAGGTTTTACTAGTTGGATTAAAGCAGGTTTCGCTCCTACCAATCCATTATTTAAGACTGCATCAAGTACCGGATCTTTTATTGGCGCTGTAGCGCCAGTTACTTTAAATATAGCGGCATCCCTAATGATGTCAGTATTTTAACAGGAATATAATATGACAATTCAAAGGTATATAGTAAGGAATATTTCAAAATATGATATTACTATAAATGACTTGGGAGTTAGAATTCCAAAAGGCCAATCAAGAGATTTGTTAGATCCTTTATATCATTTGGACATTGAAGGTATTAGAAGATCTAGAGCAGTAGGTGTTCTTTATTATAAAATACTAAAAAATCTTTTAGCTGAAGAAAATTCCTTAGCTGAAGAAATTATAACAAGTGATGCTAAAGCGGCTAATGATGCTGCGATTATTGAATCTGTTGTTACAGAGCCAAATATAATTACAATCTATACAATAGGATCTACGTTCACTCCGGTGCTTACATTGTATAATGGACAATCTGCAACAGTTACATGGACTTTACCAGGCGGGGTAATTTCACATAGCCTTTCTTTAAATGTAAATTGGGGAACAGCTGTTGCACGTACAACTACATTAACAGTTAGCCCGTGGAGTTCTTTGCAAAGAATGAATTTTGGATATGCTAATGATGAAGGCGAAAGCACTTCTATTGAAATAGTTCCGCAATGTAATGTTACTAGCTTTGATAGATTGGATTTGGTAAAACATACTCTTGGGCAATTATATGTAGCTTATAATACAAATCTTCACTATGTTGATATCGCAGACTTTATAAGTTTAGATACATTTGATGGTTATCAATCTGGACTTCAAATTGTTAATATGAGAAATTTGCTAAGTCTACATAGTTTTAACTCTGAAAATACTGGTCTTATAAATTTAGATCTAAGTGGTTGCCCATGTATTACTTATATTAAGGCTGCAAAAAATGCTTATAATGGAATTAATTTTGGTGGTGTAGGAACGTTATTAAATCAATTTGATAGTTCAAACACAACAATGTATGCTCAATTACCACCTGCAACACAATTTCCACAATTAAGTGAATATATTATTTCAGAATGTAATCAAAGTGGTACCTTAGATTTTAATTCAGAAAGTACCTCATATTTAACTGACTTAAACGCAGATGGAAATCGTTATACAAAAGTAGATTTAACTGATCGGTTTTCTGGTAGTACAAGTGGGCATGTTGCGTTACAAGATAATAAATTAACAGAAGTAATATTAACAGGATGTACGAATATTATTGAGTGTAACGTTGCTCGAAATTACCTTGATCAAACACAGGTCGATCAAGTACTTAATCAAATGTTAGTAGGAAATAAATATAATGGAACAGTGGATGTAAGCGGAAATATTGCTCCAAGCACATATGGGGATGGATATATTGCTACATTAATTGATCGCGGCTGGACAGTTAATTATGACGCATATTTTGCTCCGGATCAAATTACCGATCTGCTTGTCAATCCTGGTATGGGTGCAACAGATTTCCATTTTGGTTGGTGGTGTAATCTTCCTCCAGTAACTTATGCTCCGGAAATGTGTGCTCTGCGAGTTGAAGGACATTGGCCAGATAATTATCCAAATTCGGCAGTAGCTTATTTTCGTTGGACTTGGGCTGAACTTGAGACTGTGCGAGGGCAAATTGATTTTGATTTAATTGATAATGCTATTCAATCAGCTAATATTTTGCAAGAAAATTTTGCATTTAGAGTGATGACAATTTTGCAATGGGGTGTTGGAGTTCCAGCTTGGTTAACAGAAGCTCCATATAGTATTCCTGGTCTTTGGATGGGTGGTGGTGCAACGTTCTGGCCAGATTATCGTAATGAGGTCTTTCAAGCAGAGTTTAGTCGTTTTATTGCGGCACTTGGAGCGCGTTATAATAACCATCCTGCAATAGATCATGTTGATATTGGTCCTGTTGGGTGTTGGGGAGAATGGAATACAGCATGCTTTGGAGAACCAGTTGATATTATTTCTATTTATGATCCGCAAACAGAAGAGGAAACTCAAGCAATTATAGAAGCTTATAAAAGTATTATTGATATGTTTTTTGATTCTTTCCCAGATACTCCTCTTGTCATGTTGGCTTTAGGCAATGGAGTTATAACTAGTTTAAAAGATATAGAAATATTTGTTCATGCTTTGAGAAGAGGTTCTGGATGGCGAGTGGATTCTTGGAGTGATTGGGGATATTATAGTCCATATTGGTCTCATCAAGGTAATCTGTACCCAACTATGATTTCAAACGTGACAGCTGCATATCCAAGTTTTCCAGACACATGGAAGCATGCCCCTGTACAGCTTGAAATTTTTGGAACCATTCAAAACTGGGTAGATATGGGTTGGACTGCCGATGCTCCAGATGGGTATGTGTATAAAAGTTTTGAGTGGGCATTAGCTCAACACGCTTCCGTATTGAATCTTAAATTTGAAGCTGTTCCAAATGGTTATTTAGCAGCATTAGAAGACATGCTTAAACAAAATGGTTATCGTTTTGCTTTAGATTCTATATATTGTACTCAAAATTTAACTGCTGGGGACAAGGTAAAAATAAATTCTATATGGAGCAATTTAGGTGTGGCTCCTTCTTATCATAATCGTGATTTAACTTATAAGTTGAAAAGTACAGACTTTTTATATGAAGGGCTTCCATATGAAGTATTACTTTCAAGTACAGCAGATATTAGAACTTGGTTGCCAGGTGCTACAAATGTTATAGATAATTTTACCCTTCCTACTGATATGCCAACAGGAACATATAATCTTGAAGTGGCAATATTAAACAGGGCTGGAACTAATCCAATAACTGAGGCATTACCTCCAATATATCTTGCTATTGAAGACCGTGATGCTTATGGTTGGTATCCTTTATTAGAAGTGTCTGTTACAGGAAGAGCACTGGTTTTAGAATCTATTGTAGTAACTCCAGTTGACACAAGAGTGGCGGTTGAGTCTACACAGCAATATGTTGCTATGGGATATTATTCAGGAAGTATTTCAAAAGTTATTACAAACAGTGTCGCTTGGTCTTCTGGAAATAGTAGTTATGTAACAATAGGTGCGACTAGTGGATTGGCAACTGGCATATCTATTGGCTCTACTATTATTACTGCAATTCTTGATGGAGTATCAGGGCATACAAATATAGATATTGTTGCAGAAGTAATATACTCAATTACATTTACAACAGATGGAACCTTGTGTATGCCATCTTGCACTGTAACAGGTTCTCCAACAATTATTTGGCGGTGGAGTGATGGAACTACAACTAGAGGGGTAGCTCCAGGAACAAAGAATTTTGGAACAGCAGCGCATAGAGAGCATTCGGTAAGTTTTAGCGATACTACTTCCTTAACCGCATTTATTATACCTTCTACTGTACCTTATTATGATTGGTCATATTTTACAAGTTTTAGTGGATTAGAACAATTTACTAATTTGGAATATATATTTGATATGAATAATGCTTCACTAACAAGTATTGGTAGTATAGCAGGATGTAGTAAATTAAATCATTTCGAGTTAAAAGGAACGGGATTACAAGCCGATCAACTTGACCAATTATATATTGAATTAGATGCTTCTACTGGCTATGCCATTGGAAGAGTTTGTTACACTCCAGATAGAGTTACTTCTGCAAGCGCAGCTGCTCGCGCTAGTCTTGCCACAAAGGGTTGGTATATAGAATTAGGTTGATCTTGAAAGAAACCAAAAAGCATTCTCTGTTCTATTAATATATCGCTACTAATATGGGATTTCTGTATTTTTTATCCAAATAGTGGAGGACGACTTTATGGTAACAGCGGCAATAGTGATTAACCAAACTGGTCAGCCTGCTGGTAGCGCTAGCACAAGCCGAGATGATTTAATTCTGGGCTTGACAGTCACATTGACAAATGATGATAATACTGATGTAATTTCTTGGGCTTGGGAATTTATTTCCAGGCCACCTAATTCTTTTGCGACATTGCTTACACCTTTTGCCGCAACTTCTATGTTTACTCCAGATGTTAGAGGTTCTTATTTGGTTAAACTTACCGTTAATGACGGTACTAATACAGATACAGATCAAAGAATTGCAGCTGTAAAAACATCTTTTTTAAAGATGAGAATTCCTGCTCTTGAAGAAACAAGTGATTTTAGTTCTATTCAAGGTTGGGCAGAAGCAATATATAATTCGTTTATGACAATTGATGCATATTCTGCGATTGCGTTAAAAATTGATGGAACGAATTATCCTACAGAAAATATTAATTTCAATGATAAAAGAATTACAAGTTTGCATGAACCTACAGCAAATTCTGATGCTGCTACCAAATATTATGTAGATACCGCTTCAGCGGCACATGCGATTGGTGGAGCAAAACATACTACCTCTACACTTGCAAATATAAATACGAAAGTTTCTGATCAAACAATTATTGGCTCTTTAAGTGCGGCATCTGGAGATATTAGCGGTTCCTTTAACGCTGGGCTTACCGTTGTTGGTATACAAGGTATTGATGTTAGCGCTATTGCTCCTTTAGATGGCTATGTAATGATTTATGATGTTGGGTCAAATTCAATTGTATGGCAAGAAGCAATATTTGATTTACACAATGTTTATGTTAGTGTTACAGATACAACTGCTGGATACCTTATAAATAAAACACAATCAGGTTTGAATATTAATATTACTCAGGTTGGTTCTGGAAACGAATATTTAAATATTGCCACAAAAGAATACATTGCACTTCCTGAGCAAATATCAAATCCGGCAACTTCTACTAGTGATGGATATTTGTTTACAAAAGATGTAGGAACAATTACTGAACCTTTTTATATGGATAGTCAAGGTAAGGTTACTCAATTAGTAAGTGATGGTTATCTTGCAACAAATCTTGGATTGAAGAATATTATGTTATGGGAACAATCTGTAAATCCTGTATCATATGGGAATAATAAAGGATTTGTATATACAAAAGATGTTTTGGGTTATACTGAATTGTTTTATATGGATAATTATGGTACGGCTATTCAAATTACAAAAGACGGATATCTTTCCGGAGCAAGTAATGCTGCTGAAGAAAATCTTTCTTCTACCGGTATAGAAACACATATAGCATTGACATATCCCCCATTGGCTTCAA
>Ga0209777_10001008_pt1 | contig 42882 bp, 46 predicted proteins | sample FrelakmetHBP12HB_FD_187147 | JGI IMG/M metagenome (GOLD analysis project Ga0209777, IMG submission 187147) | Freshwater lake sediment microbial communities from the University of Notre Dame, USA, for methane emissions studies -HBP12 HB (SPAdes)... | ecosystem: Environmental > Aquatic >...
CAGATTTCAGGCCCTCGTCTGCAGGAGAGTCCTGGTTCGATCCCAGGAGGGGCAACTCCAAGCGCGACCGGAGACGATCCGGTCGCGCTTCGTGCTTTCGGCCCGCCGGCGTCCCCGGCCGGCACTCTCCCTATGTGTCGGTCTGCCCCGCTTGACGCCTGCCTGACGCCTCCCGTCTAGCGTCGCACGCAGGCAGCGGCGGGATAGCCCGCCCGCCGAATCCGAAAGCGGGAGGTCACCATGAACTGCGCCTGGCCTCGTCTTCTTGCAGCAATGATCGGTGTCACCGTCCTTGCGGGAACGGAGCCACTGTTCGCGCAGGAGCTGTCGCAGCTTCAGCCAGGCCAACGGGTGCGCGTGACGATTCCCTCCGCCGGGCTCCTGACTCGAGAGGCGACGTTCCGCAGCACTGGCGCAGGGACCATCACCATTCGGACCGAGCGATACATGTACGTCGGCGCCGGTATGAGATCGCTGAAGACGGATACGGTGGAGCTGACCGTGCCGATCGACTCCGTGCGCAGTCTGGAGCAGAGTCTCGGGACGCGGAATTTCGGCGCTCAAGGGGCGGTGATCGGTGGAATTGCGGGATGGCTGATCGTCGGGGCGCTGGCAGTTCAGAGCACGCAGCAGTGCATCGCCCGCGGCGGCTGGTTCTGTGGCTCGCCCACCGTCGCCTTCGTTTTCGGCGGAGGTCTGGGTGGATTGGCAGGTGGAGGGCTCGGCGCGCTGATCGGGCTGTCCATCAAGACGGAGGAGTGGCAACCTGTGCCGCTCAGCCGGATTCGAGTAGGAATCGCACCGCTGTCGAGTCGCCGCTTCACTCTCGGAGCGTCGCTGGCGTTCTGACCCGAAGGGAGCCCGGCGCAGACGTAGCGGCCACACACGAGGCGCTTGCCCGGGCCGGCCCGTGGATGCCCGTGCGGTGAGCCGGTAACTTGTGTGCACCTCACACCGTCCCCGCCGGAGGCCTCGTGTTCATCGGTCACTTCGCGCTCGGCTTCGCCGCCAAGCGCATCGCGCCCAGGACCTCGCTCGGCACGCTGCTCGCCGCTCCCGAGCTCGCCGACATCCTCTTCCCCCTGTTCGTCATGCTTGGATGGGAGAAGGTCGCGTTCGCCGGGGGCACGAACCCGTTTCTCTCGATCACGCTCGACCAGTACCCCCTCTCGCACAGCCTGCTCGCTCTCGTAGCGTGGGGCATTGTGTTCGCCCTGCTGTACCGGTGGCGCACCGGCTACGGGCGCGGGGCCGTGGTCGTGGCACTGCTCGTCGTGAGCCACTGGGTGCTGGATTTCGTCACGCATCGCCCCGACATGCCGCTCTACCCGGGCGGTCCCAAGGTGGGCCTCGAGCTGTGGGCCTCCGTGCGCGGCACGCTGATCGTGGAGGGTCTGCTCTTTGCGGCGGGCGTGGCGATCTACGCGAGAGCTACGCGGGCGAAGGATGCGATCGGGCGCTACGCGTTCTGGGGGTTCGTGCTGCTCCTGCTCGCCCTGTACGTCGCCTCGCTGTTCAGCCCGGCGCCGCCCTCGGGGAGCGAATTCGCAGCCGTCGGCCTGATCCTGACCGTGGTGTTCGTGGGGCTGGGCGTTTGGGTGGACCGTCACCGGGAGCCCAGCGCGGGTTCCGCCACGGCGTAAGCGCCTGACGGAGCGAGTGGCGCGTATCACGCACGGCGGTTAGGTTCCCGCCCGGTCTGGGGGCGCCGCAGGAGCGGCCGGAACACTCGGCCTCCTGCGGCGCTTCCGCTTTTAACCTTTGGTGTAGCAGGGAGTTATGAAGGCTTCAGACGTTCGCAAAGGACACGTTTTGCTGGTGGACGGCCAGCCGTGCAGGGTAACGGATTTCCAGCACCGCACCCCCGGCAACCTGCGCGCCTTCGTGCAGGTCCGGATGCGGAACCTGGTCAGCGGAAACACCTTCGATACGCGCTTCATCGCGACCGAGTACTTGGACGAGGCGCGGCTGGACACCAGAGAGTTCCAGGTGCTCTACCGCGACGACCAGGGCGTTCACGTCATGGATGCCAAGACGTACGATCAGTACACGCTCACCAACGAGATCGCGGGCGACGCCGCTCCGTGGCTGGAGCCGGAGATCCACATCCAGGCAGAGCTGCTGGACGGGCAGGTCGTGGGGATCCAGCTTCCCGCGGCGATGGAGTACACCATCGTCGACACGTCGCCGGTGATGAAGACGGCCACCAAGACGGCCAGCGGCAAGCCGGCCAAGCTCAGCAACGGCCTGACCATCCAGGTTCCGGAGTTTCTCGATACGGGGGTGCGGGTGCGGGTGGACCCGCGGACCGGGACCTACCTGGAGCGGGCGAAGTAGCTACGCCGACGTCACCAGCCTGTCGAGCGCTTTGCGCACCTGGCGCGCCAGGTCGCTGATGGTCCACGGCTTGGCCACGAACAGCACGCCCGGCTCCAACAGCGACCGCTGGCTGATGTCGCTCTCGCTGTAGCCGCTGGTGAACAGGAACCGGGCGGCCGGGTCCAGGGCCCGGACGGCCTGGTAGAGTCCCGGCCCGCTCACCTTCGGCATCAGCACGTCGGACAGGATCAGGCCGATCCGGCTTCGCTCGGCGCGGTACAGGGCCATCGCCTCTTCGCCGTCGGCCGCCTCCATCACCGTGTAGCCCAGCCGTTCGAGCACGCGTCGGGTGGTGCTGCGCAACTCGTTCCTATCCTCTACCAGCAAGATCGTCTCGCTCCCACCCACCAGCGCTTCGAGCTCCGGAGCGACGGCGGCCGCGGTTGCGGCCTCGGCCGACCGGGGCACGTACACCTTCACCGCTGTTCCGACCCCGACCTCGCTGTAGACGTGGACGAAGCCGTTGTGCTGCTTGGTCAGGCCGTACACCATCGCCATGCCCAGGCCGGTGCCGGTTCCTGGTGCTTTGGTGGTGAAGAACGGCTCGAAGACCCGTTCGACGGTCGCCTGGTCCATACCGCTGCCGGTGTCGCTGACGGTGACGCAGTAGTACGACTCGGCGTTCGCCCAGGGCACGGCCTCCGGGAAGCTGCCGCGCGTCGGCTCGCGAGCCACCTCGATGGTGAGCGTTCCACCCTGCGCCATGGCGTCGCGCGCGTTGGTCACGAGGTTGAGGAGAACCTGCTGCAACGCGCCGCTGTCGGCCCAGACGGGGCAGGGCTCCGGCGGCGCGACGATCCGCATCTCGATGTTCTCGCGCAGGATCGCCCGCACCATCTGCGACAGGTCGGCTACCACCTCGCGCAGGTCGAGCGTCTTGAAGCTGAGATCCGCCCTGCGGCTGAAGCTGAGCAGGCCCTTCACCATGCTCGCGCCCCCGCGGGCGGCGTCCCGCACCTTCTGCAGGTTCGCTTGGAGATCAGGCCGGTCGGGCGGCAGCGCTGATGCCAGCAGCTCGCTGTTCGCCAGAATGACGGCGAGGATGTTGTTGAAGTCGTGCGCGATCCCGCCTGCCAATTGGCCGATCGTCTCCAGCTTCTGCGCCTGGCGGAGCTGCGCCTCCAGCCAGCGGCGCTCCGCCGCCTCGGCCGTGGCCCGGCTGCCCTCGATCCTCTGCAGGACATCCATCAGCTCTTCCGAGGTCGTGGCCGGAGAGAAGAGCCGCCGGACGGCGTCCTTGAACGTCGCGAAGAAACGTCCCACCGGGCCGCGGCCCGGCGGACCACCGCTGGCACCCGCGCCGCGTTCGAGCGGACCGGTCGTGCCCGTGCCGGAACTGGGCCCGGATAGGGAAGAGGTGGTGGCCGAGCCGAGTAGGAAGGGGTGCACGCTGGTAGCCTATCGCGGACCCGGCCGCGTTGGAAGGGTCTCCCCGGGCACCCCCCGGTTGCAGGGTGGGCAGGGTCGGACGCTAGGTTTACGCCCATGACACCCGGGATGCTGGCCCTGGCGATCCTGCTGGCTCAGGCCCCGCAGCAGGCGCGCGCCTTGGTACCGGCGGGGACGCAAGTCCGCGTCCGGTTCCCCGAGTCGGTCGAGGGCGGCCGCGAGAAGGTGGGGGCGGTCGTTCGCCTGCAAACGACGTCGCCGCTCGACGCGGGCGGATGCGCGGTGGTGCCGGCGTTCGCGCCGATTGCGGCGACTGTGGTCGTGTCACGCCCCGCCCGTCTGTTCGGCCGCCGCGGAAGGCTGGAGCTGCGATTCGACTCCTTGTCCCCCGCGCCGGGAATCTGGGTGCCGCTCGGCGCCGTCCTCGATTCCTTGGAGTGGGCGGCGCGCGGGACGTTGAACGCGAAGGGTCAGCTTCAGCAGAAGCCGCGCTCGATCAAGGGAATTGTGGGTACCGCTGGCGCGGCCGGACTGGCCGGCGCCGCGACCGGCGTCGGCATCGTTCCGGTGTTCGTCCTCACGGGGTTCCAGCTGGTGCTGCGGGGCGGGCAGGCGCACATCCTTGCGGGTCAGCGCGGGGCGTTGCGCCTCACGGTGCCGCTCGACGTGCCCGCGTCGCCACGCTGCGAGCGGGCGACGGATCCGTGGGCGAGCGCTGCCACTCCGGCCATCCCGGCGCTGCCGCCCCGCGCCACCGACCGGCGCGGGTCGGCCTTGGCGGATCCCATCAACCTGCTCTTCCTCGGCGCGCCGGCCGAGCTGGACACGGCCTTCAGCCGAGCGGGATGGATGGTGGCTCAGCGATCGACGTTCGGCGCGCTCGCGCGCGAGACCGGGGACATCCTGCTGCAGCGGCGTGATTCCGCCGGGCCGATGAGCCACGAGTTCTACCTGGGACGGGTGGAGGACCTGCGCTTCGAGCGCGCGAGCCCGTCGGCGAGGGCGCGCCACCACGTGCGGCTGTGGCGCGCGGACTCGTCCGACACGCTGTGGGCGGCCGCGGCCACCGAGGACGTGGGGATCTTGGTGAGCGCGCGGCGCCACACGGTGACGCACCGTGTCGCCCCAGACATTGACCGGGAGCGCGACCTACTGGTGGGCGACCTGCTGGCGGGGGGGTGCGTGGTCCTGGAAGGTTACGGCACGCTTCCGGGCGCGAAGCGTTCGGGCGTCAGCGGCGCCAACCAGCCGTTCGTGACCGATGCGCGGGTGGCGGTGCTGCGAGCCGTGGGGTGCGGCGGGCCGGCGCCGCGCACTCCGTCCTAGAACAGGTTCTTCAGCACGAACCAGACGTTCGCGGGGCGCTCGGCCAGGCGCCGCATGTACCACGCGAACCACGCGCTGCCGTAGCTGATGAGCACCCGCACGGCCTCGCCCTCCGCGGTGAGCGCGCGCTGGTCCTTCTCCCGGATCCCGTACAGCAAGTGGAACTCGCAAGCGCGCGGCGGCACCCGCAGCTCGGCGGCGCGAGCGCGTAGCCGCGCCACCAGTGCCATGTCGTGCGTGCCGAACACCGGCTTCGCCGTGCCGTGCACCGCGCGCTCGAGCAGCTGCCCGGCGAGCGCGAAGTAGGCGGCGTCCACGTCGCGCTTCTTCGGGTAGGCGACCGCCGCCGGCTCGGCGTACGCGCCCTTCACCAGCCGGATCGCGGGTTCGAGCGGCAGCAGGGAGGCGAGGTCGGCCGGGGTGCGGCGCAGATAGGCCTGAAGACACACGCCGACGTTCGCTCGCTCGGCACGCACCTTCCGGAACAGGTCGAGCGTGACATCGGTGTAGTGCGAATCCTCCATGTCGATCCACAGGATGGACCCGCTTGCGGCGGCGCGGGCGACCAGAGAGCGCAGCGCGCGCTCGCAGGCTCCGCGGTCCACGTCCAGCCCCAGCTGCGTGAGCTTGACGGAGACCTGTGCGGGCAACGCCGCCTGTCGAATGTCCTGCAGCACGTCGAGGTAGTGACGGTGGACGCTCTCCGCCTCCGCAAGCGTCGTGACGTTCTCACCCAGTTTAGTCAGGACCGTGGCGATGCCGGCGTCGGCGAGGCGGCGCGCGGCTTCGAGCGCGGCGGTCAACTCCTCGCCCGGCATGAAGCGGCCGACGGCGCGGCCCACGAAGCGGCGATGGCGCAGCATCGCGGCGAGCCGCTGGCTGCGGGAGGCGTACAGCAGCAGGTTCCGGGCTATCGACACATCAGCGACCCTCCGGCCGCGGGCCGGTGAGTGCCGCGGCGGGAACGTTGTAGCAGCTGCGCCAGGTGCGGAGATAGGCGTCGGCCTCGCGCTCCCACCGCGCATCGTCCCACCCCAGCTCGCTCCGGCAGATCGTCCGAACGTCCGGCAACAGGTCGCGCGCGCCGTCGGGAAGAAGCAGGCCCAGCCTCACGCGGCGCAGCAGGAGATCGTCGAGGTGTACGACGGCCTCGGCGCGCGCGGCCCACCGCAACTCCGCCCACAGCGTACGCGTCCCGGGGATGGGCGTCAGCTCGCGTGAGCGCGCCGCGGCCACCAGCTGCGCCGCCTCGGCACCGCAGCGCCCGATCAGGCGGCGGCGGGCGTCGTCGTCCAGCGCCTCGGCGCCGGCCGGCAGCGCGGTAGCCACCGGATCGAACACCCGGGTTCTCGGGCCCAGGCTCCTGAGGGCCGGCAGCCGGCGCCGCGCGGCCTTGAGGGCGTCGAGCGCCATGAGCCGGAAGGTCGTCAGCTTGCCGCCGGTGACCGTCAGCAGCCCCTCTTCGTCCCACACCGCGTGGTCACGTGACTCGCGCGAGGGGTCGGCCTTGCCCGTGCTGATCACCGGCCGCACGCCGGAGAAGCTGGCCATGACGTCGCGAGGCGTCACGCCCAGCGAAGGGAACTCCGCCTCGATCGCGGCGAAGAGATAGCGCACCTCGTCGGCCGAGACCGCCGGCTCCTGGTCGAGCGGAGCGTCGTGGTCCACGTCGGTCGTGCCGATCAGGGTCACGCCTTCCCAGGGTATGAAGAAGACGGGCCGCTGGTCTTCCGGATGGGAGACGGTCACCGCCTGCGCCAGTGGGAATCGCCACGCGGGGAGAGTGAGATGGCTGCCCCGCAGCGGGCGGATCCGGCGCGGCGCGCCCAGCTCCTCGCGCAGCCGGTCGGCCCAGGCGCCCGTTGCGTTGATTACGACGGTGGCGCGGACCTCGGTTGAACGCCGCCGCTCGCGATCGACGAGCCGGACGCCGGTCACCACCCCCGCCTCGCGGATCAGGTTCTCCGCGACCGCGTAATTCAGGGCACTGGCGCCGGCGGAAACCGCTTCCGCGAGAACGCGCAGAACCATCCGGGCATCATCGGTCTGCGCGTCGCCGTAACGGAATCCTCCCTTCAGCCCCCGCAGCGCGATGTGCGGAGCGAGCATCCGGAAGGCCTCGGGATCGTAGTGCTGGTGGCTCCACCGCACCGCCAGGAGATCATACAGGCTGAGCCCGGCCCGGTAGGTCAGCGAGCCGGGGTGCGCGCCCTCGTAGGTCGCGAGCAGAAACCCCAGCCGCTCGACCAGGCCGGGCGCCTCAGCCACGAGTCGCTCGCGCTCTGCGACGGAGGCGCGGGTAAGGCGGATCTTCCCTTCCTTGAGATAGCGCAGCCCGCCGTGCACCAGCTTGGACGAGCGGCTGGAAGTGCCCCACGCGAAGTCGCGCTGCTCGACCAGCAGGGCCCTGAGACCGCGGCGCGCCGCCTCCCGCAGGATGCCCGCGCCGGTGATGCCCCCGCCGATGACGAGCACGTCCCACGGCTGGCCCAGCCCGGACCAGACTGCGTCGCGCCACCCGCTTCGCCACATCGCGCTCGCGCCTCCGCCCGCCGCGTCAGACCAGCTTGCCAGGGTTCATCAGGCCGCCGGGATCGAACCGTGCGCACAGGTCGCGCAGCACCTGAAGCCCCAGCTCGCCCTTCTCCGCCGCGAGATAGGGAGCGTTGTCGGTGCCGACTCCGTGATGATGGGAAATGGTGCCGCCGTGCGCGACGATCGCCCGGCTGGCGGCGGCCTTGAGCGCCTGCCAGTGGTGCAGCGTCTCGTCGGGATCCGCGGCGAGCCTGAAGAGATAGGTCGTGTAAAGGCTCGCGCCGTCCGGGTAGAAGTGCGACAGGTGCGTGAAGACGTGCACCCGCTCGCCGCGCTCGGCCAGCGCGTTCTCCAGCGCCGACTCGACGGCCAGGACGAGCTTCGGCAGCTGGCTCCAGCGGGTCGCCGTCTCGAGCGTGTCCACCGCGTAGCCGGCTTCCCACAGCGCGTTGCGCAGGTAGGGCACGCGGAACCGGCTACGCTGCCACTGCTTGCCGACGACCGCGCCGCCGGCCCGCACCCCACGGTGCGCTGCCGCGATGGCGATGGCGTCCTTCCGGGCCGCGGTCACGAGCGATTTCCGCCCGGTGAATCCCAGCAGGAGCATGCACTTCTCCGGGCCGGCGCCCCGCATCGCGAGCACGCGCTCGAGGGCCTGGATGAGGCGCTCGTGGCCGGCCAGGCGCAGCGTCGTTTCGGTTTCGACGGCAGTGCTGAGGCGGAGCATGCTCAGGGGTACGCGGGCCTGGACCAGCTCGCGCACGGTTGCCACGCCGTCGTCGAAGGTGGGCAGGAAGACGGCATAGAACCGCTCGCGCTCGGGCAGCGGCGCGATGCGGACCGTGGCCTCGGTGATGATGCCGAGCCGGCCCTCCGAGCCCAGGATGATCTCCCGCAGGTCGGGGCCGGCCGCTGAGGCCGGGAACGCCGGCAGCTCTAGCGTACCGGCGGGCGCCTCGACGCGGCCGCCGGCGAACAGCCGCTCGATGCGTCCGTAGCCGAGGGATTGCTGTCCGCTCGAGCGGGTGGCGACCCATCCGCCGACGGTGGAGAACTCGAACGACTGCGGGAAATGGCCGAGGGTGAAGCCGCGGGCCCGGAGCTGCGCCTCGAGATCGGGCCCGGCGGCGCCGGCGCCGAAGGTGGCGAGCTGGCTGATTTCGTCGAAGTGCAGCAGCCCGTTGATCCGGGCCATGCTGACCGTAAGCACCGGGGCGTCGCCGCCCGGCGGGTTCACGTGGCCCACGACGCTGGTCCCGCCGCCGTAGGGGATCAGCCGGGCCCCGACCTGCGACGCAAGCCCGAGCAGCGCGCGCACGTCTTCGCGAGTGGTGGGGTGCGCCACACCGTCGGGGATGACGCCGGGACGGCCGCTGCGCATCGCGATCCAGTCGGGGAGACTCTGCCCGCGCGCGTGGCGCAGGCGGGTCTCGGGCTCCCGGTCCACGAGAGCGTGGCGGGGAAGCCGCGACGGCGCGGCGGCGGCGATCACGTCGGCGAGCCGGGCGGGCAAGATCCTGCGTGCTGTTCCGATCCGCTGCTCGAGGAAGCGGGCCGCAGCGGGCGGCACGGGGTACTCGACCGCTTCGTCTCCCCAGCCGTTCCAGCGTCGCATGATGCTGCCCTCAAGCTCTGAGCCGCGCTACTTCAATGCTTCGCCCAGTGCCGCTGCGGCACGGTCCACCTCGTCAGCGAGGCGGGCGACTGCCGCCGTGACGCGCGCCGCCTCCGCCTGCGCTTCATCCGGCCGCCGCAGCTCGACCGCCTCCCGGATGCCCGGCATGGTCTTCACCGCGTACCCGGTGTAGAGGCCCGGGGCGTAGATCAGGTTGCGGTACCAGGGCCGCCGCGGCAGGCCGGCCGTGTCCGTCACCGCTCGCTCCGTCCGGTACAGCATTCGGTTCACCCGGTCGAGCGCGGCGCCGCGTGCGACGACCTGGGCCACCGTCATGCCCTCCAGCGGCGGGAGCGCCGCCTCGAAGCGCCCTGCGGCGCTGTCGAGGCGCGCCACGGCGCCCTGGAGCGGCGCCAGGTCAAGCCCCTTGGTCGTGTCGCTGCGCTGGGCCAGATGCGCGATCTCGTCCGCATAGCGGCGATAGTTCCTGGCCGCGGCGCGGAACTCGAACGGCAGCACCGGCGCGTCGGCGAGGCGCAGCAGCGCGGTACCCACGGTCCGTGCCTCGGCGACCTCCGCGGTGAGTGCGGTGTCGAGGAACCGCAGGTAGAACGTGTAGTCGTCGTACACCGAGTGATAGATGCCGTCGTCCACCGCGCCGCCGTAGCGGACGTCGAGGGAGGCCACGCCCAGGTGATCGATGAAGGCCGTGTAGTCCGATCCGGAGCCGAGGGCGCCGATCGCGAACGCGGTGTCGGCCCCGGCGCTCGTGGTGTCGCGCGCGCGCTCCTGGCGGCGGTGCCGTTGCGCCGCGTCGAGCGCGCTCGCGCCCCCGCCGGAGGGGTCGGGCACGTCGCGGGCCACCTCGCGCAGGAACACCTCCAGCGACGGCGAGCCGCTGGCGCCGAACCAGCCGCGGCCGTTGGTGTCGCCGTTGAAGTAGGCTACCGCGTTGGCGGCCAGCTCGTCGGCGTGCTTCTCCGCCCACTCGGTCGAGCCCAGCAGCCCCCATTCCTCACCGTCCCACGCCGCGAGGATGATGGTGCGGGCCGGGCGCCAGCCGCTGCGGAGCAGAACCCCGAGGGAGCGCGCCGTCTCGTCGAGCGAGACCTGCCCGGAGATGGGGTCCGCCGCCCCGTTGACCCAGGCGTCGTGGTGATTGCCGTAGATCACCCACTCGTCGGGATAGACGGCGCCACGAATCATCGCCACGACGTCGTACAGCGGCCGGGTCTTCCAATCGAAGTGCACCGCGAGCCGCACCCGGCCGGGGCCCGGCCCCACGTGGTAGGTGACGGGCAGCGCACCCCTCCACGCCTCGGGCGCCACCGGCCCGGCGAGGTTCCTCATGAGCGGGAGCGCGTCGCCATACGAGATGGGCAGGACCGGGATCTTGGCCAGCGTCTGCGCCTCGGCAATCGGAAGACGGCGCGACCCCGTCTCCGAGGCCCAGCCGGGCGAAAGCGGGTCGCCGGGGTAGATCGGCATGTCCATCACGCTGCCGCGCTGCACTCCCTGCGCGGGCCGCATCGGCCCCTTGGGGTACACGTCGCCCGCGAAATAGCCGTCATCCCGCGGATCGGAGTAGATCAGGCACCCGATCGCGCCGTGCTCCGCCGCCACCTTCGGCTTGATGCCGCGCCACGACCCGCCGTAGCGGGCAATGACGATCTTGCCGTGCACGCTGATCCCGAGGCTGTCCAGGATCCGGTAGTCGTCGGGCACGCCGTAGTTCACGTAGACCAGCTCGCCGGTCACGTTGCCATCGGGCGAGTAGGCGTTGAAGGTCGGGAGCTGCTCCGCCTGTCCCGAGGTCGGGTCACCGGCGACGGCGGGCTCCTTCAACCGGGCCGTGTAGCGCTCGGGCGAGAGGAGCTGGAGCGAGCGGCTCACCGGTCGCGGCATGAGCGCCTCGAACCGCTCGATGGAGGCATCGAGCCCGAACGAGCGGAACCGCGCGAGGATCGCTTCGGCCACCCGGTGCGAGCGCTCCGTCCCCGCCTCGTGGGGGAACGCGCTCAAGGCGATCAACTGGGCACGGAGCGTATCGGGGCTGGGCACCGCGCGCAGCACGTCCTCTTGGATGCGTTCCGCCGCGAGCATCGCGCTCGGGAACCCGCGCACTGGCGGCGGGGCGGACACGGTCTGGGCGCGCGCGGTCGCCGCGGCCACCAGCATCATCAACGACAGTCCGCTCATTCTGCGGCAGATACCCGTCATCGCGTCGCCTCTCTGGCTGCTATTGAAGGCTGAACCGGTCGAGGAACGCCCGCTCGTCCCGGGTGAGGCTGGCCGTGCCCGCCACCGCCACCTTGGTCATCACGCGCTCGTATTCCTCGCGGTTGACGGGGTGCAGCGCCTCGGGCTGGATCCGTTTCCAGCGCTCGACGTCGGCGCCGGTGCTGCGCGGAACCTCCGCGGCGACACGGGCCCGGAACTGCACGGCGGGCGACCGCAGCTCGATCCACCGCAGGTACAGGAAGCCACCGGCGAAGCCGCCGAGGTGCGCAAAGTTCGCGATCCCTGACTGCCCCGAGAGGCCCTGGTACAGCGCCATCATCGTCATCAGCACCACCAGCCACCGCGCCTCGATCCGCAGCACGAAGAACAGGTAGATCGGTTCGCGCGGCCAGAAGTGCGCGTAGCCGAGCATCACGCCGAACACCGCGCCCGACGCGCCGACGATGTAGGCGTACGGGGTGATCAGCGATCCCAGCGCGCCGGCGATGCCGCTGGTGAGATACAACCCGATGAAGCGGCGGCCCCCGAGCCGTGCCTCGAGCCGCGGGCCGAAGAAATACAGCGCCACCATGTTCCAGAAGAGGTGCGAGAAGCCGGCGTGCAGGAACATGTAGGTCACGACGGTCCACGGCCGCACCACGATGAACGCAGGCACGAGCACGAACGCCTGCGCCACGGCCGGCACGCTCTGCCCGAGCAGCAGCATCGCCACGTTGGCGAAGATCAGGAACGACACCCAGGGGGTCGTAGCGGCGGTCCTACGCCGAGCGCTCGATGACGTGAAGCCGGCCGACGTCGATCGTCATGGCCTCGTTGCCGCGCGGGTGGTGGAGGATATCGCTGAACTTCGCGCCCCACACGATCTCGTCCCACTTGTAGGACGAGCGCGCGTGCACCCGCTGGGCGAACGTCTCCTCGACGCCGCTCAGCAGGACCAGGAACTCCCCGTCACACTCGCGCAGCTCCTCGCGCGTGACTCCCTTGAGCGGGCTCGACTCGTCGATCGGGTGCACGATCGTCCACGCCAGCGGAAAGAAGGCCACCGTGTCGCGCTCCAAGGCCAGCTGGTAGAAACGGCGCACCGCCCGCCCGCCCACGTCCTCGAAGCGCGCGAACATCACCGTGGCCTGCAACTCGATCAACTGGCTGCTGCGGGCGTTCGCGATCCGGAACTCGAAGGCCTCGATGCCGCGGTACGGCGCAATCACCGCGGTGCGGCTGAACAGCACTTTGGCCGTCGGCCGCGAGAACCGGGCAAACAACAGGCCGGTGGCCAGCGCCAGCCACAGCAGGCCGACCAGCGCCTCCACCGTCACCACCAAGTTGGCCGCCATCCCGACCGGACCGACGACCCCGTAGCCGATGGTGGAAAACGTCTCGACGCTGAAGAAGAACGCCCGGGCGAAGCCGGGGTCTCCCCCGCCCGACAGCGCGTCCGGGCCACACACCACGAACGCCACCGCGAACGCACCGTTGAACAGGACGTACGATCCCACGACGAGCCCCATGAACCGGGTCCACGTCGTCGTCAGCAGCAGGTGGTAGAGGCTGAGCGAGGAGCTGAGCCTCAAGCCCCGCCGTGCCACGTTGAACGACCCGTCGCGGTTGAGGAGCCGCTGCCGGCTCTCCCCGGCAACGGCGGTCCCAAACCCCAGATCGCGAATCTCCGCTTCGCTTACCACGCCGGGTCGCGTCACCCGCACCCCTCCCGCCGGCCAAGGCTACGAACTTGTCGACACAAAGTACTTGTCAGTACAGAGTCGCTCGTGCATCTTTCCGCCGGCCCAGCCGCGAGGCTCCCGATGTCGGCGCTGACTAAGATCCTCTTCCCGTTGCCGGACTACCGGCGGACGCCGTGGACGCTGCTCCAGTGGTGGGAGTCGCGGCGGCTCACGTACAACGTCGCCGTGGGCGGCGCGGGGCTCCTCACCCTCGGTGTCCTCGCGTTCATCAGCGCGCTGCCGCCGAGGCTGCCGGGGCCGGTGTTCGAGTGGCGAGGTGTCGTAGTTTACGCTTGTGCGGCGAATCTCGGCTATTCCCTGGGCTGGGTTTCGGAGGTGGCCATGCGGGCGCTGTGGAAGGACCAGGCGCCGGAGGCCGGCCCGGCGCTGTTTCGCCAGGGTCTGAGTTTCGCGCTGGGCCTCACGTTGCTGCCGATCCCGCTGATGTGCTTGTCCTGGCTCGCGCGGGTGCTGGGCCGCCTGTTCTAGGACCGTGGTGTCTAGTGGCGGTGCTCAGTTCAGGTGCGCGTTGAGCAGGGGCAGTACCCGGAACGGTGACGAGTTGTTGCGGGCGATGTTCAGCAGGCCGAGCTGGAAGCCGTGCAGCTCGCGCGCGTAGTTCAGCAGCCCGATGCTGATCCCCGTCTGCACGCCGCGCACCTGGTTGAACGCGCTCACCGACATCCCCGACATCGCGTACGTCCTGAGATTGATGAGGGCAATGGTGATGCCCGAGGCGCGCGGCGTTCGCACCTGGTAGCCGGCGACCGTGAGGCCGGCGACGCCGCCCTCGCTCACCACCGCGAGCCCGCCCACGGAGATGCCCCGCGTCCGGCCCTGGGCCACCAGCGCCAGGCCGCTCACCGCCAGGCCTCGCAGCGAGCCCTGCGCGACGGTCGCGAGCCCGCTCACCGTGAGTCCCGTGACGTCGCCCTGCGCGACCACGGCGAGCCCGGCGACGTGCGCGCCCCAGAGGTCGCCTTGCGCGACGGATGCCAGGCCGCTCACGCTGGCGCCGGTGAGGTCGCCCTGCGAGACGGTGCCGAGTCCCGATGCGAAGAGCCCAGTCATGCTGCCCTGGGAGACCACGCCGAGTCCTGCGAGGCTGACGCCTGCCATCGGGCCTTGCGACACGACCCCGAGCCCGGACACGCTGGCGCCGATCATCCCGCCTTGGGACACGACCCCCAGCCCGGAGACGCCGATGCCCCGCAGCGCTCCTTCCGTGACCACCCCCAGCCCAGCCAGGCTCACGCCGTCGAGCGGGCCTTGGGAGACGACCCCGAGGCCGCCGACGGTCACCCACCGTGCGTGCGTCTCGGCGATCACGCCCACCAGGCCGATCGAGACGCCGTTCAGTTCGCCGGCGGCCGGCCCCACGATGCCGAGCGCGAGGCCGTTGACGGTGCCGGTCACCGGTTTGCCGGGCTTCCACAGCGTGATGTCGATGCCGTTGATCCGGCCGAGGCCCGCGTCCTGGAAGTTGAACCTGATGCCGTTGAACGTGGCGGAGTTGCCGAAGGATATGCCGTAGCCTCTGACCGGGAGATCCAGGCTCCAATGGCTGGGCTCTCCACTGGTTTCGACCGAGTCCTGAGCGGCGAGCAGGGACGGGACGCTGGCGAGGGCGGCTGCGCCGAGCAGCGAGCGGAGAACCGGACGCACAACGACCTCCAGTCGTGGGCTTCCGACTTGCCCTACGCTTTCCCGCCCCGCGGGTTTCGACCGCCCGCGGCGCCGAAGATCCTGTCGCCGTCGGCTCGCCCGTTCTCGATGAAAACCTCGGAGGTGGCTCGGCCCGCCGTGATGCTGCCCGCCAGGTAGACGCCGGGGACGTTGGTTTCCAGCGTCTCGGGATCGATGTGAGGGCGGCCGGTTTCGTCGTCGAGCTCGATCCCGATGCGTCGGAAGAGATCGAAGTCGGGATGGTAGCCCGTGAGCGCGTATACGCGGTCCGCCGGGAGGCGCTCGTCCCGCCCCTGGGCATTCCGGATGGTGACCGCCCGCGCGTCGATGCCCAGCACCTCGGCCCCGAACCGCGCGGCGACCTCACCCGCCTTGATGCGGTTCTCGATGTCGGGCTTGAGCCAGTACTTGACGCTGGGGCGCAGCTCCGCTCGCCGGTAGACCAGGGTGACGCGGGCGCCGGCGCGGTACAGTTCGAGCGCCGCCTCGATCGCCGAGTTCTTGCCGCCGATCACGACGACGTCCAGGCCGAAGGAGCGGTGCCCCTCGTCGAAGCGGTGGCTGACGTGGGGGAGGTCCTCGCCGCTCACGCCGAGGAGGTTGGCGTGGTCGTAGTAGCCGGTCGCCAGCACCAGGCGGCGGCAGGGCTGTTCGCGCAGCTCGTGCCGGTCCCGCAGCGCGCAGCGGAGCGCAATGTCATCGCGCACCACCGCCTCGAGCCTGCTGTACGTGCGGACGCGCAGGCCCTCGGACCGGACGACACCGCGATAGTACTTGAGCGCCTCCTCGCGGGTGGGCTTCTGGCCGGAGCAAGCCAGCGGGTGACCGCCGATCTCGAGCAGTTCCGGCGTCGTGAAGAACGTCATCCCGATGGGGTAGTGCACGATCGAGTTGACCACGGCGCCGGCGTCCACGACGAGCGGATCGGCACCGTGCCGCTTGGCGGAGATGGCGCACGCGAGGCCGATCGGCCCCGCGCCGACGATGATCACGTCCTCGATGTCCCGCGCAGTCGTCATGCGGACCCCTTGTGTGAACGTCGGGCGGACAGGTTAGAGTACACTCCGAGACTCCGAGTTTGAACACCCTCGCTTTCAGCGCGACCATCGCGGCGGCGTCGTTCTGCGCCGGCTTCCTCGGTTCCCTCACGGGCCTGGGCGGCGGCTTCATCGTCACTCCGGTGCTCACGCTGGTCTTCGCCGCCGATATCCGCTACGCCATCGGCGCGTCACTCATCTCGATCATCGCCACCAGCTCCGGTGCAGCGGCCGCCTACGTGAAGGAGGGGTTCACCAACCTCCGCGTGGGGATGCTGCTCGAGATCGCGACGGTGGTCGGTGCGCTGCTCGGAGCCTCCCTGGTGGCGGTGTTCCCGACGCGCGTCATCACGGTGATCTTCGGTCTGGTCCTGCTGGTCTCCGCCTACCTGACCACCCGGCCGCGTGCGGAGCACCTGACCGCCGGCCTGCCCCCCGATCCGCTGGCCGCGCGCCTGCGGCTGGATTCGGAGTACCCGACCCCGGAGGGGCCGCAGCGCTACCGCGTGCGCAACGTCCCCGGCGGCTTCGCGCTGATGTGGCTGGCCGGCGTGCTCTCGGGTCTGCTGGGCATCGGCTCGGGAGCGGTGAAGGTGCTGGCCATGGACCGCGTGATGTACCTCCCGTTCAAGGTGTCCACGGCGACCAGCAACTTCATGATCGGCGTGACGGCCGCCGCGAGCGCGGGCATCTACCTGCGCCACGGCTACGTGGATCCGGGGCTCGCGATGCCCGTGATGCTCGGTGTGCTGGCCGGTTCGATGGTCGGCGCGCGACTGCTGTTCGGGGCGCGCACCGCCCGCCTGCGGCTGCTGTTTGCGGTGGTGATCGCCCTGATCGCGCTCGAGATGATTTACCACGGCGCGGTCGGGCGGAGCTGAGGTGGCGACGCAGCCGACGCCCGAACAGGACGCCCGCGTGCAGCAGGCGGTCGGCAACCTGCTGCGGGCGGGCGTCCTGCTGGCGGCGTCGGTCGTGCTGGCGGGCGGCGTGGTCTTCCTGCTCCGTCACGGCGGGAGCGTGCCGGACTACCGCGTCTTCCGGGGCGAGCCGATGGACCTGCGCTCCTTCGGCGGGATCGTGCGCGACGCGTTCTCCGGCAGCGGGCGTGGCCTGATACAGCTCGGCCTGCTCCTTCTGGTGGCCACGCCCGTGGCGCGGGTTGCCTTCACCGCCGTCGCCTTCGCCTTCGAGCGCGACCGCACCTACGTGCTCATCGCCCTTCTGGTGCTCTCGCTCCTGTTCAAGAGCCTGGCCGGCTGATCCGGCTGGCCCCCTACATCCAGGGCTCGTCGGCCGAGGGACCGTAGATCGAGGGCACCTTGCCGCCTGCCAGGCGCAGGTACACCGAGAACTGGCCGCGGTGGTGGATCTGGTCGTGCAGCATGCCCCAGAGGACGTCCATCACGCGCAGGTCGCCCATCGTCTTCGGCGCCACGGGGAACTTGACGGTCCTGTTGAGAGCTGCCTCCGAGGCCTGGTTCAGCTTCGACACGGTCACCGGCTGGATCCGTTCATAGGTGGCGATCACGTCCCGCATCGTGGCGGGCGCCGGCGTCATCTTGGAGAAGTCGATCACGCCCGCCAGTGCGCCGTCCGCGACCACCTGCTGCTCGATGACGAAGACCCAGGCCAGTTCCCTGGCGGACATGGAGCGCTCGTGAGGCTTGAAGTCCGCCTTGGCGGCGGGATAGGCGTTGAGCACTTTCAAGGTCGTCCCATACTCCCGCTCGAACATCGCCAGGAACATCTCCTTTTCCGTCATCGTGCACCTCCCTGAAGGTTGATAGGGCAATTCCGATCGCGTGAGTCGGATTTGGGTGAAGGACAGTAACCGCGGGCGGGCCCGATCGCCAGAACACGTCCCGCGGAGCCCCTAGTCGCGGTTAGTCGTTCGAGTGCCTTCGGGCAGGAGCACGGCGGCGCCTCGCACTTTTCCCGCCCGCAACCGCTTGAGGGCTTCAGCGGCCCGCGACAGCGGAAAGAGCTCTACGGTCGTCCGGACGGGGACCTGCAGGGCGAGGGCGAGGAACTCCTCGCCGTCGCGCCGGGTGAGGTTGGCCACCGAGCGCACCACGCGCTCACCCCATAGCAGGTCGTACGGGAATGCCGGGATGTCGCTCATGTGGATGCCGGCGCAGACCACGGTTCCTCCGGGGGCCACCGCCTTGAGCGCGGTGGGCACCAGGGAGCCCACGGGCGCGAAGATGATGGCGGCGTCGAGCGGCTCGGGGGGAGTGGTGTCCGAGGGGCCGGCCCACGCCGCGCCCAGCTCGCGGGCGAACCGTTCCGCTTCGCGGTCGCCCGGGCGGGTGAAGGCGAAGATGCGGCGGCTCTGGGCCCGCGCCAGCTGCGCCACGATGTGCGCGGCGGCACCGAAGCCGTAGATGCCGAGGCGCTCCGCGCCGTCGCCCGCAGCGAGCAGCGAGCGGTAGCCGATGAGGCCGGCGCACAGCAGCGGCGCCGCCTCGGCCGGCGCGAGCGCGGCCGGCAGCGCGAAGCAGTAGCGCTCGTCGGCCACCGTGTAGTCGGCGTATCCCCCGTCGAGGTCGTAGCCGGTGAAGCGTGCGCGATCGCAGAGGTTCTCGCGGCCGGAGCGGCAGTACCGGCAGGCGCCGCAGGTCCAGCCCAGCCACGGCACGCCCACGCGCTCGCCGACGGCGAAGTGCTCCGCCTCGGGGCCGCGCGTGACCACCTGACCGACGATCTCGTGGCCAAGGATCAGGGGGAGCTTGGGCCGCGGCAACTCTCCGTCCACGACGTGCAGGTCGGTGCGGCACACGCCGCACGCCAGCACCTTGAGCAGGAGCTGATGCCTGCCGGGCTCAGGCCGTGGTACGGACGCCGCGACGAGCGGGCGACCAGCGGCCTCAAGGAGCATCGCGAGCATTTCACCCTATAGTGTACATTCGTGCCCGTGCGACGCTCAGTGCTGGCGGTGTTGCTCGGCGCCGTGGCGTGCTACGGGGTCCTCGCGATCACGGAGCCTCCCGGGCCGGGGCTCGATCCGGACACGATGTCGTATCTCGGTGCAGCCGAGTCCCTGGTGCGGCACGGCACGTTGCGGATCCCGGCGGCGGGCTGGCTGGATGCCGACAGCACCAGGGCGCTCGGGCATTTCCCTCCCGGCTTCCCCATCGCCATTGCCTTGCCGGTCGCCCTCGGGGCATCACCGGCGCAGGGGGCGCGCGGCATCGAGGCGGTGGCGGCGTTCGCGACCGTCGCGCTCGCCGTCTGGCTGGTGGGCGGCGTCGCGGGCGCCGGCGCCGGCCTCCTCGCAGGAGTTGTCCTGCTCGTCACGCCCAGCTTCGCGTTCGATCATTGGCAGATCGTGAGCGAGCCGCTCTGCCTCGCGCTGCTGATGGCGACTCTCGCGCTGATGACGTTCTCGAAGCGCCCCTGGGCCTACGGCATCACCGCGGCCGCAGCCGGGATCGTGCGCTACGCCGCGGTCGCCTCGACCGGCGCGGTCGTCCTGTGGGCGTTCGGGCTCGAGGGCAGCCGTCGGGAGCGGCTGCGGCGGGCGGCGATCGCGGCGGCGCCGTCGCTCGTGGTGCAGGTCCTCTGGGTGCTGCGCGCCGCGACCGAATCGGCGGAGGTCCGCAGCTTCGGCCTGCGCGGCGGGCTGAACGCGACATTCGCGGAGCTGGCTGGCACTCTTGGCGCCTGGCTGGCTCCGTCGGTTCCGGTTCCGTGGGTGCAGGGTGTGCTTGCCGCGGCGGTCGGCGCTGTCGGGGTGGCCGTGCTGGTGCGCGCCGCGCGGCAGTCACCGGAGCCTCCCGACGCTGCGGTCGGGCCGGCCCCGCCGCTGCGCCGCCTCCTGGCCGCTGCGGGCGTGCTTGCCGGGTGCTATGCCGCCCTGGTGTTGTTCTCGCGGCTGTTCGTCGACGAGGGTATCCCGTTCGACGAGCGGATTCTTTCGCCGTTCATCGTCTTGGCCGAGGTCGCCGCGGTCGCGGCGTTCGCGGTGCTGTGGCGTCGCTGGAGCGGCCGCCGGCGCGCGGCGGGCGCAGTGCTGTGGCTGGTCTGGCTCGCGGCTTCGGCCGGAGCCACCGTGCAGGCCGTGACGGATGCGTTGGACGGTGGTTGGGGCTACGCCGGTGACGAGTGGCGGAACTCGGCGCTCGGCGCCTGGCTCCGGACCGAGGGCCGCGACGCGGCGATCTTCTCCAACAACACCGCGACCGCGTACTTCCTCACCCATCGCCCGTCGCGCAGCGTGCCCGAGACGCTCGACCCCGATTCGGTCGCCGCCTTCGGCCGCGCGCTGAGCGAGCGCCGAGGGGTGCTGGTCCGGTTTCCCTTCGACCTCGAGACGGGGGCGCCTCCGGACTCGCTCGCCAACCGTCTGGGGCTCAGCGAGATGGCGCGATTCCCCGAGGGAGTGGTTTGGGGTTATCGCCCCGTGGTCCGGCCCGGCGGGTAGCCCCGGGTGGTGCGGCCGGGAATGCCGCAGCAACAGGCCTCGTTACCGGCGCGTATGGAATGTACTGGAACCGCTGGCGCTGTCCCGCAGTCCTGCCCTCAACGGAGAGTTTCCATGCATCGAGTGCGTCTAGCCCTTCTGCTCCTCGTGTCCGTCTGTCTCGGCGGGGTCTCCGCGCTTCGGGCGCAGCAGCCCGCGGCGGCCGAGTACCCGGGGATCGAAACCGGGAAGATGTGGACCTTCGACGTGCCGCCGACGGACTACTGGGCCCAGCGGTACAACTTCCATCCCAGCCCGGAGTGGCTGGATCACGTGCGCCTCTCGGCGGGGCGGTTGCCGGGCTGCTCGGCGTCGTTCGTCTCGCCGGACGGGCTGGTCATGAGCAACCACCACTGCGGCCGCGGCTGCATCGATTCCGCCACGAAGCCCGGCGAGGATCTGTTGCGGGACGGCTTCTACGCCAAGACGCGCGACGAAGAGCGGCCGTGCCGGGGCATGTTCCTCGACCAGTTGCTCGGCATCACCGACGTTACGGACAGCGTGAACGCCGCCGTGCCGGCGGGCACGCCGGCGGGCCGGGCGGCGACGTTGCGGGGCGCGGCGATCAGCGGCCTCGAACAGCGCTGCGCGGGCGGGGCGGCGGACATCCGCTGCCAGGTCGTCAGCATGTACCGCGGCGGCCAGTACAAGCTGTACCGGTTCCGGCACTACACCGACCTGCGGCTGGTGTTCGCGGTCGAGAGCCAGACCGGGTTCTTCGGCGGAGATCCGGACAACTTCACCTATCCGCGCTACGACCTCGACATGTCCATCGTGCGCGCGTACGTGAATGGCCAGCCGGCGCACACTGAGTACTTCCGGTGGAGCCCCAACGGCTCCAGCGACCACGAGCTGGTGTTCGCGGTCGGCAACCCCGGCTCGACCGGGCGGCTCAATACCGTGGCCCAGATGGAGTATTTGCGTGACGTGCAGTACCCGGCGAGCATGCGCATGCTGGCGGACCGGATCCGGATCGACCATCAGCTTACGAACCTGAACGACGATCGCGCCCGCGCGCTGCGCAATGAGATCTTCGGCCTCGAGAACTCCTACAAGGCCACCGACGGCTACCAGGCCGGCCTGACCAACCCGCGCATGATGGAGCACAAGCGGAAGTGGGAGCGGGACTTCCGCGCCCGGGTCAACGCCAATCCCGAGTGGAAGCGGCTGTACTCCAGCGCCTGGGACACGAGCGCGGCGGTCTGGGGTCAACTGCGTCGGCTCGCCGTGCGGCAGCGCTACTACAGCTTCGGCGCCTATGGCGCCCGGCTGCTGCAGCTGGCCAGCCTGATCGTGCGGTCTCCGGCCGAAGGGCCCAAACCCGACAGTGCGCGGCTGCTGATGTTCCGTGACTCGATGTCGCAGCGCCTGCAGAGGACGCTGGCCGGCCCGGTGGACACGACGTCCGAGATCATGCTGGTCACGGCGTACTTCACGCAAATGCAGAAGGACGTGCCGGCCACCGACCCGCTTCTCAGGGCGGTGCTGGCCGGCCGCACGCCGGAGGCGGCGGCGCGCGAGATGGTCACGTCGAGCCAGATCGTCGCACCGGACCAGCGCCAGGCTCTGATCCAGGGCGGCACAGCGGCGGTGAACGCATCGACCGATCCCTTCATCAAGCTGGCGCGGTTCATTGATCCGATCGAGCGCCAGATCACGAAGCAGGTGGCCGATCTGAACAATCGCGAATCGCAGGCGTCCGAGCGCATCGCCCGCGCCCTGCTGGCCGTGTTCGGCAATACCGTCTCGCCGGACGCGACCTTCAGCCTCCGGATCCAGGACGGCGAAGTGATGGGCTATCCGTACAACGGCACCATCGCCCCACCGTTCACAACCTTCTACGGGCTGTACGACCGGTTTTACAGCTTCGGGCAGAAGCCGCCGTTCGACCTGGCCCCGCGCTGGGTGTCGCACCGCGACTCGCTGTACCTTTCGACGCCGCTCGACGCGATATCGACCAGCGATATCATCGGCGGGAACTCCGGCAGCCCGGTCATCAACAAGGGCGCGGAGATCGTCGGGCTGGTGTTCGACGGCAACATCGAGGACCAGCCGCTCCGCTTCCTCTACTCGGAGGCGGTGGGCCGCGCGGTGTGGGTGGATTCCCGCGGCATCATCGAGGCGCTCCGGCACGTGTATGACGCCGGTGCCCTCGCCGACGAGATGACGGGCAAGCACTAGGCAGGCAGTTGGTGGTGCCCGCGCCCGGGCCCCGGCCATCATCCGGGACCCGGGCGCGGCGTGTTTCCCGGCCGTGCCCCGGGGTTCCGCGCGTTGACGCGCCGCCGCCCGCCGATATTTTAAGCTTGAGATGAAACGCAAGCCGCCAGCCACTCCGCCGCACCGCTCGTACGGCCCTGCGGCCGACCGAGCCCTGAAGCTGTGGGTTTCCCTGGCTCGCTGCGCCGCCTCGGTCGGCCGGGCGTCGGCCCGCGACATCCAGCGCTACGGCCTTACGCAGGCCCAGTTCGCGATGCTCGAGGTGCTCTACCACAAGGGGCCGCTGCCGCTGTGCGCGATCGGCGAGAAGCTGCTGGTCACGAGCGGCAACATCACCTACGTCGCCGATCAGCTGGAGCGGGCTGGCTTCCTGCGGCGCGAGCGGTCGCCCGAGGACCGGCGCGTGGTGCTCGCGCACCTCAGGCCGAAGGGACGGGTGCTGCTCGCGCAGGCCTTCCCGCTGCACGCGGCGCGCATCGGGGAGTTGGCGCGGGTGCTGGGCCCGGGGGAGCAGAAGGAGCTTGCCCGGCTCCTCAAGAAGTGGGGAAAGGCGGCGCGCGCGTCGACTGAGTGAACCACCGGCGCTGCGGTGCCCGGCGCGGTCGTCCAGTCGCCTCCTCCGGGGCCGTGACAGCGGGGGCAGCGGCGGCACATTCGTGTCCGGCAACCCGTTCGGCTCTTGCTCGTGATTCGTGCGATTCTTATCATTGCCCGACCTTCCTCGGGGAGTCCTGCTCGATGTCCGATCCGTTCTTAAGTTCGGACGAATACGATGAGCGTGCTCACCAGTTGTACAACGAAGGGCGATACGACGAAGCGGTTGGCCTGTTGAAGGACGGCCTGGCAGTGTATCCCGACGCGCTGGAGCTTTTGGTCGGGCTGGGATACGCGCGGCTGGCGAGGGAAGAGTACGCCTGGTCGCGCCAGAGCTTCGAGGCGTCGCTGAAGCTCGATCCCGAGCACGAGGACGCGCTGGCCGGTTTGGGGGAAGTGCTGCTCAAGCTCGGCGCGCGCGACGCCGGTCTGAAGTGCTTCGACCGCGTGCTGGAGCTCGGATTCAAGGACGACCTCGACATCGTGCTCCAGATGGGGCGCGCGCTGTTCCGGGAAGGGATGGTGGAGGCGGCGCGCCGTTTCTTTGAGGTGGCGCTGGCCGGCCATCCCGACAGCGCGGAAGCGGCGGCGTGCGTGGGCTACGCGGCGCACCGCCTCACGGCGGAGGCCGACGCGCTGCGCTGGCTGCGGCACGCGCTCGCGCTGGACCCCGAGCACGGGGAGGCGCGGATCTACCTGGCCAACCTGCTCTACGACCGCGGCGAGTACGAGCCGTCACTGGCGGAGTTCGAGCACACCGAGCCCGACGACCACTGGGACGAGCTGGGCATCTGGCGGCTCATCGAGCTGAAGCGGAGCATCTATCGCCTGCCGGAGGACGATCCCGAGCTCAAGCCGTGGCTGGTCCGGCTCGCCGACCTGGCGGAGGATGCCGACGCGACCGACCTGCTGCTGGCCGAAATCGAGGCCGCCGGCCCCGACGGCACGGGCTCGCGCGACCCCGCGCAGCTCGAGCTGTTCGGCACGCTGGTGACGGAGCTGCAGGCGATGCACCGGCAGCCCCGCGGCTACGAGGCTCACCGGATCACCACCCGGGACGGCGTGATGTACGTCGGGACGTGGGAGGACATCGTCGTCGGGATGCGCGATGACGACGCCGCGTACTCGGGCCGGCCGATCGAGGAGTTCCTCGCCGGCGCTGCCGCGCGGGCCTCTCGCCTCACCGGCGTGGCGATTCCGGCGACCGACGCGGAGAGCTTCATCCGCGGCTACGCGGATGCGGGGTTGGTGAGAATTCTGAAGTAGGCTACAGGCAGGGTGTAGGGTGTAGGGGGTAGGGTGTAGGATAGCGCGGCACCCCTCACACCCTACACCCTCACACCCTACACCCAGCCCGAATCACGGACATGCGCCGGCCCTGCTCACCAGCGGCGCGCTGAAGGTGTAGATCGCCTGCAGCGTATCCAGCTGCGCGGCGCCGCCTACAAGGCCCCGTATCCGGAGCACGGCGCGGCCTGAGATCGCCTTGTACCCGGCGTGCGACGCGAAGCTGGTCACTGTCGTGGAGCCGCCCTGCAGGCTCACGAGCAAGGTTGTCGTCGCCGGCTCCGTGTAGAACGCAAAGGGGCGGCGAGCGGTGCACGGGTAGCCGGCGATCAGCACCGAGTCCCTCAGGACAGAATCCACCGGGAAGAGCCCCGTGCCGCCGAGAGACAGCGTGTCCTCATAGAGGAAGCCTCTGATCGTGCTCACCTGGCTGTAGATCTGGAGAGCGGGTTGCCCGTTCGACCGCGTGAAGTTGAGCGCCCGGACCGGGAGACGCACGCGCAGCTCCTGTGCGCCGGAGAGCCAGAGGTAGGCCAGCCCCGTCACGCTGTCGGAAGGGGTGAACACGTCCACCGCGCCGCCGCCCTGGTGCCCGCAGGCGGCGAGCGACAGGCCGACCCTGCCCGCGACCTTCGCGGTGACGAGCCCCGCCGCGGTGATTCCCGCGACCGCCGAATCGAACGCCGCGATGGCGGGCGTGCGGCCCGGCACGGGTCCGCTCGACAGGCGCCGCAGCCTCACCCGCAGCGTCAGCGTGTCACCGGGCGCGAGCACGAGGCTGTCGGGAACGAACTCGGGCACGAGGTCGGCCGGCACGTCGAGCGTCACCGGGGCGCTGCGCGCGCCGCGCGCGGCCGCGACGATCGCCGCCGAGCCGACGGCGAGCGCGTGCGCCACGCCGAGCGCGGGATCTATCGCGGCGACCTGCGGCGCGCTCGAACTCCAGAGCAGCTGGGGCGACGGGACGGCGTGGCCCGAGTCGTCGAGGACCTGGGCCGTGAAGGCCTGGCTGTCGCCAACGCACAGCGCGGCGGCTCCGGGTTGCACGGTCACGGTCAGGGTGCGGCCGGGAAGAAGATCGGTGCACCCGGAACAGGCCGCGAGCGCGAGGATGACAAGGGGGGTGGTGCGGGCGCGGCGAAGGCGGCGCGGCTTCACGGGCCCAGTCTACTCGGCGGCGCGGCGAATGCCAAGCTCACGCCTGTTCCACATCCCGCCCCGGCCTTAGGTTCTCTGCGTGCCCGACTCGATCCTGCGTCCCCGGTCCATCGCGGTCATCGGCGCGTCCCGGCACCCGAACACCATCGGGTACCAGATCCTCGACAACCTCATCCGCTACGGCTTCACCGGACCGCTCTACCCCGTCAATCCGAAGGCCGAGGTCATCCACTCGATCCGCGCGTACCCCAGCGTATCGGCGATCCCCGACCCGGTGGAACTCGCCATCGTCGTGGTGCCGAAGGACCTGGTGCTGGCCGCCGCCGAGGAGTGCGGGAAGAAGGGTGTGAAGGGACTCGTCGTCATCACCGCCGGTTTCGCGGAGGTCGGAGGCGAGGGGGTCGAACGGGAGCGGCGGCTGGTCGAGGTCGTCCGGCGCTACGGGATGCGGATGGTCGGGCCCAACTGCATGGGGGTCCTCAACAGCGCCCCGGAATTCTCGATGAACGCGACCTTCGCGCCGACGATGCCGCCCTACGGCCCGGTCGGCTTCATCAGCCAGTCGGGGGCGATGGGACTCAGCATCCTCGACTACGCGGAGGAGCTGGGCATCGGGATCCACCAGTTCGTCTCGGTGGGGAACAAGGCCGACGTGTCGGGGAACGACCTGCTGCTCTACTGGGCGGACGATCCCGAGATCCGCGTCATCCTCATGTACCTCGAGAGCTTCGGCAACGCGCGGCGGTTCTTTCAGATCGCCCGCAAGCTCACGCGCCGCAAGCCGATCTTCGTGGTGAAGGCGGGGCGCACGGCGGCCGGCGCGCGCGCGGCTTCGTCGCACACCGCCGCGCTCGCCGGCACCGACCTCGCCGCCGACGCGTTGATGGAGCAGTGCGGCGTGGTGCGCGCGCAGACGGTGGAGGAGCTGTTCGACTACGCGATGGCGTTCCCGCGGCTGCCGCTGCCCAAGGGCGACCGGGTGGCCATCATCAGCAACGCGGGCGGGCCCGGGATCATCCTGGCGGACGCGTGCGAGTCGGCCGGGCTCCGCGTGGCGGAGCTGGCCCCCGAGACGCAGGCGGCGATCCGCGCCCAGGTGCCGGAAGAGGCGGCGGTCCGCAACCCGGTGGACCTCATCGCGTCGGCCACCGCCGAGACGTTCGGCAACGTCGTGAGCCTCGTGCTGCAGGACCCCAACATCGACGCGATGATCGTGTCGGTCGCACCGCCTCCGCTGAAGGGCCAGGCGGGCGATGTGGCGGAGGCGATCGTCCAGGCCACGGCCGCGCGCCGCGACATCCCCGTGATGGCGGTGCTGCTCGGGCGGCAGGGAGTGTCCGCCGGGATGCGCAACCTGCTCCGGGCGGGCATGCCGGGCTACATCTTCCCCGAATCCGCCGCGCGGGCGCTGGCGGCGATGAACCGCTACCGGAAGTGGCTCGAGCGGCCCGAGGGCACGGAGCTGCACTTCCCCGCCGACGTTGCGCGCGTGGCCGAGATCGTCGACCGGGCCAGGATGGAGCGGCGGGAGAAGCTGAGCGAAACGGAGGCGCTCGAGGTGCTCGACGCCTACGGAATCCCAACGGTGCCGTGGCGGCAGGTCTCCTCCGAGGACGAGGCGGTCGCGGCGGCGCGGGACCTCGGGCATCCGATCGTACTCAAGGTCATCAGCCGGTCGATCGTCCATAAGAGCGATGTGGGCGGCGTCGTCGTGGGGCTCGACTCGGAGCGCGAGGTCCGCGAGGGGTACCGACGCATGCTCCAGCGGGTGCACGAGCGCGCGGGCGTCGCGGCGGAGGCCGTGCTGGTCCAGCGGATGATTCCGGGCGGGCGCGAGACCATCGTCGGCTCGGCCCGCGACCCCAGGGCCGGGCCATTGATCATGTTCGGCCTGGGCGGAGTGGCCGTCGAGGTGCTGAAGGACGTGGTGTTCCGGGTGCACCCGCTCACCGACGTCGATGCGCGGGAAATGGTCCGGGCGATCCGCGGTTACCCGCTGTTGGAAGGGGTGCGCGGGGAGGCGGCCGTGGACGTGGTGGCGCTGGAGGAGATTCTCCAGCGCGTCTCGCAGCTCGTGGGCGAGCACGAGGCGATCCTCGACATGGACATCAATCCGCTCGTCGCCTTCCCGGACCGCGCGCTCGCGCTCGACGCCCGGTTCCGCATCGCACTGTGACGGCGCTGGCACGGCGGTGCGGCGGGTCCGCCGCTCAGAACATCGACATCGCCAGGAACGAGCGGAGGTTGTCGTTGGTCGCGCGCAGGCGGCTGGAGAGGAGGCGGACCACCGCCCACAGCACCTTGTACGCGATGTCCCGGTTGAAGTCGAGCAGCAGCTCGAAATCGGAGCGGGTGATGGTGAGCAGCGTGCAATCGGTGTTGGCGATCGCGTCGGTCGAGCGCTCGGAGCGGTCGAAGATCCCCATCTCGCCGAAGCAGGTGCCCGGCTTGAGGACCGCCAGCGCTTCCTCGCCGCTGCCCGGCACGATGCGGCTGATCCGGACATCACCGTCGGCAATGATGTACAGCCGGTTGCTCGGCTCGCCTTCCTTGAACACCGTGGCGGCGCTCTGAAACTTCTGCTCCTTGCAGATTTCCAGGACGCGCGCCAACTCCCCCTCGTCGAGGTCGTGGAAGATGGCGGCCTGCTTGAGCAATGCGAGGTCCATGGGTGAACGCTGAAGGTATCCCCGGTCCCGGAGAGCGGCAAGTCCGCTCGGGAAGGGTACTTACGGCGGCGAACGTGGTGTCGTTCTCGCGTGTGCCGCTGGCCGTCGCGTTCGCCTGGTTCCCGGCCGTGGGAGGGCGGCTCGTGGTGCTGACGGTGGCCGCCGCAACTGACCTCCTGGATGGCTGGCTGGCGCGGCGCCTCGGGCCGTCGCGGCTGGGGGCCTGGATGGACCCGGTGACGGACAAGATCTTCATGCTCACCGCGTTCGCCATGCTGGCGCTCTCCGGTGCGCTGGGGCCGTTCGAGATCGCGGGCGTGCTGCTGAGGGACGTCTTGGCGCCGGCCGGGTATCTGGCGAGCGTGGTGGTGCGCCGGCCGTTCCGAGTGCCCCCCGCCCGGGTGGGCGGGAAGGCCGTGACAGTGGGGCAGACGCTCACGCTGTTCGCCTGGCTGTTCGACTCGTCGCTCTTGAAGCCGCTGGCGTGGGCGACCGCCGCGATGGCGCTGTACGCGATCGCCGACTACGGCCGTCTGGCCGTGCGGAGGGGCGAGCGACCGCATTCGTGAGTGAGGAGGAGAGGATGCAGGTAGCGATTCGGCTCATGCTGGTGGCCGTGCCCCTCGCGTGCGCGGCGCCGCTTGCCTCCGCCCAGGAGTTCCAGCCCCCCTCGGGTGGCGGCGGCTCTGCGGCGGGTGGCAGCGGCTTCCAGGTCGACCTGTTCAGCTTCTCGACGCGCGCGGGGATCGACGTCTCGCGTCAGGCGCAGTGGGTCGTCGGCTCGACGCTCGACGTGGCGGAGATGTGGTCGCCGCGCGTGCGACTCCGTCCGTCCTTCGAGGTCTCCTCGAGCGGCAGCGCGGTCCAGCTCCACTGGGGGGGCGAGGTGATCTACCGCTTCCAGTCCGACGCGGCCCCGGCCATTCCCTACGTCGGCGTCGGCGTCGGTCACATGAGCCGGTGCAGCGGGTGCACGACCATCTGGCCCACGGTGGCGATGGGCTTCGAGTTGCGGTTCCGGCCCTCCTTCAACTGGCTCATCGAGTACCACGCGCTGGACCGCCTGGGGCGGCACCGGCTCCTGATCGGCCTCGCCACGCGCAACGCGGCGGGAGGGCCGTGACGTCCGAGGCGAAGCACGTCACCCTGCAGTGGCAGCACGGGATGGCCTTTGAGGGCGGAGTTGCGGGCGGGCCGTCGATCGCCATTGACGCCGACGGGAAGACGGGCCCGGGGCCGATGGACACCCTGCTCCTCGCGCTGGCGGCCTGCACGGCGAGCGACGTGGTCTCGATCCTCGAGAAGATGCGCTGGCCGGTGCAGGGCATGACGGTGGACGTCACGGGGGAGCGGCGGCCCGATCACCCGAAGCGCTACACCTCCATCGTGCTAACGTACCGGATCCGCGCGCCCGGCGCGCCGGAGGAGCGGGTGCGGCACGCCATCGACCTCTCGCTCGAGAAGTACTGCTCCGTGACGCACTCGCTCGCACCGGACATCGCGCGGCGCTATGAGTTGGTGCTGGAGAGTTAGCTCACTGCTGCTGGTGCCGGCGCTGGCGGCCGCCGTGCCCTCGCGGGCCCAGAGCCTCACCGAAGCGCAGCTATGGGGTACCGCGGTGGCGGCGAAGCCGGCCTTCTACGGAGCCGGATTCGGCCTGGGATGGCGGGATGCGGAGCGGGACCGGATCGCACCGGCGATCGCCTTCGGCGTGTTCGGTGACGGGCGGTTCGGCGCGCGCGCCGACCTCTCGTACCAGTTCCTGCTCGACCCTGCGAAGCGAGCGGGGTCGGCGGTCTACGGCGGGGGCGGGCTCAGCGTCGCGGTGAGGCGGGGCCGCGTGGTGCCGTACGCGCTCCTGGTCCTCGGGGTCGAGAACGCCCCGGGCGGCGGCGGCGGGTCGTTTCTGGAGATCGGGGTCGGTGGGGGAGCACGGGTGGCCATCGGCTATCGCTGGCGGAAACACAACGCCCCGGGCCGCTAGGCTCCGGGGCGCGACACGTCAGGCTTCGAGTGTTGATGCCGGCTCAGGCGACTCCGGCTGTCTCGACCGACTCGGGCCTCGCCACGACCGGCTGGCAGTAGCGCTCGCCCAGGGTGCGGAGCTCCCCGATCTGCACCGGAGTCAACTCCTCGTAGCGCTCACCCAGATACGCCATCGTGTCGTCGAACCACTCTTTGCGGTGCTCTTCGGCCGCTTCCAGGACTCCGCAGCGCAGGATGTGGCTGAACAGCTCGTCGCGAGCCAGCTCAAACGCCGTCGGCACTTGGACTTTGCGGTGGTCACTGCGCTTCGCCATCACACCTCCGTTGGGGCGGGTCTCCCCCGCCGTCCTGCAATATAAATGGGCGTGGAGGCGCGGGCAAACATCACAGCATGTCGGCGAAAACGGTCGCGGCCGCCTCGGCCGCCCGGGCCTTGAGCGGCCGGCGGCGCCACTCGTCGCTGTGCACCGGCGCCGCGTTCTCCAGATCGGAGGCGAACAGGTCGCGCATCGCCGTGCCGGTCGCCGGATCCGCCACCAGCGCGTTCATCTCGTAGTTGCGGTGCAGTGACAGCGGGTCGAGGTTGCTCGATCCCACCAGGGTGACGAAGCCGTCCACGACGGCGGTCTTGGCGTGCAGCATCACCCCCGTCCACTCGTAGATCTCGGCGCCGGCATCCAGCAGCGGCTGGTAGATCCGGCGCGCGGCCAGGCCCGCTACCGGATGGTTGTTGCGCCCCGGGAGGAGCAGGCGCACCCGGATCCCCCGCCGGGCGGCCCGGATCAGGGCGTCGAGCACTTCGCGCGGTGCCACGAAGTAGGCGTCGGTGAGCTCGATCGACTCCTCGGCGTGGTCCGCGAGCCATTGGTAGATCGCCGCGACCCGCCGCAGGCCGGGCCGGTCGGCGACCGCCACCACCGCGGCCTCGCCCTTCTCCTGGGGCGGGCGGCGCCGTGCCGCCGCGGGCGGCCGTTCCTGGCGGGCGCGGCTCCACATCCGCTCGAAGGCGCCCTGGAAATCGGCCACCGCCGGTCCGCGGATCGACACCGCGGTGTCGCGCCACCCGGCGCCGCCACGGTCGGAGGGTGCCCAGTGGTCGGCGATGCAGATGCCGCCGACGAAGGCAACGAGGTCGTCGCACACCAGGAGCTTGCGGTGGTCGCGATGGCGCAGCCGAAGCCAGCTCCACGGCGCGAGCGGGGAGAGCGGACGGAACGGCCGGGCTTCGATCTCGGCATCCTTGAGCCGCCGCGCGACCGAGCCGCCCCTGACCAGGAGCGTGCCGACCGGGTCGTAGAGCACCCGCACCCGCGCGCCGCGCCGCCGGGCCTGCTCCAGTCCGGACGCGAAATCCCGGCCGGTCCCATCGTCCGCCATGATGAAGTTCTCGAACGAGACGCTGTGTTTCGCGGCGCGGATGCCGGCCAGCATGGCAGGGAAGGCGAGTCCGCCGTCGCGCAGCACGCGCACGGCGTGGCCGTACCGCAAGGGAGCCGCGGCGATCTCCGCCAGCTCGAGCAGCGCGCGGGGCGACGCCAGGCGCGGGGACGCGTTGGCCGGAGTGGACACACCTGATGATAGGGAGAAGTGAGCCGGCGGGCGAGTTGGCGGCGCTGCGCAGCTTGGGTATGATAGACCCGTCATGACGCCCGACGAGACCTACGATCCCAGGCGCGCCGAGCAGCTGGTCGAGATGCTGCGGGCCCTGGCCCGTCGCATCATGGACCTCGACCGCGGGGGTGGACTGCTCGGGGAGTCGTCGGCGTTGCTCCGCTCGATGGGTGACATCCGCTCCGAGCTGTTCCGCTACGAGGTCCGGCAGACCTTCGACACGCCGGAGGTGGCCGAGCACCGCCGGATCGTCGAGGATGCCGCGCGCGGGTGGTCACCCGAGGCCGATACCGGAACTGGTGAGGAGAATCCATGACGGAAGCAGGGACGTCGCTGAAGACCTTCTACCTGGTGCTCGGCCTGGTCGCCGTGGTCGGGATCGCGCTGATCGTCCGCGCCGCGACGAGCCATCCGTCGGCCCCGCTGGTGATGGCCGAGTGCGGCGGCCCCCCGTTGGGTGCGGTGCCGGCCAGCGGCCAGGTCCTCGGCCCCGACTCGGCTCCCGTCCAGATCGACGAGTACTCGGACTTCGAGTGCCCGTTCTGCGCCCGGTTCGCGATCGTCACGATGCCGGACGTGCGACAACGCCTGATTCCGACCGGAAAAGTGCGCTGGCGCTTCATGGACTTTCCCTTGCAGGGGCACGTCAAGTCGCCGGTGGCGCACGTGGCGGCGGCGTGCGCGGCCGACCAGGGAAAGTTCTGGGAGATGGAGTACGCACTGTACTCCGACCAGAACACCTGGGTCGAGGCGAGCCGCCCCGAGCGGAAGTTCCTCGAGTATGCGCGCCGGATCGGCCTCAACCCCGACAGCTTCCAGGTTTGCCTTGAGGCGCGCCGGCCCTGGCCGAAGATCGAGGCGAACCGCTGCTCGGGTGAGAAACTGGGCATCAACGGCACACCGACCTTCTTCATCAACGGGCACCAGCTGCCCGAGCCGACCCTGGCATTCGACGATATTACCCGGATGGTGGATTCGGTCAGCGCCGCGACTGCGGCGCACGCCCCAGCCAGGCGGCGGTGAGGCGAGCATGCGCCATCGGATGGCGGCTGCCGTCCTCGCCCTGGTGGGCCTCCTGGTGTCGGCCTACCTGCTGCTCTACAAGCTCGGCGTCGTGGGCTCGCTCAGGTGCGTGGGGAGCGGCGGCTGCGAGCGGGTGAATACAAGCCCGTGGTCCTCGTTCCTCGGCCTTCCGGTCGCAGCGTACGGGGTGGCCGGCTACCTGGTCCTGCTGGGGACGGCGATGTACGGGCTGCGGGGCGATCAGGCCGGGCGTCCCCAGGCCACGCGCGCTCTCGCGGCGCTGTCGGCCCTGGGGGTGCTGTTCTCCCTCTACCTGCTGGCGCTCGAGTTGTTCGTCATCCACGCCGTGTGCCTGTGGTGCAGCGTCTCCGGCGTGACGATCCTCGCGATCTTCGCGCTGTCGGCAGGCGCGCTGCGCAAGCCTAGCCGGGCACCCGCACCGTAAGCACCGGGCACGCGGCCGTGCGCGCGACGCGCTCGGCCACGCTGCCCAGCAGGAGGTGCAGGAGCCCGGTGCGGCCGTGGGTCGCCACCACGATGAGGTCCGCGTGGTGCCTCGCGGCCGCGTCGGTGACGGCGAGGTAGGGGGGGCCGAAGGCCACCTCGGCCGTCCACGGCACTTGATCGCCGATCTCCCGCGTGCCGAACTCCTGCAGCTGCTCCCGCGTCATCGCCGCCAGCGCGGCGAGGTCGACCGCGACGACCGCTGGCTCGGGGCTGGCGCCCTCGAGCGCGTGCACCAGCAGGATGCTGCCGCCGAACTGCCGCGCGATCTCGATCGCCGGCCGCACCGCCACCGCGCTGTTGGTCGAGAAGTCGGTGGTCACCACAATGGTGTGGAACACCGTCAGGCCTCACCTTCCTCGTAGTCCGCCTTGAGCCGTTGCACCACCGCCGGGTCGGCCAGCGTGGTCGTGTCGCCGAGCGCGCGGCCCTCCGCGATGTCGCGGAGCAGGCGGCGCATGATCTTGCCGCTCCGGGTCTTCGGGAGATCGGCGGAGAAAAGTATGTCATCCGGGCGCGCGATGGCGCCGATCTTGGTGGCCACGTGCTCCTTGAGATCGTCCTTCAGTTCGTCGTGCGGCTCGAAGCCGGATTTGAGCGTCACGAAGGCGGCGATGGCCTGGCCCTTGAGATCGTGGTGTTTCCCGACCACCGCGGCCTCGGCGACCGAGGGATGGTCCACCAGCGCGCTCTCGATCTCCATCGTGCCGATGCGGTGGCCGGCGACGTTCAGCACGTCGTCCACGCGCCCGAGCAGCCAGAAGTAGCCATCCTCGTCCCGCTTCGCCCCGTCGCCGGCGAAGTACTTCCCCGGCCACTTCGACCAGTAGATCTCGCGGTAGCGCTCGTCGTCGCCCCAGATGGTCCGCAGCATCCCCGGCCACGGAGCAGTGAGCGCGAGGAAGCCGCCTCCCACCTCGATCCGGTTCCCCGCGCCGTCCACGACGTCGGCCGCGATGCCGGGGAACGCCCGCGTCGCAGAGCCCGGCTTGGTGGCGATCACGCCGGGAAGCGGCGTGATCATGATGCCACCGGTTTCGGTCTGCCACCAGGTGTCCACGATCGGGCAGCGCTGCCCGCCGATGTTGTGGTGGTACCACATCCACGCCTCGGGGTTGATCGGCTCGCCCACCGTCCCCAACAGCCGCAGCGTGGACAGGTCGTGCCGCGCCGGCAGCTCGGCGCCCCACTTCATGAAGGCGCGAATCGCCGTCGGGGCGGTGTAGAAGACCGTCACCCCGTAGCGTTCTACGATGTCCCACACGCGGTCGCGCTCCGGCCAGTCGGGCGCGCCTTCGTACAGCACCTGCGTGGCACCCAGGGCCAGCGGGCCGTAGACCACGTAGGAGTGGCCCGTCACCCACCCCACGTCCGCCGTGCACCAGAACACGTCGTGGTCCTTGAGGTCGAAGACCAGCTTGGTCGTGGCCGTCACGTGCGTGAGATAGCCGCCCGTGGTGTGGACGATCCCCTTCGGCTTTCCCGTCGTGCCGCTGGTATAGAGGATGAACAACACGTCCTCCGCGTTCATCCGCTCGGGCTCGCAGAACGGCGCCGCGTCCTGCATCAGCCGGTGCCACCAGTGGTCGCGGCCTTCCTGCATGTGCACGAACGCCTCGTCGCCGGCGGCGCCCAGTCGTCGCTGGTAGACCACCACGTGCCGGATCGTGGGGCAGTGCTCGAGCGCCTGGTCGGCGGCGCGCTTGAGGGGCACGACCTGGCCGCGCCGGAAACCACCGTCCGCCGTGACCAGGACCACCGCGCCGGCGTCGTTGATGCGGTCCCGCAGGCTCTCGGCGCTGAACCCGCCGAACACCACCGAGTGCGGCGCGCCGATGCGGGCGCACGCCAGCATCGCGACCACCACCTCGGGGATCATCGGCATGTAGATCGCCACGCGGTCGCCGCGGCGCACCCCGAGCTTCTTCAGCACGTTGGCGAACTTGTTCACCTCGCGGTACAGGTCCCAGTAGGTGATGGTCCGCCGCTCGCCGGGCTCGCCTTCCCAGATCAGGGCGGCCTGATTGCGCCGCGCGGTGACGACGTGCCGGTCGAGACAGTTCACCGACGCGTTCAGCTCGCCGCCGACGAACCACTTGGCGTGCGGCGGGTCCCAGTCGAGCACCCGGTCCCAGCGCCGCGACCACTGGAGCTGCTCCGCGAACGACGCCCAGAATCCCTGCGGATCGTGGGCCGCCGCGTCATACAGCGCGGAGGAAGGACAGTGGGCGTTCGCCCGGAAGGACTCGGGCGGCGGGAAGACCCGGGTCTCCTCGAGCAGCGTGTCGATCCGCAGCACGTCCGTCATTTCAGGGGCACCCTTTCTGGGCCTCTGGGCCGAAGTGTCTACTACTCTTGCGCTTAAAGTGGGAAAAGTCTTATGGTATGGCGCCCATTTACGGATCTCAGACGGCCTGCGCTCTCGCGACCGGGGATGAGATTCGTGACTTGCGCCACCCGTCAGAGGAGTTAGGTATGTCTCGCATCACCGGCCGGGTCAAGTGGTTCAATGACGCGAAGGGTTTCGGGTTCATCGAGCGGGAGGGTGGCCCGGACGTCTTCGTTCACTACTCGGCGATTCAGGCTGAGGGCTTCAAGTCCCTCAAGGAGAACGACAAGGTCGAGTTCGAGGTGCGCGAGGGCCCCAAGGGCCTTCAGGCCGCGAACGTCACCAAGATCTAAGTCGCCCAAGCCGGCCGAAGACGAGGGCCCGGGAGTTCGCGGGCCCTCGTCGTTTCCAAGAGGCAGGCGCGCACCACGCTGCGCGATGCCATCCGCAACCTATGTAGCGAATCGCAACAGCGCCAACGTCTCACGACCATCGGCCCATGTCTGGTAAATCAATACATCAAAACCACTTAGCAGAATCTCGACCCTGCGGCACCATTCCTTCATCTCTTGTGTGGCGTGAACGAGCTCCTCGTGCGCGCTCCTACGGTCCTCGACCGGGACACCAGACTGGCGTTCCGGCGGGAGGCGCTCGCCGTGGTGGAGACGCGCTCGGCCGCGGGCCGCGCCGAGGGCGGCCGCGTGGTCGTGGACCTCGCTGGGACGAAACACGTGGACAGCGCCGGCCTCGGGGCACTGGTCCTGGTGCGTGAGCGGGCGGCCGAGCAGCGGTGGACGGTGTGCCTGCGCGGCGCTTCGGAGGAGCTGCGGTTCCTGCTCGTGCTGACTTGCCTGGAGGATCGCTTCGAGTTCGAGCCGTCGGCGACCTGAGTCCGGCGCGCACGCTTTGCGGCGGCGCTATGGCGGCGCGGTCGCCCGGCTATATTTGCGCTCCACGATGACCGGGCCCTCACGACTGCGCGAGCCTTGTGGCGACGGCGAGCCCTAGCGGCGCGGCGGCGGTGCTGGAGGTGGCGCTTCTCGCCAAGCGCTTCGGCCACGTGCGGGCGCTGCGCCGTGTGGACTTTGCCCTCGGTGCGGGGGAGTCGCTCTCCGTATTCGGCCCGAACGGCGCCGGGAAGACGACGCTGCTGAGGATCCTCGCGGGGCTGCTCAAGCCGGATGGCGGCACGGTGCGGTTCGGCGGGGAGCTGCTGGTGCGGGGCGACGCGGCGCACCGGCGCCGCGTCGGCCTGATCTCCCACTATTCACTGCTCTACGACGGCCTCACCGCGGCGGAGAACCTGGTGTTCTACGCCCGGCTCTACTCCGTGGCGGAGCCGCGCGCGGCCGCGGCCCGGGCGCTGGCGGGGGTCGGCCTCGAGGCGAGGGCGTCCGACCAGGTCGGGACCTTCAGCCGTGGGATGATCCAGCGGCTGGCGATCGCCCGGGCGCTGCTCCACGATCCCGACGTGCTGCTGCTCGACGAGCCGTTCAGCGGGCTCGACCAGGCCGCCGCGGCCACCCTGCGCCAGCTGCTCGGCCGGCTGCGCGCCGAGCGGCGGACCATGGTCCTGGTCACGCACAACATCGACGAGGGGCTCGAGCTCGCAACCCACGTCGCCATCCAGGTCGCGGGGCGATTCGTGTCGCTGGGCCCCAGGGACGGCGACCTGGCGGCGTACCGCATCCGCTACGCCGAGGCGACCGCGCACGATGGCTAGCCTGTTGGCCGAGGCCTGGGCGATCGCGGCGAAGGACCTGCTGCTCGAGTTCCGCAGCCGCACCGCGTTCCTCTCCGCGCTGGTCTTCACCGCTCTGGTGCTGGCGATCTTCAATTTCGCCCGCGATCCGACCGCCGTGAGCGCCGTGGATCTCGCCCCCGGCATTCTCTGGATCACCTTCGCGTTTGCGGGGATGTTGGGCCTCAACCGGGCCTTCGCTCTGGAGCGCGAGAACCACGCGCTCGACGGACTGCTGCTGTCGCCGGCGAGCCGCACCGCGCTCTACGTCGGCAAAACGGTTGCGAATCTGGTGTTCGTGGGCGCGGTGGAGGCGATCGCGCTGCCCCTGTTCGCGCTGTTCTTCAACGTGCCGCTGTGGCCGGTCCTCGGTCCGCTGGTGCTGGTGATCGCGCTCGCCACCCTGGGCTTCGTGGCCGTCGGCACGCTGATGAGCTCGATGGCGGTCAACACGCGCTTCGCGGAGCTGATGCTGCCGGTGCTGCTGCTGCCGTTCCTGGTGACCCCCATCATCGGGGCGGTGCAGACCACGGCCCGCATCCTCGCCCACCGTCCTTTCGTGGAATTGATGCCCTGGCTTAAATTGCTCGCCGCCTACGACATCACGTTCGTCGTGCTGTGTACCCTCATTTTCGAGTTCACGCTCGAGGAATGACTACGATCCCTTCTGCGGAGCGATCCCTGAGGCGCAGCGGCCTCTGGATGGCCATCGCGCTGGTGTTGATGGCCGGCGTGTACGTGCGCGCGCTGGCGTTCACGCCCGAAGAGGCGACGCAGGGCCTGGTGCAGAAGATCTTCTACATCCACGCGCCGAGCGCCTGGGTGGCGTTCCTGGCCTTCGGGATCGTGGGCGTCACGAGCGCGCTCTACCTCTTCCTCAAGGACCCGCGGCTGGACCTGTTCGCCGCGTCGGCGGCGGAGGTCGGCACGGTCTTCACGACGACGGTGCTGGTGACGGGGCCCATCTGGGGCAAGGAGATTTGGGGTGCCTGGTGGACCTGGGATGCGCGGCTGACGCTGACGCTGTTCCTCTGGTTCATCTATCTCGCCTACCTGGTGCTGCGCACCGCGGTCGAGGAACCCGGCCGCCGGGCGCGCTACTCGGCGGTGCTCGGCATCCTCGGCGCGCTGCTGGTGCCGTTCATCCACGTGAGCGTCTATCTGTTCCGTACCCTGCACCCGATGCCGGTGGTGCTGCGGCCGGGAAGGCCGGAGCTGCCGGGCTCGATGCTGGTCACCCTGCTGAGCTCGTTCGCGGTGTTCACCGTCTTCTTCATCGCGCTGCTCGCGCGCCGCTACGCCTGGGCGCGCCTCGTGGATGCGCGGGCGCAGGGCGAAGCCGAGCGTGCCGATGCCTCCCGCTAACGGCAGCTTCATGGTCGCCGCGTACGTGGCGGCGGCGGTGATCTACCTGGGGTACGCCGCCTGGCTGTACTGGAGGAGCCGGGGCCGCTAGCGCTGCGGGCCCGCGGCGCCGCCCCGCAACCCATCCGGCACCGTGGAATCGCCCTTGACTCCGAGGCGCAGCGTTTCGACTGTTCCGCCCATGCTCACACCGTCCATCGTGATTGCCGTCGCGTTTCTCCAGCAGCCTTTTCACGAAACGCCCGCCGCGCGCGCCGCACGGCTCACGGCGTTCGACTCGAGCAAAGCGGCGGTCAGCCACGTCGGGGCGTCGGTCGCCGAGGTCAAGAGCGCGCTCGACGTGTACCGCCGCGCCGTCTTCAACGGACCCGACGCGGAAGTGCTTCACAACGCGGACTACCTGCGGGCCTCGTGCCAGACCGTGGATTCGGTCGCGAAGCGGATGGCGACGAAGATTTGTCGCAGCTGTGGGGCCGCGGACGTGCAGGTGGCGTTCGACGACTTCCGCCGGATGCTTCCGTCCTTGAGCCGCGGCGCGGCACGGTGTGCCGCGCAGATCTGGCAACTGGAGCGCGCCGGGGACGCCGCCAAACGGCTGCGGCATGACGTGCGCGTCATCGGGAATCCGCTCATTGTGAACCTGCGCGGCTACGAGGCGCGCCTCGGTGTGCTGCTCAAGGCGTTGCATCTGGTGGGGACGGCCCCGGTGCCACCGGGGCCCGCACGACGGCCCGGCCCGACCCGCCCGTAGCAGACCGACCCCGGAACGCGACGCGCCGCGTTGCGCGGCGCGTCGACATCCGGCGAAACGGGCGTGGTCCCGCGGTCAGGCCGCGTCCTTCCTGAGCAGCAGCCGCTCGTAGACCTGCATCGCCACCACCGCGCCCAGAATCGGTCCCACCCAGTAGGCGATCTGACCGACCCAGAAGCCGGCCACCAGGGCGGGGCCGAAGGCGCGCGCGGGGTTCAGCGCCGCGCCGGTGAGCGGGCCGCCGGCCAGGACGCACATCCACAGCGTCAAGCCGATCCCGAAGCCGCCGACTTTCGGCGCGGCCGGATCCACCGCCGTTCCCATCACGGCCAGGGCCAGGAAGAAGGTCAGCACCGCCTCGATGAGGATCGCGCCGACCAGGGTCGTCTCGCTGGCAAGGGTCAAAGCGCCGTACTGATGCACCAGGCCGGCGGCGGCGGGGAACAGGCCCTTCAGGACCAGCGCGGCGCACACCGCGCCCAGGAGCTGTGCGACCACGTACAGTCCGGCTTTCCTCGCGTCGATGCGGCCGACTGACCATAGCCCAACGGTAACGGCCGGGTTGATATGGCCGCCGGAAATGCTCATCGTCGCCGTGACGGCGATGGCGTATGCAAGGCCCTGCGCCGCGGCGACGCCGGCCAGCCCGATGCTTGGGCCCTGGTTCGAGTTCATGATCATCGCGCCGCCACCGATGAAGACGAGCATGAAGACACCGATGAACTCCGCGATGAGCGGGCGCAGCGTCTGACGCATCACATCCCTCGGGTCGAAGTGGATCGTGGAACCAGCGGAAGCGGGCCAATATGCCCGGGGCGCGCGCACAGGCGCAAGACGAAGCGACGTCGGCCCGCGCCGCCTGCCCCGGCGGCTGTGCGGGCCCGGAGGCCCGGATCGTCAGTCCGCCCGCTTGAGGACGATCGCCGCATTGATGCCGCCGAAGCCGAAGGAGTTGGAGATCGCCACGGCGCAGCGGCGCTCGACCCCCCCGCCGTCGAGGTAGTCAAGGTCGCATTCGGGGTCGCGGACGCTGAGGTTCAGGGTCGGCGGCAGCCACGCGCGGGCGAGCGCCAGGGTGGTGACGGCCGCCTCGATGGCGCCGGAAGCGCCGAGTGGGTGGCCGTAGTAGCCCTTGGTGCCGCTCACCGCCAGGCGCGCGGCGTGCGCGCCGAACGCCTTCCGGATCGCGAGGGTCTCGGTCTTGTCGTTGAGCGGGGTCGAGGAGCCGTGCGCGTTCACGTAGTCCACCTCGTGCGGCGCGATGCGCGCATCAGCCAGGGCGAGCGTGAGGCAACGGGCCGCCTGGTGACCGTCGGGACGCGGCGCCGTCATGTGGTAGGCGTCGTTGGTCACGGCGGCGCCGAGCACCTCGGCCAGGATCGGCGCGCCGCGTGCTACGGCGCGGCCACGCTCCTCGAGCACCAGCACGGCCGCGCCCTCGCCCATCACGAATCCGTCCCGCTCGCGGTCGAACGGCCGCGAGGCCGCGGCCGGATCGTCGTTGCGGGTGGACATGGCGCGGATCAGGGCGAAGGCGCCGAAGCACAGCGGCGCCAGCGGCGCCTCGGCGCCGCCCGCGACCATCACGTCGGCCCGCCCGTCGCGGATGGCGTGAAACGCGTCGCCCACCGCGATCGTGCCGGACGCGCAGCTCATCCCGTTGGTCGAGTTGGGGCCCGTGACGCCGAGCTCGATGGCGATGTTGCAGCTCGCCGCCCCACCGAACACCGTGAGCGCGAGCATCGGGTCCACGCCGCGCAGCCCAGCGACCGCATACACGCCGACCTGCTCCTCCGCGTACCCGACGCCGCCCAGGGCGGAACCCATCATCGCGCCCACGCGGTCGCGGTCCTCCCGTTCCAGCTCCAGCGCGGCGTCGCGCACCGCCAGGCCGGCGGCCGTCACGGCGAGCTGGGAGAAGCGGTCGAGGCGCCGCGCGTGGCGCGCTGCGAGAAAGTCCTGCGGCCGGAAGTCGGGAATCTCGGCCGCGATGTGGCTGCGGAACGGCGTGGGATCGAAACGGGTGATCGTGCGCACCGCCGAGCGGCGGGCCCGCAGCCCGTTCCACAGGCCCTCGACCCCGGTGCCGATGGGCGTCACGCAGCCGATGCCGGTGACCGCAACGCGGCGTAGCCCGCTCACTCGCCGTCTCCGCGCTCGGCGACCTGCGCGATGCCCGCCAGGGTGCGCTGCGCGATGGCGTGAATGAACAACGGACCGATGACGAGGGCCGCCGCCGGACCACGCAGCACGGGCCACGGCGGCCCGTCCCAGCGATGCGTGATGGTCACGGCCACGCGGCCCTCGCTCAGGGGAGCGAAGGTCCACGCGACGTCCATGCCGCGGGTGATACCGCGGACGTGGCGGTAGCGCACCGCCGGCGCGTGGTGGTCGATGCGCATCTCGGACACCCACCAGGTCGGCCAGCGGACCGGCCCGAACGTACGCCACGCCGCCATTTCGACCACGCCGCCGTCGGGGCGGCGCTCGAGGAATCGGACCCAGCGGTAGTGCGCGAGCCACTCGGGCCAGCGCTCGACGGCGGCCGCGCAGCGGAACACCCGGTCCACGGTGGCGCGCAGCTCGCGCCGGTCCACCTGAATCATCGCGGGTCCAGGGGCGCGCCGGCGCCGTTTCCGCCGCCGGCGCAACGCCACGCCGCGGTGACCCGGAACAGGGCGTGGGTGCGCACGTCGGCGCGGACGCCGGCCTGCGCGCACGCCTGGCGCAGCGCCGCGGCCGTGAAGCCGCGCAGCACCGAGGTCACGCCGTCGCGCCGGCTCACGGCCTGGAAGCGAAGCGGATACGAGGCGAGCCAGAGCCCCACGGCGGCCAGCGGGCTCGGCCGGAGTTCCGCGATCACCACGCCCAGCCGGGCCACGCGCTCGAGCTCGGCGACGATCGCGGTCAGGGCGGCGCCCTGGAAGTGGTGCAGGAGCTGGGAACACAGCACCAGGTCTACCGAGCGCGAGGCGAGCGGCAGCGCGGTCGCGTCGGCGAGCAGCGCTGCGATCCCCCCGTCCCGCGCGGCATGGCGCACCGCCGCCGGATGCCGTTCCACGGCCAGAAGCCGCAGCCGGATGCCGCTGCGCGCGGCTCGCGCCCGGGCGGCGCGCGGGATGTCGCCGTCCCCGGTGCCGACGTCGAGCAGCGTCAGCGTGGCGCCGGCCGGAGCGGAGCGGAGCAGCTCGTCGAGACGCCGCAGCGGGGCAGCGGCTCCGCCGAGGAAGCGGTTCGCACGGGCCACGTC
>Ga0209777_10001009_pt1 | contig 42861 bp, 33 predicted proteins | sample FrelakmetHBP12HB_FD_187147 | JGI IMG/M metagenome (GOLD analysis project Ga0209777, IMG submission 187147) | Freshwater lake sediment microbial communities from the University of Notre Dame, USA, for methane emissions studies -HBP12 HB (SPAdes)... | ecosystem: Environmental > Aquatic >...
TGTTGCAGGGGCTTGGCGGCGCCTTCTTGTTTGCGAACAGTGCCGCTATCATCACCGATGCCTTTGAGCCCAAAGAGCGGGGGAAGGCGTTGGGTATTAACCAGATTTCGTTCCTCGCCGGCCAGTTCATCGGCCTGATCATGGGTGGGCTGATTGCGCCCTACGGCTGGGAGTACATCTTCTGGGTCACGGTTCCATTCGCGATCATCGGGTACGTCTGGGCCAGCATCAACCTCAAGGAGCTGGGAGACGCCGACCGTTCAGCCCACATTGACTGGATGGGCAATATCACGTTTGGCGTTGGGCTGACCCTCATCCTCATCGGCCTGACGTATGTCCTGGTCCCGTATAGGGGCTCTGATCTCGGCTATCTGAATCCATGGGTGATTTGTGCGTTGGTCCTCGGGTTTTTGCTCCTTGCTGTGTTTATTTTTGTTGAGCGGCGGGTGTCGCATCCGATGTTCAAACTGTCATTGTTCCGGAATCGGGAATTCAGCGCTGGTATAAGTTCTCTGTTTGTGTCTGCCGTGGCCCGTGGCGGGTTGTTGTTTATGTTGGTCATCTGGTTGCAGGGCATTTGGCTGCCGCTCCACGGATATTCTCTGGAGGTGACGCCGTTCTGGGCGGGGATTTACATGCTGCCGATGACCATAGGAGTGTTGTTAATGGGGCCGCTCAGCGGTGTGTTGTCTGATCGGTACGGGCAGCGTTTGTTCATGGCGATGGGCAGCCTGATTATCGCGGTGTCGTTCGTGTGGATGGCGCTGATGCCGTTCAACGTGTCGTATGTGTACCTTGCGGTCGCGATCTTTTTCCAGGGGATTGGCGCCGGTATGTTTGTCGCACCGAACACCTCGCTGGTGATGTCGAGTGCCCCTGCAAAAGACCGAGGGGCGGCGTCAGGGATGCGTGCCACGATGCAGAATGTAGCCCAGTCGGTGAGCATGACGGTGTATTTCGCGATCCTCATTATTGCCTTGGAGGTCAACTTCGCAGGCACGGTGCTCAGCAAGGTGCCGGCGACCGCGGCGTTGTTCTCTGTGTTCCTCGGCATCACGCCGCCGGGGGTGGATTTCTCGACGTTTTCCTCGGTGTTCGCCCCGATTTTCATGCGTAGTCTGGCGTTGCTGTTCTTCATTTCCGCGGCATTGTCGCTGATTGCGGGTGGTCTGGCGATACTGAAGAAAAAATAATATCGGCGTTTGTCGAAGGACGTAACGGACCTTTTATATACTATCAGCGAGTATCTTGAAGAGTGGAATTCAAGTTGAAGGAAACCACCCTGATGGTGAAGAACACCCCGCTGCCGGGGTACTCCTTGCCAAACATCCTTAGACTTCTCGCAGAGAACCACTTCCGCGTCAGCCCCCGGTACCTCCCGAGGCTTACGTATAGTATGGCGCTCGCCAGCGTCATCACCCCCTTCTACATCAGAGAGCGCCTGAAGTACGACAAGAAGATCCAGGAGACGCAGATTACTAAGGATCCTGTCTTCATCATCGGGCATTGGCGTTGTGGCACCACGCTGATGCACAATATCCTGTCTCGCGACCCGCAGTTCGGGTACTTCTCCACGTTCCAGGCGTACATCCCCACGGTGTACATCAGCGGCGAGAAGCTCTTCAAGCCCCTCGTCGCCTCCAGCATCCCGAAGAAGCGGCCCATGGACGACGGAGACATGGATGCGGACCTCCCCCAAGAGGACCAGTACGCCGTTGGCGCCGTCAGCCCATATTCGTACTACCACGGCTGGTGCTTCCCGCGCAACATGGCGCAGTACTTCGACTACGTCTGCATGGCGGGCGCCTCAGCGCAGACCGTGGAGGACTGGAAACGGACCTACCTTTCCCTGTTGAAGAAGGCGACCCTCTACTACCAGGGCAAGCAGCTGCTGCTCAAGAACCAGGATAACACCGGCAAGATCCCGCAGCTGCTGGAGCTGTTCCCGAATGCCCGGTTCATCTATCTCTACCGTAGCCCCTACGACCTGTACATGTCCATGATGAAATTCATGCGTACGGTCATCCCGCGCTACTGCATCCAGACCCCGCCGCCCATGGATGAGGTCGAGGACCTCATGATGAGCCTGTACGCGCAGATGATGAAGAAGTACCTGGTGGACAAAGCCCTTATCCCGGACGGTCATCTCGCGGAAGTCAAGTATGAAAGCTTCGTCAAACAACCGTTGCGGACGGTCCATAGCCTGTATAAGAACCTTGACCTACAAGGTTATGACGATACGCAGGCTGCCTTCAAATCCTATATCGCTACGCAGAATTCTATTCACACCGATCATTATACGTTCCCTGATCCTGTCCTTAAGAAGATTGAGAACCACTGGGGCTTCGCGCTCAAGGAATATAAGTATCCACGGCCGCACAACGGTGTCGCTGTGGGCCATGGCTCTGATTAAAAGGAACACCCATCATTTATATATATCCATGTAAGACCATAAACATATATCTTTATCGTGTCTCTTGAGCCTCTGCTACTGACTACCATATCTAGACCATTAACACGAATAATCAAATTAAATTCAATGCTAATAATAATATAAAACAAACACCGCTTTCCCAATTAAAAATAAAAGAGTCAAACCTATTAATAACCTCGGAGAGAAATAATAACAAATGGTTTAAATAGGCTGAAACACATCGTTTCTCAATAAAGGGGGAGTTTCCAATGACCATAAACCGTCCAAGTAGTCTTAAGGCTATCCTGACCGCAGCGATCGCCATCACCTTACTTCTACCAGCGGCCGCAGCCCGACACACCCAAACCGCACCACCTTTACCCGCACCTCTACCAACCAATATAGACTGGCCATTGTTCCACTTCGACTCCTCACACACCGGAGCCGCTCCCGGCAGCGCTCCCGACACGAACAACCTCCTCTGGAACTACACCGCAGGCGGCCAAATACTGGCCTCACCCGCCATTGTCGGCGACAAACTCTACGCCGCCTCCTACGACGACCACAAGATCTTCTGCCTCAACGAATCCAACGGCCGCTTCGTCTGGAACTACACCACCGACGCCCCGATCACCTACTCCTCACCCGCTGTTTATAACAACCGCGTCTACATCGGCTCCACCGACAACCACGTCTACTGCTTCAACGCCACCTCCGGCGTCAAATACTGGAGCACCGAAACCGGCGGCATGGTCTACTCTTCACCCACCGTCATCAACAACCGCGTCTACATCGGCTCCAGCGACAACAAACTCTACTGCCTCGACGGCACCACAGGCGACAAGCTCTGGAACTACACCACCAGCGGATTCATCTGGAGCTCACCAGCCGTCGCGGACGACAAAGTCTTCATAGGCTCCATGGACTTCAAGATGTACTGCCTCAACGCCACCACCGGCGCACCCCTCTGGAACTACACCACCGGGATGATCATCTACTCCTCACCCGTCGTCGCCTACGGCAACGTCTACTTCGGCAGCTGGGACCACAACGTCTACTGCCTCAACGAAAATACAGGTGCCCTGGTCTGGAAACACGACATCAGCTCCGGCACCCAAGGCGCCATCTTCTCCACTCCCGCAGTCACAGCCGGCAAAGTCTACATCGGCGTAGACTGGAACCCGATCGGCGGCTTCTACTGCCTCAATGCCACCACTGGAACTGTCCTGTGGAATAAGACGCTTGGCGGCGCAGTCTACGCCAGCCCCGCTGTCGGAGACGGTAAAGTCTACATTGGCACCTGCCAAGACAACACTCTTTATTGTTTCAATATGGACACCGGCGCCCAGCTCTGGACTTTCACTGGACACGGTTACTTTACGTCCTCACCTGCCCTCTCGCACAACAAGATTTTCATCGGTTGCAACGACAACCACCTCTACTGCATCGGCCCTGAGCTGGTCATGGACGACATCATCGACGGCGCATTCACCGTCTTCGCCAAGGTCACGAACAACGGACCACGGAACCTGACATTGAACTATTCGATCACCTTCAGCGGCGGCTTCATGCTGCTGGGCAAGCAGAACACGGGGAAAGCAACGATCCTCCCTTACGACTACGGCTACATCCGCTCCAGCCTGATCCTTGGGTTCGGCAAACCGACCATCACTTTCAAATTCGGGCCGATAGAAAAGACGGTCAACGCCCAGGTGTTCCTGTTCTTCGTGAAGATCCTCCCATAACCGAGGGAGGGCTTCCTACTCTTCTTTTTTCCTTTTCTCCATAGCTTGTCGACGAAGGTCTTGAGGCATCAGTTCGATGGCATAGCGTAGCGCGGTCCGAGGCATCACATCACGATGAGCGAGGATATATTCGAAGACCTCATGTTGGTGTGTTCGACTCTCTTCTTTCAAAAGCCACCCATAACCCTTCTGGACCATATCGTCTGAGTCTTCGAGCAGGTTGTCAGCGATCGCGAAGGCATCCTTGAGGTACTTACCATGTTTCGCCGGGACGATTAAGGTGACAGCAGCGGCACGTCGCACCCAACGATTCGGCGACATTGTCCACCGTTTCAATTCCTGAACCGTCTCCGGGTACTTCTCGACGAAATCACCCAGCGTGTGGTTGCAGAACCCGTCGCACTTCGCCCAGTTGTTGATGTAGCGGTCCAGCCAGTGTTTGAATGTTCGCAGGTCCTGTTTCTCAAAGATTTGAACAAACCTCGGCAGCCAGATGGAGGCGACGAACGCCTCTTCCATGACATCGGAGGCATATAGTGTCTCACAGAGGGTAAACAACTCCTGCTTATGGAGGCGTTTGACTTCCGGAAGATAACGTTTCGCGATGGTGTTGACGACACCAGTCTTCACACCGTACACTGTTATCGGTTCTTTGAAATACCGTTGGGCACCCTGCTTGGTGGACTGATCGCTGTTGTTCTTAAGATCGTTGCGTACACGTCTCAGCATCTCGTCGATTTCGGTCACATATCGGTGATACAAAGCCTCAGTTATAAAACGTAGGTCTGTCTCTGTTAATATCTCCAAAATTTTATATACGGTTCTCCGTTTCTTCCTACTGGGATGCAGTCAAGAATAGGATAAATAGAGCGTACCAACGTCATCGATGGAAGGGATGAGTAGTGTATCTGAAAGAAGTTCAGATGGAAAATTTTAAATCGTTCGGCCAGAAACTGGAAGTCCCATTCTTCCCCGGTTTCACCGCGATCACCGGTCCGAACGGCTCAGGCAAAAGCAACATCGTTGATGCGATCCTCTTCGTACTCGGGCCGAAAAGCTCCAAAGTCATGCGCGCTGGACGACTCACCGACCTGATATTTAACGGTGGAAAGAAGCAGAAGAACCCGTCGAAGTACTGCAAGGTCTCCCTCGTGTTCGACAATTCCCAACGGAAGATGGCTCTTGATACGGACGAAGTCCTCCTCACACGCGTCATCAAACGCGCGCCGCTCAAAGACAACCCTGACAATTACTACAGTTATTATTACATTAACGACCGCGCTGCCTCCTACACGGAGTTCGTCGACCTCTTGACGCATGCACGGATCTCCGGTGAAGGCTACAACATCGTCAAGCAAGGTGACGTCACCAGCCTTGTCGAGATGGGTTCGGTGGACCGCCGTAAGATCATCGACGAGATTGCCGGCATCAGCACCTTTGACGAAGACATCGCCAAAGCCGAAAAGGAACGCGAGGATGTGGACAAGAACCTGGAGCGCATCGACATCATCCTCAACGAGATCGGCACTCAGATCCGCCAACTCAAAAAAGACCGCGACGCCGCCTTCCAATACAAGGAACTCAAAGACAAACTGTATGAGACCAAGGCGATGATCGCCGCCAAGAAAAAACAAGAAGTCGAATCTCAAATCGCCGAGGTCAACCGCCAGATCACTTCCTACGAAACCGAGCAGAAAAAATTCGAAGACACCAAACAAAAGCTACAGGACGACCATGCGAAGGTGCTCTCCGAGCTGCGCGACGTGGAACAGAAGATCGCAGACGCTGGCGGCGAAGAAGCCGGCCAGCTTAAAACCAAGATCGACGCCCTCCGCGCCGAAGCTATCAAGATCGAGGAACGACTCAACTACACCTCTGACGAGATCACAGAGCGCAAACAAGAATTAGCAGCCTTGGAACGCTCCTTTGAAGAAGTCGTCGAAGAGCTCACAGAACTCACCACCCAAGAGACCACCCTTGCAGAGAAACGCACCGAAGCCGAAACCACCCAGAAGGCCACCGACACCAAACTGACCAACCTACGCAACGAAGTCGCCCAGTCCGACGACCTCTCCATGGACCTCACCAGAGAACTCGTCAAGATGCGCGAGGAGTACACCGAAAAACAAGGCCAAGTCCACGAACTCCAACTGAAAAAAGACCGCCTCCGCCAAAGCACCGAAGCCCTCGAACACCAGATCGCCGAGCTGCAAGAAACCAAATCCACGTACGAGTTCGAACTCAAAGACATCGACTGGCAGACCCAGGAGCTCGCCAAAGGCACCCAAGAGTCCAGCAAGAAACTCAAAGACCTCGAAGCCCAACTCCTCAAGAAAAAGAAGCACGAATGCGAAATCTCCGAGCAGATTACCGACCTGGAACAGGCCATCACCAAACTCCAACGCGAACAAGCCCGGCTCCAAGCAGAACGCGACGCAGCCCAATCCGTCCAAGGCCACTACAACCAAGCAGTCAACGCCGTTCTTGGCGCCCGCGACTCCAAAGAACTCTCCGGCATCCGCGGCACCATCGCAGAGCTCGCACACGTCGACGAAAAGTTCAAACTCGCCCTCGAAATCGCCGCCGGCCCCCGCATGCAAGCCATCGTCGTCACCGACGACGCCGCAGCCGCAGACGCCATCGACTACCTACGTAAGAAGAAACTCGGCCGCGCCACCTTCCTCCCACTCAACAAAATGATCATCGGCAAACCGCGTGCACAGGCACTCATGGCCGTCAAAGACGACCACGCACACGGGTTCGCCTTCGACTTGGTCAAATACAACGCCGAATACAAAGGCGCCTTCTGGTACGTCTTCGGCGACACCATCATCGTCGACACCCTCTCCGACGCCCGCCGGCTCATGGGCGGCGTACGGCTCGTCGACATGAAAGGCGACCTCATCGAAGCCAGCGGCGCGATGGTCGGCGGCAGCCCACCCAGCGAAAAAATCAGCTTCGGTTCAGCCGAACAACATGCCCTCGACGAACTCGGACAGAAACTACGCACCGCCATCGACCACCAAGAAGAACTCCACACCGAACTCGCCACCATCCGCAAGGAACTCACCGACCTGGAGAGCACACTCCGAGACTCACGCACCCAAGGCGACAGCGCCACCCAACTTAAAAGCCTCGAAGTACGAGCGAAGGAATACCAAGGCAAGCTTGACGTCCTACGCAAAGACCTCGACGCACGACTCAAAGAAAAAGAAACACTCACCACAGAAGACACCACCCTTACTACCCAAGTCACCACCCTGCAACAACGGCTCACTGAACTAGACGCCGGCAAAGAAGAAAAAGGCAAAAAACTCCTCAAAAACACCAAAAAAGAAGTCGCCCAAGAGATCCGCAGCCTGGAAAAGACCCTCACAAGTCAACAAGAAACACTCCTCACATTCAAAAGCGAAACCGACACCCTACAGAAGAAAAAAGAACTCCTCGACACCCGCAACCAAGAACTCACCGACAAACGCACCAACCTCACCACCACACTTACCACCCTGAAGACCAACCTCGACGAACTCAAAGCCGCCAAAGCCAAAGCCGCAGACGACCTCAAAGCCCTCATGACTGTCGAAGAAAAAATGGTCGGCACCACCAAAGGACTCGCCACCCAACGCGACACCCTCTACCGCAAATCCGTCTCACTAGAAAACGACCTCGACAGCCTCTCCACCAAAACCGAATCCTACGCCGACCTCATCGCCCGCAGCCAATACCGACTCCCCACCCTCGAATCCGCTATCAAAGAACTCGACGCCGAGATCACCTTATACAAAGTCGAACTCACCACCCAAAAATTCCCCGCCTTAGAATCCATGAAAGAATCCCTGCTCACCATCGAGCAGAAGATGCAGTCACTCGAACCTGTCAATATGCGCGCACTGGAAGAATACGAACACCAGGCCGAACGCAAAAAGAAATTCGACGAAGACATCAAACGCCTCAACGACCAGAAAAAGAACCTCGTCAGCCTCGTCGGCGAAATCACCACCAAGAAAAAAGAACGCTTCTTCGAAATCTACCACGAAGTCAACCGCAACTTCAAAGACATCTACGCCCAACTCTCCGAAGGAGGCGAAGCCGAACTCGTCCTGGAGAACGAAGACAGCATCTTCGACGGCGGCCTCACCATCAAAGCACGACCCCGCGGCAAAAAAGTCCTCCGACTCGCCGCCCTCTCCGGCGGAGAAAAAAGCATCGCCAGCCTCGGCTTCATCTTCGCCATCCAACAATACGACCCCAGCCCCTTCTACGTCCTCGACGAAATCGACATGTTCCTCGACGGCGTCAACGCCGAAATCGTCTCCCGCATGATTAAGAAACGCGCGGAACACTCACAATTCATCAGCGTCAGCCTCCGCAAGATCGCCCTCAAAGAAGCCGACTATCTCTACGGCGTCACCATGCACGACAACGGCATCAGCGAAATGATCGGCAACATCGACCCCGACAGCGTCGGACCCAAAGGAGAAATCGCCCACCAGGAGGTAGAAACCCTTGGAAGTTAACAACGACATCGTCAACCACCTACTCTTCCACAAAGCACTCATCGATGAAGACAACGACAGCAGCCACATCAACAAATACCTCACCATAGCCCAGACCATGCCTCAACCATCCAGCATCGACAACGTCTTCGACCGCAGCGTCTACCTCATCTTTGACCTCGTCGTCAACCAGGACTTCAACCCCTGGGACATCGACCTCGTCAGCTTCTCCAGCCTCTACCTCGCCAGGGCGAAGCAGGAGAAGATTGACCTCATGGTCGCAGGACGCATCATCTACATGGCCTGGAAGATCCTCCGTTTGCAAAGCGATCACCTTGTCGTCTCCATGGAAGCCGACCAACAACAGCAACAGATGGACCAAGGCTTCGGCTGGGAGGACATCCCCATGAGCACCTGGATGGCCACCGACCAAGAGTACTCGTACACGAACCTGCTGATGAAGATGCCGGAGCCACCCATCACGGAGCCGTTGCGCCGTGACGCTAGCCGCAAGGTCACCCTGATCGAGCTGCTACAGGCCTTCGATGAGGTACGTAAGGAGGCGGAGCAGCATCAGATGCTCGATGAGCTGCGACGCGAGGAGCGCATCAAGCTTGCAGAAAAAGCCCGCAGTTCCATGCGTGGATCCGCTCATGAAGATCATCTCGAGGAGGACATCGCCATCGTCTGGCAGCATATCCAAGAACTGGGGAAGACCAGCCTGGAATTTGAGGATCTCTGCAAGTCCACTGGACCTGAGGAACGTATCCGCATCTTTCTTTCCATCCTGTTCTTAGCTTATGAGAAACGTATTAGTGTGCATCAGAAACGCTTCCCTTATGGGGAAATCTTCATTAAAACTCTGGGATGTATCTAGGAGGATAATGTATGGGGAACCGTGAGAATCGTCTGGTGGAGTCTGTCTTGTTCTCTGCAGGAAAACCTGTCAGCGTTGAGGATCTTCAAGCTGCGACAAGCCTTTCCCATGCGCAGGTCACGCATGCGTTAGAGGCACTGATGCAGGCTTATGATACGGACCGTAAGGACGAGACGAGCCTTGAGGTCGTCAAGGCTGGCAACAAGTATACGATGCAGGTGAAGAAGAAGTTCACGGATCAGTCCATGATGGTGGCGAAGCCGGAGATCAAGGCTGACTTGTTGAAGACGTTGGCGTTGATTGCGTTCCATCAGCCGGTGAAGCAGTCGAACCTTCGGCATATGATAGGGGAGAAGGTCTATGAGGAGGTCGATGAGCTCGTCAATTTGCATTTGGTGTTTTCGAAGCCTCATGGGTCGACGGAGGTTTTGACGACGACGAAGTTGTTCCCTGAGTATTTTGGGATTGATTCGACGAAGCCTGAGGAGATCAGGGAGTTTCTGGCGAAACAGGTGATCGGCTCGGTGATTGAGGATACGGATCGGGTGACAAAGCCGCAATCAGAGGCGGAATCTAAGGAGACGAAGCCGGTTTCTTCTGAAACGACCGTTTCTGAGAAGAAAGCAGTGCCAGAGCCAGCGGACCAGGATACTGCTTGATTTTTTTCTGTTTCTTTTTTACGTTACTAGTTTGAACTTTTAAGCCAGGTTCGTTAAGGAAATATTAGGATGTTATGGTCTTCCGTTCTGCTTGTATCTCGTTGATGTCGGAGTCTTTATTTTTCTATATATTTTATTTGTTTTTCATTGGTACTATATACTTCCATTGGAAAGGATTTATTTTCTTGATGTGTTTACTATAGTATAGATTATGGGTCAGCAGAATCCTGATTTTAAACAACCACCCTGGGTTCAAAGCCCTTCTGAAGTCATGAATTGGATTGACGCGACGCATCCTTCGAAGAAAACAAGAGATATAAAGCATGTAGCATCTGGTGAAGAAATTCTTCGAAATCTTCATGTTCGTTTTGATTTGGCAGTTGAACAGAAAAAGATACCCCCGCGGAATATTTTTTCAAAATTTATAACGATGGTTACTAGGAATGGAAATGTTGAAGAAGGGTTTGAACTCGTTCCGACTGTTGAACTTGTGTTGCGAGGGCTTGCGAAGGCGAAGTTCAAGAATATTGGAAAAATAGTTGTTGATGGAAAAACCATTTATCGTCATTCGGGTGACAATCCTGATCTGAGAAAAACGATTGATGATTTCAGTGTGTTTGTCGATGACGTCCAAGAAGGAAGATCCGTCGAGGTCACCGCTATTTCTAAAGAAGGAATAAAAAGTCTCGCTATCGTGAAAATCATGAAGATACACAAGGAAATGGAGCACGCAGTCGAAATTCAGATTAAGGGGGGGATTAAGAAGGAATTGTATCACACGTTTCTTAATTATCTGACTGAGAGGCTGGGTTTAAAAGTCGACCAAGAAAAATTTCTGTGACAGTACTTCCGAAAGTATAGATCTACCAGAGAAGCCTGCGTTCTCTCCTGTAGAGTCTTGATTTGAAAGTCTGTTTTTTCGATGTCGCTTTTTCTCATCATCCTTCCTGCGGAGGAACCGGATGACCAGGTTCGTCGTCTTCCTGATATAGTTCATGAGGAGGCGGGTCATGCCGCGGTGGATAACGCTGTGCCCGGGGAGCACCGGGCGCAGTTCCTGGAGGATCTGGCTGTCTTTCTTGCGGACTTCGATGCCGTCGTATGTTTCGTTGAATCCTACTATGAGGAGGCATCCGATGGCGACGATCTTGGGGTCGTGTCCTTTCTTACCTTTTACGTTGGGCTGCCAGGGTGGTGGCAGCCGGTGCACCGCTTTGACCACCGCCCTGGTGAACAGGGCGGTGAAGTTGCGGTTCATATGGTTCGCAACGGTAGGGTTCATCCGTTGCTTTGCGCATCCCATTCCGCAAAAAACAGAGCGTTGTCTCCCTAATTATCTATTTCGGGATGAAGCCCGTCGGAGAAGTTCCTTTAAGCCAAAAATGAGGGAACAGCATAATAACCGGAAACGCAGATAAAGAATTGGCTATATGTTTGACAGGATGTACAAGGCACTGAGGAAGGCAAAGGATTGTTGGTACTAATAAGTTCTCCCATAATCATATATAGTTTAAAAAATATAACTTTCAGGATAGAAACCATGGCTAATCATCCAACATCCAAATTCCTCGTTCTTCTCATTATCCTTGTCGCCCTAAACACTACCTTCATACCATTGCTTTCTTCAAAAAACGTCGTCTACCATAATGTGAAACGCTCTGACATGTTTGACGGGCAAATCCTATTCGCGCCTTATGAAGGAACCACTACGTACCTCATCAACAGCACAGGCGTCGTCAACCACACATGGCCAAGTACGTATCTACCATTCTTTGAAGCCTATTGGCTTGGAAACGGCACCATTCTTCGACCCTATACGTATTGTGGCCTCTTATATGGTGGCATTCAAATCATCAACTGGGATGGTTCATTATCCTGGAACTGGCAATACGTCGAATCGGGCTGCACCACACATCACGATGTCAAAGTCCTACCCAACGGCAATATACTCATGATTGTTTGGGTGAGTATAACCAGGGATCAAGCTATCGCTGCAGGGCGCAACCCAAATACTATAGGTAATACCCTCCAATCTGACAAAATCATCGAAGTCCATCCCACTGGACCTACTACAGGGACTATTGTTTGGGAATGGCAAGTCTGGGATCATCTTATCCAAGACTATGATTCCTCAAAAGCCAATTATGGTGTGGTCGGTGAACACCCGGAGCTTATCGACATCAACTTCGGTGACAGTTTCGTCGGCGACTGGCTCCATACGAACTCATTAGATTACAATGCCACCTTCGATCAGATTCTTGTTGATAGCCATAACTTTGACGAAGTCTGGGTCATTGACCATAATACAACTACTGAGGAAGCTGCAGGCCATACTGGCGGACACTACGACCATGGCGGTGATCTCCTCTACCGCTGGGGTAATCCTCAAGCGTATCGGGCGGGGAACGCTAGCGATCAGAAACTCTTTGGTCAACACGGTGCTTCTTGGATCAAGGCAGGGTATCCTGGTGCTGGAGACATCCTCTTCTTCAACAATGGGTACAATCGACCAAACGAGCAATATTCGACGGTCGATGAGTTCACTCCACCGATTGATGTAAATGGTAATTATTCATTCGAGCCTGGAACATCGTATGGCCCTACAAACTTCACATGGGAGTATAAAGCGACACCACCGGCATCAATGTACTCTCAAGATTTCGGCGGGGCAAACCGATTGAAAGATGGAAACACCCTCATCTGCACTGGCATGCAAGGAAAATTTTTAGAAGTCACTCCACAAGGTGACGTGATTTGGCAATGGACGAATCCGTACCCTTCCCCCAACTCAAATGCAGTGTATAAAATAGACTATATTGAACCTCATACACAGCCCCAGCCGCCGGAAAATACTACGAATATCTCGTGTACTATTTCAGGAGGAATAGGAGCACATGCTACCTTAAAAAATATTGGTGTGGTGAATGCAACAAACATTGAATGGCAAATCCATGTGACCGGCGGCATCCTTAAGAGAATCAAATTATCAAAGAATGGGGTCTGTAATCTGCCAATAGGTGCGTCGACAACGGTTGCGACAGACCGGTTCTTTGGCCTAGGCCCAATAACGATTACTGTTCAGGTAGGAAATACGACGAAGCAAGCACAAGGAACTCAATTCTTCATTTATACAATCATTAAATCGTAAGCTCTTGTGAATGGAAAAGAAAACCTACGTTTAATTATTATGGGAACTCGGGACATTCTGCGGCATAGTACTTTTTTTCTTTGTGGACGACGGCTCTGAAGGTATGGTTCATAGAGCGGACATTTGTTCGAGAGAATATTTAATATTTCCTTAGGTCAAAATATGGTTAGAAACTTGTAAACCATCGCTTTTTTTTTTTTTTTTTTTTTTTTTTTTTTTATCGTTTCAGGGTGGTCTTTCCTTTTTTGTAGGCGCGGGTGTTTTTCAGGTCGTCGCGGCATTCGAAGTCCAGGCCGTAACCGTATTGGGCGGGAAGCATGAAGATATCTGGGCTGTCCCAGTCGAATTCTTTGCCGCATTTCCTGCAGATGATTTGCATGGGTTAAATTCCTCCTATGTTGACGGTCGTTGGTTGTGTTGGTCCATCTTTGCCGAAGGTATGGATGATCCAAGCTTTGATTTCATCTCGTGATTTACGGAACTCCAGGAGGACTTCTTCGGGGGTTCCGTCGTGGGTGCCTGGGTCGTAGAACGGCTGATGGATGATGGTCTTCCCTGGGAAATAGGGGCAGGCTTCTCTGGCGATGTCGCAGACGGTGACGACAATGTCGAATGTCGTGCCTTGGAACTCGTCCATGGTCTTCGACTGGTGTTGGGAGATGTCGATGCCGATTTCTTTGAGAACCTGTATGGCGTTCCTATCGACGACGGTCTTTACCGTGCCGGCACTAAAAGCCTGGTAGCGGTCGCCATAGAGGGTGTTGAGGAGGCCTTCGGCCATCTGGGATCGAACCGCGTTATGGGTGCAGATGAACAGTACGGTTTTTTTCATTTTATTTGAACCCGGTTTCCGCTGGCCATGTAGATGATTTCTTCTGCCATGTCGCAGGCGTGGTCGCCGCAGCGTTCAAGGTATCGGGCGACCAGGATGTAGTGTGTGCACATCGTGATGTTCTGCGGGTTCTCAATCATGTACGAGAGGCATTCTCGGAAGATGGAATATCGGAGGGCGTCGACGTCGTTGTCTCGTTCGCTGAAATTTTTCAGTTTGTCGATGTTACAGGTTTGGAACGCTTCCAGTGCATCATGGATCATGGAGCAGACCAGGCTGTTCATATGAGGGATGCTGACGATTTTTTTTATATGGGGGCCAGGGGCGATTTCTTGAGCAACTTTCGCGATGTCTTTGCCGTAGCGGCCAATCCGGTTGAGTGCGGTCACCATTTTCAGCACGCACGCAATCGTGCGCATATCCACGGCCATAGGCTGGTAGAGAGCAATCAAACGAAGGGCTTCTTCCTCTAGTTTTATGTTTTGGGCGGCGAGTTCTATTTTTCGTGCTTGTACTGCTTCCGCCTTGGGTACATCGAGGTCTTTGAGTGATTCCACCGCTTCGCATAACATGCCGGTGGAGAGCGCCCCCATCTTCAGGACGTCTGATTTCAGGTTTTCTAATTCCTTGTGGAATATCTCAACCATGTCTTCTCTCCTTCACCCGAAGCGTCCGGTGATGTAGTTTTCCGTCAGTTCTTCTTTAGGGTTCTCAAAGATTTGTGTGGTGTCCCCGTATTCGATAAGTTTGCCGAGGTACATATAGGCTGCGTAGTCGCTGACTCTGGCAGCTTGCTGCATGTTATGGGTGACGATGATGACGGTGTACTCTTTTTTCAGTTCGTAGATAAGGTCTTCGATTTTGGCTGTAGCTATTGGGTCGAGGGCGGAGCAGGGTTCGTCCATGAGGATGATTTCAGGTTCGATGGCGAGGGCTCGTGCGATGCAGAGGCGTTGTTGTTGGCCTCCGGAGAGACCCATGGCTGATTCATGGAGCCGGTCTTTGACCTCTTCCCAGAGGGCGGCGGCGCGGATGCTGCGTTCGACGATGTCGTCAAGGGTTTTTTTGTCGTGGATGCCTTGGACACGTGGTCCGTAGGCGGCGTTCTCGTAGATGGTTTTGGCGAAGGGGTTGGGTTTTTGGAAGACCATGCCGATTTTTTTACGGATTTCTGCAGCGTCGATGTTGGGAGCGTAGATGTCTTGGTTTTTGAAGTAGAGATGACCGGTGATCTTGCAGGTGGGGATGACGTCGTTCATGCGGTTGAAGCAGCGGATGAGGGTGGATTTGCCGCATCCGCTGGGTCCGATGAGGGCGATGACGCGGTGTTGGGGAATGTTCATGTTGATGTCGAAGAGGACTTGTTTTAGTCCGTACCAGAGGTTGACGTGTTCGGTTCGGATGATTTCTTGCATAGGGCGTGGTCACCATTTCGTGGTTTTTTGGTATCGGCTTCTGAGGAGGATGGCGATGAGGTAGAAACCGATGACGAGGAGGAGGAGGACGAGGGCGGTGCCCGCTTGGTTAGTTTGAGATCCGGGGACGGAGGTGGCGAGGGTGAAGAGGTGGTAAGGGAGGGCGTTGACGGGTTGGAGGATGGAATTGGGGATGTAGTTGGAGAAGACAACGGCGGTGAAGAGGATGGGGGCGGTTTCACCGGCGGCTCTGCCGATGCCGAGGATGGCGCCGGTGAGGATGCCAGGGGCGGCTGGTGGGAGGACGACGTTGCGGGTGGTTTGCCATTTGGTGGCGCCGAGGGCGAGGCTGCCTTCGCGGATGGTGTTGGGGATGCTGATGAGGGCTTCTTCGGTGGTGCGGATGATGGTGGGGAGGATCATGAAGGCAAGGGTGATTTGGCCGGCGAGGAGGCTGAAGCCGAGTTTAAGGTAGAGGACGAAGAAGGCGAAGCCGAAGAGGCCGAAGACGATGCTGGGGGTGCCATTGAGGAGGTCGGCTGCGGCGCGGATGATTTTGGTAATGGTGCCTTCTTTGGTGTATTCGTGGAGGTAGATGGCGGCGCCGACCCCGAGGGGGAGTGCGATGGCGATGGCGCCGGCGACGAGGTAGAGGGTGCCGATGATGCTGGGGAAGATGCCGCCTGTTCGTCCGAGGTTGGTGGGTCCTTGTGTGAGGAAGTCGATGTTGAGGGCGGGCAGGCCGTTACCGATGATGTAGGCGAGGATGATGCCGAGGATGATGAGGATGGTGACGATGGTTGCTCCGAGTATGAAGAAGGCGAGGCGTTGTTTGATCTTTTCAGTGAAGCGTTTGTTGAGGTAGTAGGCGGTGATGAGGATGAGGACGATAAGTATGGTGATGAGGGGTCCTGCGGCGGTGAAAAGGAGGAGGATGAGGGTGAGGCCGATGAGGAGGTAGACGGCTTGTTTCATCTGGGTTTTGGTTTTTTGGGGAAACAGATGTTTTTTGGTCGTAATCTGTGCTTTTTTTTCTCGGAGTCGTCCGAGGATGACGGTGGCGAGGATGTTGACGGCGAGGGTGATGATGAGGAGGATGAGGGCGAGGCCGAAGAGGGCGTAGTAGTGGTTGCTGCCGGCGGCGACTTCGCCCATTTCGATGCCGAGGGTTGCGGTGAGGGTTTTGATGGGTGTGAAGATGTTGGTGATGGGTTGGGGGATGAGGCCGTAGGTGGGGTTGCCGCAGACCATGAGGACGGCCATGGTTTCGCCGATGGCTCTGCCGATGCCGAGGATGATGGCGGCGGTGATGCCGGACATGGCGGTGGGGACGAGGACGCGGCGGATGGTTTGCCAGCGGGTGGCGCCGAGGGCGAGGCTGCCTTCTTTGTATTCTTTGGGGACGCTGCTGATGGCGTCTTCGGCGACGCTGGTGATGGTGGGGATGGCCATGATTCCAAGCAAGATGCTGCCGGCGAGCCATGTTTCGCCGGTGGGGACGTTGAAGGTGGTTTGGATCCAGGTGGTGAGGATGATGAGGCCGAAGAAGCCGAAGACGACGGAGGGGATGCCGGCGAGCAGTTCAATGGCGGGTTTGATGACGGCCTTTAGGCGGGGTGTGGCGATTTCGGAGATGAAGATGGCGCTGCCGAGGCTAAGAGGGATGGCGATGGCCATGGCGCCGATGGTGACGAGGAGGGTGCCGACGATGAGGGGGAAGGCGCCGTAGAGGGGTGGGGTGCCGGTGGGGTTCCAGCGCATGCCGGCGATGAATTGGATGATGCCGACTTTTTGGAAGATGGGGAAGGCGTCTTGGAAGAGGAAGTAGATGATGGAGAAGATGACGATGACGGCGGAGAATGCGGCGAGGAAGAGGAGGAGCCTAATGCCGTTTTCTCGCAATGTTCTGGATTTTCTAGTAGGCCAGGATGATGTAGGCATCAGGGGGTGGTGCTCCTCTTTTTTTTGGTGGGTGTTTTTTTTGGGGTTTTGCGGGCGGGCTCTTTTCTTTTTAAGTCGTTTGGAGTTGGTTCCAGGTGGTGATTTGTCCTTGGTAGATGGCTTTGATTTGGGTCAAGGTCAGGCCGGTGACGTAGGTGTTCTGGGGGTTGACGATGATCGCGATGCCGTCTTTGCCAATGGTGTAGCGGACGAGGCCGAGGGTTGTTTCTGATGGTTGGAGGTTGCGTGAGCTCATGCCGATGTTGACGGTGCCTTGGCTGACGGCGGTGATGCCGGCGCCGGATCCGCCGGGGCTGACGGTAATCTGGAGGTTGGGGTAGAGTGTTTTGAAGCTGGTGGATGCTTTTTCGGCTATGGGGAAGACGGTGGTGGATCCGCTGAGGGTGAGGGTGCCTGAGAGGGTTTTGCCGGCGTTGCTGTAGTGGGTGGTATTCTGGATGGGTACGAAGCCTTCATGTTGGACGATGGCTTGTCCTTCGGTGCTTTGGATGTAGAGGATGAATTCGAGGGCGGCGCCGGTGGCGTTGCCTTTGGTGAACATGTAGAGGTCTCGTGAGATGGGGTAGGTGTTGTCGAGGACGTGGGCGACGGTGGGGGCGACGTTGTTGATGGGGAGTGCTTTGACGGTGGCGTCGATGAAGCCGAGGCCGACGTAGCCGATGGCGCCTGGGGTTTGGGCGACGGTGAGTTGGATGGCGCCGTTGGAGTTCTTCTCCAGGAGGTTTTGGCTGAAATTGGTCTTGCCCATGACGTTGGTCCAGAAGAAGTCGCGGGTGCCTGAGGCGCTATCGCGTCCAATGAGGACGATGGATGTTCCTTGGGTTTGCTGTTGGGTGCAGCCGCTGAACATGGTGACTCCCAGGGTCGTGAGTAGCAGGAGGGTGAGGAGGACTATGCCGATGTTCTTGCGATGTGGCGGGGTGGTGTGTTGGCTCATGATGGTCCTACAGCTATGCAGAAAATATATACTTTGTCTCAATATACTATATTGGTATATATAGGAATATTCTTTCTATATATTTCTATAGGAATCCTTATCAATCCACCGTCGTTTCTCCTTGTGATTGCCATGGATATCCGTCGCGTACAACAAACCGGAGGCTCGTCGTATATTATTACTCTTCCCAAACAATGGATCCAACAACTGAATATCAAGAAAAACGACCCGCTGCAGATCCATATCCAGTCCGACGGCTCACTTCTATTGAGCCCGAAGATGAGCCAGGACCACGAACAACGGACGAAAGAGTTCAACACCCGCTCCATCCAGAAACCCGCCTACCTGCTCCAACGCCTCATCGGCGCGTACATCGCCGGCTATACCACCCTGAAGATCCACTCACCTTCCCGGATCAGTGTCGAAGAGCGAAACATCATCCGATCCTTCACGCAACTGGCAATCGGCCCAGAGGTCGTCGAAGAAACCGACACCTCCGTGACCCTCAAAGACCTCCTCAACCCCACCGAAATGCCCTTAGACCGCACCCTCAAACGCATGCACATCATCGTCAAAGGCATGCTCGAAGACGCCATCAAAGCCCTGGAGACCAAAGACACAGACCTCGCAAACGACGTCAATTCACGCGACAACGACGTCGACCGCCTCCACTGGCTCGTCGCCCGGCAATACAACATCCTGCTGCAAAACATCAACCTCTCCGAACGGATGAACATCACCATCGAGATGGCCTCCACCTGCTTCCTCATCGGACGCATCATCGAACGCATCGGCGACCACATCGTCAAGATCACCGAACACATCCCACGCCTTCTCGACACCAACATTGACGAACGCACCATCCACGACCTCCTCGACGCCAGCAGACTCTCCCTGCAGATTTTCAACCAGAGCATCACCGCCTTCTTCAAAAAAGACATCAACGCCTCAAACGAAACCATCGACCTCCTCAAAGACCTCGAAGACCGCTGCGAAAAAATCAACACCCTCATCCTGAAACGCAAAGGCAGCATCGCCCTCAGCGTCGGCTACATCGTCGAAAGCACCCGACGCATCGGAGAATACGCCGAAGACATCTCCGAAAACGTCATCAACTACCTCGTCGCCGAACACCCCAACGAGGAAAAATAAGCGGGGTTTATAACCCGCAAAATGATTCTGTCCCGGGGCTTTCAAGAACCAACTACAATCGGAGTGAGAACACTAATGGGGATCTTATCCTGGATAGTACCACAAGAAAAACATTTTTTCGACATGATAGAAAAACAAAGCAGCAACGTCGTCGAAGGCGTCAACGCCCTCCTCGACATGCTCGAACACTACGAAGACATCGACAACAAACGAATTAAAATCAAAAAAATCGAAAACGACGGCGACAAAATGGTCCACGACACCTTCGCCGAACTCAACAAAACCTTCATCACCCCCATCGACCGCGAAGACATCTCCAAACTCGTCAGCGCCCTCGACGACATCCTCGACAACCTCGAAGCCGTCTCCGAACGCCTCGTCCTCTACGAAGTCAAACAACCACCCATGTACATGCTCGACTTCGCCAAAACACTCCAAAAAACCATCTTCAACGTCCACCGCGCCATCTCCCTTTTACGCGACCTGAAAGAAGCCCAACAAATCCTTAACTACTGCAAAGAAGTCAACACCCTCGAAAACGAAGGAGACATCCTCCTACGCAAAGCCACCGCGGAACTTTTCACCCGAAAAGACCCTGTCGAAATCATCAAGTTTAAAGAACTCTATGAAGACATGGAGGCAGCAATCGACCGATGTGAAGATGTCGCAGACGTCGTCGGCGACATCATAGTAAAATACACCTAAGAGACCACCAGGAATGACCCCCTTCCTTCTCCTCGTCATCGCCATCATCTTCATCGCACTCATTTTCGATTTCACCAACGGCTTCCACGACTCCGCCAACGCCATCGCCACCGTCGTCTCCACCAAAGTCCTCACACCACGACGCGCCGTCGCCTTCGCCGCCTTCTTCAACTTCATCGCCGCTTTTACCTTCGGCACCGCCGTCGCCGCCACCATCAGCAAAATCATTATAATAGAACAAGTCCCCACCGACATCATCCCCTACATCATCCTCGCCGGCCTCATCGGCGCCATCAGCTGGAACATCATCACCTGGTTGCTAGGACTCCCCACCTCCTCCTCCCACGCCCTCATCGGCGGCATCATGGGCTCCGGCATCGCCGCCGCCGGCATCACCGCCATCAAATACCAAACCGTCGAACTTGCAGCCACCTTCATGATCGTCTCCCCCCTCATCGGTATGCTCTTCGGCTTCCTCTTCATGGTCGCCGTCCTCTGGATCTGCCGAAAAACATCCAAAGACAAAGTCGACCATCACTTCAAACGCCTCCAACTCGTCTCCGCCGGCCTCTACAGTTTCAGCCACGGCACCAACGACGCTCAAAAAACCATGGGCATCATCACCCCCCTCCTCTTCAGCATCGGCTATTTCAGTACCTCCGTCGACCCCAATAACCTCCCCGTCCCCATATGGGTCGTTCTCGCCGCCCATGCCGCCATCGCCCTCGGCACACTCGCCGGCGGCTGGCGCATCGTCAAAACCATGGGACATAAAATCACCAAACTCCGCCCTGTCAACGGCTTTGCCGCTGAAACCGCCGGCGCCGCCACCATCATAGGCGCCTCCATCGCCGGCATCCCTGTCAGCACCACGCACGTCATCTGCTCCTCCATCATGGGCGTCGGCGCCACCAAACGCCTCAGCGCAGTCCGCTGGGGCATCGCCCGAAACATCGTCTGGGTCTGGATCCTCACCATCCCAATCAGCGCACTAATCGGCTTTTCAGCGTTTTTCCTCATCCACCTCTTCCTGTAATTTAGGGAAAAAAGGATCCTGACAAAGCATTTTTTTTTTGCCTGCCATTTCACCACAACTGGCACCAGTGGAAGTGCACCAAAGAAAATAGTCAACTAAAAACCACCTGTTGTCACTATCGTGCTCCTGCCAGGTCCGTAGATTAACAATTGAAGTGGTCAATCGCCTATAGCATTTCTTATTCTACAAGAAACAAAAAAACCAGTGCTAACATATATCTGATGCCATAAAAGACTTCACAAATCGTGGCGAATGAATCATATATCGGTATCGAACCGTTCACTACCGAAATATATTTAAATCGGACATTACTTACCCGGCCTCGTGTCCAACATCATGAATTTTAAAACTCATAACGGACAACAGAAAGGGATACTCACGATGTACCTCCTTTGCACCTTAAAAAAGAAACCGAAATCCGGATATGAGATCCTTTCAGAAATCATACAAAAAACCGAAGGAACCTGGGTGCCGAGCAAAGGGACTATCTATCCTCTGTTAAAACAATTAGAAAAAGGAGGACTCATCAAAGTAAAAACCACAGGCAAACGAGCAAAAAATACATTTGAAATTACACCCCAAGGGAAAACGATGATACTCCAGGGAAAGAAACAAGGGGAGCACATGATGAAAAAATTCCTGAAGTTTAGAAATCTCATGGCCGAATTCATCGAGGAAGAAAATGAAGCCGCCTCAACGATGATGCAGATACAAAACATCGTGTTCACGTCATCTGAAGAAAAAAAATACGAAGTAATAAGAATACTAAAACGTTGCGCATCTGATTTACAAAAGGAGATCAACTAATATGAAAAAAATAATGACGACAGCGATTCTATCGACGCTGATTCTCAGTGCCTGTGTCTCCCTGTATATTCCTACCGTGCAGGCAAGTCCAGCGGTTATGATCGCACAATACCAGTTATCCCCAGACATCCTCATGCCTGGTGATACCGCCGTACTCACCCTTGAGGTGAAAAACGCGGAAATCGCGTCACAATCAACAACCTCCATCATTAATGGAGATTCGACAATAACCACCCGTACCATTGGTGTAGAAATCAATGATATCTGGATTAGTCCCGCGCAATCCGGGGGAAATCAAATTCGGGCGGCAACACACTATGAAGATATCGGCTATCTTGCCTCAGGAGCAACTATCGAAGTCAACTTCAAACTCCTTGTCGACAAGAACATGAGCGAGGGACTATATTTTCCCGTGGTAAATATCGATGTCAGCAGTGGCACAGATGTCACCTATCCCCTGTTAGTGAAGGTCAGCAATGCTTCCGTTGATCTCCTCCCGACCAGTGTCCCTTCGAAAATCTCGAATGGAGGAACAACCGAGCTGACCGTGACCGCGGTCAACAAAAGGGAAAACGTGGTAAAAAATGTCGTCATTACCCCGCAAGGAGACGGTGTTGAGTTCGTCCCTGAGAGCTATTTCATCGGGTCCCTTGCTGCAGAGACTTCGCAACCCGTCATTTTTTCGGCAAAACCTATTGCAGCAGGGGCTGGGAATATCTCCTTTTCTGTGAATTATAAGAATGGGGATAATCTGCACACGAATGCATTAGCCGCTCCTCTCTCTGTCATTAACGCGTTGGATGTGGCCCCGATTATCACCAATTTTCCCCGTAGTATCTCCAAAAGCGCTTCCGCCCAGATCAGTATCGAGGTGTATAACGCAAAAACAGAGAAAATCACAGGCGTTCTCGTCACCCCTATCTGCAATGCGACAGTAATTCCCTCGCAATATTTTATTGGATCAATGGATCCTGATGATGTGTTCTCCGCATCGTTTGATATCTATCCGGATACCGTCGGATACGGGACGCAGATCATTGGGTTCAAAGTCTCCTTTAAACAAGGAAACGATTATTACGAGACCCCGCTGGTCAGTAAAACATTTACCGTAGTCTCCGGACCAGGGTCGAATTATCAATCCGCTAGTGGCTCGAGTAGCACCTCCGGATCCAATGGTGTACCTCAGACACCCTCGTTAACTGTGTGTGTCACGTCATTGATTCTGATCATCGTTGTCATCGCTGTGATCGTCATCCTGTTTATGCGGTGGAGAAAACGAAGGAAGGCGTAATGACCAAGGACGTCATCGTCACCCAAAACATCTCAAAAACTTATGGCAAACCCCCGCTGCAGGTCTTCGCACTGCGAGACACCAATCTGGAGATCAAGCAGGGGGATTACATTGCCATCATCGGTCCATCAGGATCCGGGAAATCTACACTGATGAATCTGCTAGGGTGTCTTGATAAGCCGAGTACCGGCAAGATCTTCATTGACGGGCGCGATATATCGACATTAAATGGAAATGAGCTTGCTCGTATTCGACGGGAGAAGATTGGTTTTATTTTTCAGAAATACAATCTGATTCCAACACTCAATGCATTAGAGAATATTGAGCTTTCGATGGGGTTTGCTGGTGTGGATTCTCAGACGAGGACGAAAAAAGCAAAGCAGCTTCTCGAGATGGTCGAGCTTTCCAAGCGCTTGACCCATAAGCCATCGGAGATGAGCGGTGGCGAACAGCAGCGTGTAGCGATTGCGCGTGCCCTTGCGAATAACCCTTCGATTATCCTTGCGGATGAACCGACAGGCAATGTCGATACAAAATCCGGGGATAATATCATGCGGATACTCGAAGATGTCAATAGGAAAGGGGAGACCATCATCGTCGTGACGCATAATATGGCGATAGCGCAACGTGCGAAACGGGTCCTTCGGATCCAGGATGGAGAGGTGCGGGAGGATCATGTTTAGAGATCATGTGAAGATCGCTGTCAAAAATCTCAGGAATCGCTTGTCGCGGTCTTTGCTAACGTTACTTGGTATTGCGATCGGCATCATGGCGATTATCTCTCTGATGGCCCTCGGAGAAGGTATGCAGCAGGCGGTTACCGGTCAACTCTCGTCGTTATCTGATGTTGTCATTGTGTCGACCGGCGGTGGTGGTTTCGCCTCGTTTGGCGGTGGAGGCTCAACTGGTGAATATTTTACGCAGCGGGATGTGGCGGATATTCAGCGACTCCAGGGTGTCAAACAGGTCAGTACACAGTTATCGGGTGCCGGTCTCGCGGAATATAACGGCAAGACGACGATAGTGTCGCTGACTGGTATGGATGTCGGCGTCATGCGGCTGCAATTCGCGACTCAGAATCTGGAGGCGGGGGGATTCCTCAGCGAAGGCGAACAGAATGAAATTATGATTGGTTATAGCATCGCACATAATACCTTTGATACTTCGATTTCTATCGGTGGAAGGATTAAGATTAACGGTGCGAAGTTTTTTGTTAGCGGTATTTTCGGAAAACAGGGTTTCGGTGGTTCGTCCTCAGATACCCTGGTGTTGATGAGTTCCCGTGATTTCCAGAAGTTGACGGGTCAGAGTAACATCAGTTTAATTTATTTGCGTGTGTACAACGTCAATGACGCAGAATCCATTGCTACATCCATTCAGACCACCATCAATGGAAACCATGGGCAGAAAGACTTTGCGACAGCCACCACGATGACCTCCATTCTGAAGACCGTCCAATCGATTATTGGAATCCTTCAATTGGTTCTGGTCGCTATTGCATCCATTGCTCTGGTTGTCGCTTCGATTGGCATTATGAATACGATGTTGACCTCGGTGATGGAGCGGACGAGGGAAATCGGTATTATGAAGGCGATCGGTGCCACTAATCTGGATATCATGAGTATCTTTATTATTGAAGGAATATTGGTCAGTAGTATCGGGGGTATCATCGGTATTATCCTTGGGGTGTTCGGATCCCAGGGGCTCACATTGATCCTGAATAGCTTTATGAGTATGGGCAGCGGCTCAAGACTTACTCCTATTATTACCCTTATGTCAGTGGTTCTGGCGGTCAGTGTCTCCATTATCGTTGGGGTTCTCTCCAGTTTGTATCCCGCGTGGAAGGCTGCTCGGATGAGCCCCATTGAAGCCGTTCGCTATGAGTGAGTGTGCTCGTGGAAGTCCTTTTATCCAGAAGAGTGATGTCCGCCGCTGAGCATGAACCAAGCGACGTTCCTCCAGACACTCAAGCAGACACGCATGCTGCTGCCTCCACTGACAGGATACACTGATTATCCATACCGTGTCATCCTTGCGTCGTTTCAGCCTGGATTTCTCATGACGGAGATGGTGCATTCGTCTGCGGTCGTGCGCCGCAATAAACGGACGATGCTCATGCTTCGACTCGTCAAGGGACCGCATGCGAATGGCGTGCAGTTGCTGGGACGGAACCCCGAGGAGATGGCGGCGGCGGCGAAGATGCTGGTAGATTATGGTTTTGATTTCATCGATGTGAATATGGGGTGTACGTCGAAGAAAGTGGTACGACGGGGCGAGGGCGTGGCCTTGATGCGGGACGAGGACCGGGCTGCCACACTTGTCTCAAGTATCGTGCGGGCGGTTGATGTCCCGGTGACGGTGAAGATGCGTCGTGGACCATCGCCGTCGTTGCTCACCTATCTTGCGGTGTCGAAGCGCTTGCAACAGGAGGGTGTGGCTGCGGTGACGATCCATGGTCGGACTGGAGATCATAAATTCTCGCCCCCGGTGGATTTGGCGTGCGTCCGGGGGGCGGTGGCCGCATTGCGCATCCCAGTAGTTGCGAATGGGGGGATTTCGTCAGGTGCGATCGCATCGCAGGTGCTTAGTGAGACGGGGTGTGCAGGAGTAATGCCAGGCCGGTATCTGATAGGAAATCCATGGCTGGTGCGGGAGCTGTCGTGTGCAGTGCAAGACTGTTCGTTCGTTCCTCCGTCGTTTGAGGAGCGCAAGGCGGTATGCCAACGGCATTTTGAGTTGTTGACGGACTGCTACGGCCCACGAGGTGCAGCGGTGCGTATGCGGGGGATTTTTTCGCATTATTTTCCGAGCATCCAGGGTCGAGCGGCGTTCAACCGTGATGTGCATCTTATGGGGTATACGTCGTTTCATCGTCTGTTGACATTGATAGAGGATGTCCCCTGGGGCTCAGGGGATGCATTGGTCTAGGTCCTGTGGAAGTGCTGGATGATCAACCACGTGATCCGGTACATCGACTGGTGACTGGATCCCTTTTTGAAACTGATAGCGGAAGGCACCAGCCCACTTACCACTCTGGTGACGACCTGACAGTGAAATATTCTTATATCCACCTCTTTTTCTCACATTGAACACATATGGCAGATATTCTCACTCTCACCATGAACCCCTCTGTCGACCAAAGCTGCTCGACGCCGTTCATCACCAACAACGCCAAGCTGCGCTGCACCCCACCCAAGTACGACCCAGGCGGCGGCGGCATCAACGTCGCCAGAGCCATCACCAACCTCGGCGGCATCGCTACCGCCATCTACCCCGTCGGCGGCTGCGAAGGCACCCTCCTCATCCAGCTCCTCAACGAACACCACCTCCAACACCATGGTATCCCAATAGCGGGCACCACCCGTATCGACTTCAGCGTCGTCGACGACATGACAGGCAAACAATACCGCTTCAACATGCCGGGCGCACCCATGACCACCGACGAATGGCACGCCTGCATCCACGCACTCACCGACAGGCCCGCACCCGCCTACCTCGTCCTCAGCGGCAGCCTCCCACCCGGCGTCCCTGCAGAGTTCTACAGCCACGTCATTGACGCCTTCAAAGACACCGACTGCCGCATCATCCTTGACACCTCAGGCAAACCCCTGCAGCGCGCAACACAACAACACGTCTTCTTCCTTAAACCAAACCTCCGGGAGCTAGGCGAACTCACCGGGCACCCTATCGACGACGAAGACACGCTCATCACCCAAGCCAAACAACTCATCGACAAAGGCACCTGCGACGCCCTCGCCGTCTCCCTTGGAGCCGCCGGCGCGTACCTCTTCAGCAAAGACTGCAGCGAACACATCATCGCACCCCTCGTCCCCATCCATAGCAGGATAGGAGCAGGAGACTCCATGGTCGCAGGACTCACCCTTGCCCTCTCACGCGGACACCCGCTCCCCTCCGCGATCCGCTACGGCGTCGCGGCAGGCACCGCCGCCGTCCTCCGGTCAGGCACCGAACTCTGCCGCCTCGACGACACCGAACGCCTCTACCACCGCATCACCCAGACTGAAGCAAATACCACCGCATGCTCCAAAAAACCATAGATACCTAAATAATGAAAGGAGTGGATTCCCTGATGTCATGGCAACGATCCAGGACCTGTACGATGGCATCCGCCGCTGCACCGCATGCCCGCTAGCCCGTAATCGACACAATGCCGTCCCGGGAGAAGGACCCGCACCTGCCCTCGCCATGTTCATCGGAGAAGCACCAGGCAAGGAAGAAGACCTGACCGGACGTCCCTTCATCGGTCGTTCAGGTAGATTCCTCACTGACATGCTCTCGACCATAGGCCGAGCGCGCACCGATTTCTTCATCACCTCATGCGTGAAATGTCGACCGCCGCAGAACCGCCAGCCGCGACCGGACGAACTCGCGACATGCAACAACCTCTGGTTGCAACAACAGATTGATCGAGTGCAACCAAAACTCATCATTTGTTTAGGTGGCGTGAGCGCCAAAACCTTACTTGGTCCAACAGACCTTCGCCAGCAACACGGCACCATCGTCTCAAAGGGTGACTACGATGTCTTCCTCACCTATCACCCTTCCGCGGCCATGCGCTTTCCGAAAATCCGCCACGCTATGACTGCAGATTTCCAGCAGCTGGATCGACTGCTTCAAGCACGATCGCCGTAAACTACCTATTCTGCTGTATGGCAATACGGTGTTGAAAGGGACTAAAAGCCTTATCAAGCGACAGAGCCTGCTGGAAGAAAAAGGTGGTACTCTCAAGCTCGTATCATCGATTATGGATTATTCGTGCCTGAGAGCGACGACGGGATCCATCCGCGCAGCCTTTATGGCAGGAAGCACGCCAGCGAGGATGCCGGTGACGATGCCGACAATAGTCGCCATGACGATCCAGTTATACGAGAATTTCACAGGGATAGCGCCTAAGGCGTACACCCCACCAAGCGAACCCAGATTCATCTGGATGACTTGGACGACGAAGAAACAGCCGGTCACGCCAAGGGTTGCTCCAAGGATGGCACCTATCGTCCCTATGATGGTCGACTGATACAAAAACAGACGCATGATATCCCCACGTTTAGCACCTACCGCCATCATGATACCGATTTCTCTGGTGCGTTCGGTGACCGTTGCGAACATGATGTTGGCGATGCCGATGCCGCCGACGATCAAGGAGATCATAGCAATGGCTGTAATAAAGAGGGTGATGATATTCAGGAGCTGATCGATACGCCCGATGATGTATTGTTGAGTTAACACGACGAAATCGGCTGAAGGGTCTTTATATTTGGATGCGTCGGAGGAGCTGCTGTTGAGGTATTGGATGATTTCAGTTTGGGCGTCATCGACATGAGCTCTATCGGTGGACGTTGCATACAGTGCTGAGAACACGGTGACCCTGTGGAGAATAGGACCGACTTTTGACCCGCTGAAATCTTTATAGTACGGGTCGATGGGGCAGATAATGGTAGGGTGAAGGAATTGGTTGATGATGGAGAAGTTTTTGGGTTGTTCGAGGATGCCGACGATGGTGGCTTTGGACATTCCACCGTCGAGTTTTTTGATGTAGATGACGTCTCCGACGGTGAGTTCGGGATGGCCTTCTCCGAAGATCTTGGTCATTTCGTGGGCGATGACGATCTCGCTTTTCCCGTCTTGGAACATGGTGCCTTTTTCGACTTTGAGGTTCAGGACGTTGAGGATTTCTGGTGAGCTGCAGTAGCAGGTTTGTGATCCGACATTATACCAGTCGAGCAGTCCGTTGCGTTTGTAGAGGCCTGAGACGGGCCAGATGCCGATGGGGGCGACGGATTTGATATGGGGCAGGGTGCTGAGTTTGTCGACGTCATTGGTGGTGAAGACGCGGTTGGTGATGGAGAGTTGGGGTGGGTTGCCTGAGACGCCGGTGCCGATGATCATGCCGGTGGGGTCGAAGATGTTCCATTGGTGTTCGATGTAGGTGCTGACGGAGAGGCCGGCGCTGGTGACGATGATGACGGCGCCGATGCCGATGATGACGCCGAGTAGTGTGAGGAAGGAGCGGAGTTTGTAGGAGCGTAGGGTGTGCAGGCTCATCCGGAAGAGGTCCTTCATTTTTTGGTCCTCCGGGTGGTTTTGCCTGTGGTGTCTGGGGCGGTTCTGCGACTGGTGATCTGGTTGTGGATTTCTCTGCCGCTGACGATTTTGCCGTCTTTCATGCCGATGAGGCGTGTGCCGTAGCTGAGGAGGTTGGCGTCATGGGTGACGAGGAGGATGGTTTTGCCTTCTCGGCTGATGGTCTTGAGGAGTTGCATGACCTGTTGGCCGATGGCGCTGTCGAGGTTGCCGGTGGGTTCGTCGGCGATGATGACGGCGGGGTCGTTGGCGAGTGCTCGTGCGATGGCGACGCGTTGTTGTTCGCCGCCGGAGAGCTGTGAGGGTCGTTTTTGTGCCCATTGTTCGATGCCCATTTTTTTGAGCATCTCTCGTGCTTTGGCTTCGCGGTCGATTCTGGCGACGCCTTTGAAGGAGAGGGGGAGGGCGACGTTGCGGAGTGCTGAGAGGTGGGGGATGAGGTTGAAGGATTGGAAGATGAAGCCGTTTTTTTCGCCGCGGATCTCGGCGAGTTGGCCGTCGGTGAGTCCAGTGATGTTGCGTCCTTCGATGTAGAGTTCGCCGCTGGTGGGTCTGTCGAGGCAGCCGATGAGGTTCAGTAGGGTGCTTTTGCCGGAGCCGGAGGGGCCCATGACGATGACGAATTCGCCGCGGTAAATAGTGAAGCTGATGTTGTCGAGGGCTTTGAATTCCTTGTCGCCGCTGGGGTAGACTTTGGTGAGTCCTCGTGCTTCTATGACGACGTCTTTGGTCACTTCACTCTTGCCTCGTATCTGACGTGGTTGTTTCGCCTATAAATATTATATTGGACAGTCCTTGCTATTTTTCCCGTTGTGTCTGCCTGTTCGCCTGAAAAGAGGTTGAGGTGAACCTTCTTCTGGTGCTCTCCTGGAGGTCTCTGCGGTATTTTAAGTTTGTTGGCAGAATATAAAAGGAGGCCTGTCGGAGGCGCAGTTGCTGAATATAAGAAGAAAATAAAGGGGGGGAGCGGGGTTGTCGGTTTAAACGTCGACGGGGATGCCGAGTTTACCTGAGAGCTCCTTGTAGCGGTTCCGGATGGTGACTTCGGTGACGCCGATGGTGTCCGCGATCTTCTTCTGTGTCGTGCGTTTGTTGCAGAGGATTGAGGCGATGTAGAGGGCCGCGGTGGCAAGCCCGGTGGGTCCGCGGCCGTTGGTGATGTTCTTGGCGTCGGCCTCGTTGAGGATGTCCTTGGCTTTTTCCAGGATGTCGTTGCTGAGTTGGAGTTGGCTGCCGAATCTGGGGAGGTAGTCTTGTGGTGCGGTGGGCAGGAGTTTGAGGTGAAGTTCTTTGGAGAGGTGGCGGTAGCCTCTGCCGACCTCCGTGCGGGAGGCGTTGGTGACGTGGACGATTTCGTCGAGCGTCCGTGGCAGGTTGCATTGTCTGCAGGCGGCGTAGAGGGCTGCGGCGGCCATGCCTTCTGTTCTGCGTCCGCGGACGAGGTCGTTGAGGGTGGCTTTGCGGTAGATGAAGGCTGCGGTCTCGCGGATGGTGCGTGGGAGTCCTAGCCTGGAGGAGACTTGGGTGATGGAGGAAATGGCTTGGGTGATGTTGCGTTGGATGGCGTTGCTGACGCGGGTGCGTCGGTTCCATCGTCGGAGTCGGTAGAATTGGGCGCGGTTGTGGTAGGGGATGGCGACTCCGCGGTAGTCGACGTTCTTCCAGCCGATCTCCGTGCTGAGGCCTTTGTCGTGGAGGAGGGGGTTGATGGGGGCGCCGATGTGGGCGCGTTTGGTGTATTGTTCGTGGTCGAAGGCGCGCCATTCGGGGCCGTAGTCGATGAGGTCTGAGTCGATGACGTAGCCGCAGCGGTTGCAGACGACTTCGGCGCGGTTTTGGTCTTGACTAAGATTATGAGAATGACATTCTGGGCATCGTAAATTTTCTTCTATTTGCTGGATGGTTTTAGACATATGTTCCCCCTCACGGTCGGTTCGGTGGTCTCTTGCACTATCTATTGTGTCGCTGCCCCTTTATATAGTTTTGTTTTTAACGTTAAACGTTAAGTGGAAGATGGGGGTGGTCAGGGCGATAATCAGGGCCTTTTTCGGCTTCTGGGATGATTGTGGGCACGGGTTTTCTGGGCTGAATGTTGAAGATGGCCTGGCTGGATGGGGTCGGGATTCTCTGGCCTGTTTCTTCTTTTGGCATATCTGGTTTCAGGGTGAGGTCTATAAACGGCTAAATCATTTCTTCGCCTTGGCATGCCTTCGAGAGCGCAGCTGTATACGAAGGAGATTTCGAAGCGGTTAGCAATCTTTGGTGTATGTATCCTCATGGCCTTTGGGCTTCATCGCCTGTTCTCTTCGGTGCATCTGGAGATCCCAGGTGCCGTGATCTTCATTGTCGGGTTTTCTCTTGGGGCGATGTATTACTATTTCAACCTGTTCCGTACGTCGGTTCATGAGACGGAGTTTATCCTCAGCATCATATTCATTTTTGTGTTGACGGTGACGATGTTGCGGTGATTTATACGGAGCCGATTGAGAATACGAGCAATTATTTCCTTGAGCTGGGGACGCGGACGGACCTGTCGTTTTCCGATGCTCTGTATTTTTCTGTCTCGACGATCACGACGCTGGGGTACGGTGATATCCTCCCGGTGGGTGTGTTCCGGTTGTTCGTCGTCATCGAGGTGCTGATGGGGTTGATTTATACCGGGTCGATTATCTATTTCATCGTCAGCGTTTTTGATCGTCGAACAAAACGGTGACCAGCATCGTGCATGGGCCGGTGATCGTCGTTTAAGAAAAACCATTCAGTCAATTCTGACGGTGTTTGCTGTTGTCGCAAGATGGCTAGGGGGACATTGTCCAGGAGAGATATCTTCCGTCGATCAGGGGTGGCCGTCACGGCTGATTCGGATAAAATCCTGGGCTCGTTGCTCGGACCCCCCCTACCTTCGCCCATGGCCCGATGGCCTTTGTCCACGAAGAGTCTGATGAAAAGAAATAACACCAATGTTTACTTACCATTTTTATCATCTTTCATTTATTTTCTAATTGATTCAACAACGGGCAGGGGTTCCTCTCCAAGCTTTTTTATAAACTCGGCTCTGTAACTCTATTAGCGGACGAGCGTTCCATAAAAAGCCCATTTTCCCACTCCTGCCACACTCGAATAGGGCATCCTGCTCGGTAAATCTTCATGAAATACCCCCCTATTTCATTTATATAGTTTTACAAAAAGAATTTAAATATAAATCTCATACTTTAACATACAAAGATTCTTTCGGGGGAACATTCATGGAAAAGAATGGTATTCGTCAGTCTGTCGCTATAAGTGTCATCGTTCTTATGCTCGGAGCAGGCATCGCCCAAGCCGCAACCCATATCACGCCCGCCACCTCCAACAACCCAGGCGCCCACCATCCACTCGCCATCACCTGGAACGTCACCATCAACGCCAACGAGCCCGGCAGCTCCAGCGACACCGTCGTCTTCGGGGAAGCACCTGACGCCAACGACGGACCACCCGTCGACGTCTACGACATCTGCAAACCACCAGCACCACCCTCGCCACCCTACTTGCGCACCTGGTTCGACGACAGCCTCCCCACCCCCTATGACAAACTCTGGGAAGACTACCGCTACTACCCCGCCAGCGATAAAACCTGGAAACTGTACGTCTGGTGGTTCCCCTCCGACTACGCCACCCCCACCACCGTCACCCTCACCTGGAACTCAGCCGCGATCAACACGACCGAATACACCTTCCTCAACCTCTGTAACGCGACCGGCGTCGTCCTGCGCGACATGCGCGCCCACAACTCCTACACTTTCAGCTGCGTCGCCCTCATCCCCCAACTCTTCAAAATCATCGGCCACTATAACGCGCCACCCAACACCCCCAGCAGCCCTAGCCCCGCCAACACCACCACCGGCATCTCCATCACTACCGACCTCAGCTGGGTCGGCGGGGACCCCGATTCAGGAGATACGGTCACCTACGACGTCTACTTCGGCACCAGCACCACCCCACCCAAGGTCAGCAGCAACCAATCCAGCACCAGCTACGACCCTGGCACCCTCGCCTACACCACCTACTACTACTGGCGCATCGTCGCCTGGGACAACCATGGAGCCAAGACCATCGGGCCACGTTGGTGGTTCCAGACCGGCTCGCTTGCGGACAACCCACCCTATACCCCCAACAACCCCAACCCAGCCAACGGCTCCACTGATAAAAGCATCGACGTGGACGTCAGCTGGACAGGAGGCGACCCGGACGGCGGCGACACCGTCACCTACAATGTCTACTTCGGCACCAGCACCACACCACCCAAGGTCAGCACCAACCAATCCAGCACCAGCTACGACCCCGGCACACTAGCCTATGGGACCACTTACTACTGGCGTATCATCGCCTGGGACAACCACCACAACTCCACCCAAGGTCCCCTTTGGCATTTTACCACACATGTGAACCATGCGCCTACTACACCGAACACCCCGACTCCTGCGGATGGAGCCATCAACCAATCTATTAACGTCGACCTTGGCTGGCTGGGCGGCGACCCGGACGGCGGCGACACCGTTACCTACGACGTCTACTTCGGCACGGACAGCACCCCTCCGCAGGTTGCTTTTGACATTTCCAGCACCAGCTACGACCCAGGTACCCTGCAGTACGAAACCACCTACTACTGGTTCATCAACGCCACGGACAACCACGGGTACTCCACAGAAGGCCCTCTCTGGTCGTTCACCACCCTGATGCCACCGAACCATCCCCCTAATAAACCAACAAACCCCACACCAACAAACGGAAGCCATGGCGTCTCAATGACCACTTCCCTGCAATGGACGGGAGGTGACCCTGACAGCGGCGACACCGTCACCTACGACGTGTACTTCGGCACTATCAGCAACCCCCTTAAAGTAGCTGACGACCTTACAACCGCTAGCTATAACCCCGGCTCGCTGCACTACAACACCAAATACTACTGGAAGATCGTCGCGACGGACAATCATGGGGCAACGACTGAAGGTGCAATCTGGTACTTCTACACCATCAATGACACCATGTCACCGAACGTGAAGATAACCAACCCTGAGAAAGGGTACGCCTATTTCAATATCAAAGATGTCATCGTCTTCAAGTGGCCTTCATTGCTATCCATCATCTTTGGCCCTATCATCATCGGCAGGATCCATGTCACAGCATGGGCCACAGACGATCTCTCAGGTGTAAAATCCGTCGCGTTCTACCTCGATAACGACCTTAAAATCAACGACACCGCAGCCCCATACATGTGGAACTGGACAGACCGCGGAATGTTCAAAGCAAGTGTACTCAAAGTCATCGCCTACGACAACGCAGGCAACCGCAAGGAGAGCGAGACACTGATTGTCCATAAACTATGACAAAGGACATTTATGAGGGAGCCTGAGATCAGCAATCTCGAGTGAAAAAACAGGAGAAAGAACGGAGGAAAGGAAAATGGAAACACACCAACCAAACACGAACATGAAACGAAAACTACTATCTGCAATATTCGCAGTAATAATGTGCGCCGCTGTCTTCTTACCGTTGACACAGGCGCAGAACCTCGCCCCCACCGCCACGACCACACACACCAACATTACACAGTCACCGACGCTCAACCAACCGCAACAGAACCAGCAATGGCTTCTTACGCCTCTACTGCCCTCGCAGCATGGCATCATTCCTGCACCGAACCCTGGGTTCGACAGAAGCGATGCTCTCACCAACGGGGCGAACTACCTTAAGCACGCGCAATCTGACGTCACCGAGGATAACGCCGGTAACGGCAACCCTGACGGTGACCACAACGACGGTGGCTGGGACTGGGTCCTCACACTTCCCGACGTCACCCACTCCTCAAGCCCTAGTGAAACCAACCTCTATGGCGCCTGCGCCCTCGGCATCTACTACGCGTACCTGACGACCCATGACGCGACCTACATGACCGCCATGCAGGACGCAGCCAACGTCATGATCGGCAGCTCCGAGATACGCACCGCCTCCGACCTCATCTTCCTCATGCTCTACGACAGCCTCCCCGGTGTTCCTGGAACCACGTATCAGGATGCGGCACGGGCGAAATATGATGGCCGGATCCACACATATCATAATGCTACCGGATTAGCCATCCACATCCGTGAGGCTCGTGCATACTACCACGACGGCATTGTCGCCTGGGACATCGGCGCCTGGGCACGCGTCGCCGCGATGCTGAACACCCTTTACCCCGGCAACGGCTACAACGCTAACGCAACCGACATAGCAGAGGTCATCTACCAAGACTCCTTCATGGACAACCCCGGCTACTTCGACATCATCGGCGACCAAGGCTTCGACCCCACCTACAGCAACATGGATTATTGGTGGTACACCCTCGGCATCACCGGACTCATCGATGGTTTCTCCTATGCAAACGTCCACACCGACAAACTCCCACAGCTCCTCACCATCCTCATGGCTTGCCAATACGGCGGAGGCGGTGGCGGAGGCGGCGCCTTCAGTTACTCGTACGGTGCCAACGTTAACGACCAGGATTGGCAGTCCACTGCCTATGCGGTTATGGCGCTCGCACATCTTAACCAAGGTCTCTATCAGACCACGATCAACGACGCGTTCATCTGGCTTGCCGGCACCCAACACAGCTGCGGCGGCTGGGTGTACTCCGATGACACCCATTACCCTGAGATCGCCGGAGAATGCACCAGTGCCCTATACTTCGCCAATGGACCGATCAAGAACATCGACACCGGTAAGGTCTTCCTCACGATTCAAGCCGCGATTGACGACCCTGAGACTCTCGACGGCCACACCATCACGGTTGCCGCAGGTACTTACTACGAAGACCAGATCGTCGTCGACAAGGCCCTCACTATTCAGGGTGCAGGTCGCGATAGCACCATCATAGACGGCAGCGACGCGGAACTCACCAGCACCGGTCTTATCCGCATCATCGCCATAGGCGACGTCACCTTCACCGGGTTCACCGTCCAGAACGCTGGCGGACCCAATAACGGCGGCGATGGCGGCGACGGCCTCACCAACATGGGTATCTACGCCGAGTCATCCTCCTCCACTACTACTTACACAATCTGTGACAACAAGATTATCGGCTCCAGCAACCCGGATGACTGGGAGGACTACGGCTTCTACGCGCAGAACGGCGTAGAACATATCATCTTCACTGATAACATCATTACTGAGACGGCATCCAACAACATCGTCGTCGAACGCAACCCCGGCTCCACTGAGATTAGCGGTAACACACTGGATGCGGGCTGCTGGGGCATCGACCCGATCTACTACATGACCTACAGCGGCACTGACATCACCAGCCTGCAGAAAGTGTGCGGGAATACCATCGACGTCGGCACCGGCACCAACCCGCACGGCTCTGGCGACAACAAGATCACCGGCATCAGCTTCTCCAGCGCCTACCTCGGCTGCACCGGCTCTGACGACACCGGAAAGTACACCAACATCGAGATCACCGACAACACCATCTTTAACCTCGGGCAGTACGAGCGCGGCATCGCCTTGGACAACTTTGCCTGGGGCGACGGCCTCGGCGGCGAGATTAGCGGTGCTCTCATCAGCGGCAACACCATCACCGGCATCACCACCACCGCACCGTGCTTTGGCATCCGCCTCTCAGGCCTCGTGACGGATACATTGATTCGCGAGAACCGGATCATCGGCTGCGACATGTGCTTCCTGGGAACCTCAGGGTTCTATGGCGCAAGCACCGCATACCCCACCGGGACCCAGGTGCACTACAACGTCTTCATGGACCTCGGCACAGGCTTCGTCTGGAACGGACCGACCACCCTAGATGCGACCTACAACTACTGGGGCGACCCCTCAGGACCCACGCCGGCCTTCGGCGGCGTCCTAGTCAACGGCGACGTCCTCTACACCCCATACATCAACGCCCTGCCACCATGGGACGTGACCTTATCCTTCCACAAGCAAGGCTCCGGGACAACCTGGGACACCGCGGTGTTCGGCGAGAAGACCACCGCACTCGACGGCCAGGACTCCTACGACGTCCCCAAACCAGGCGTCTCACCACCACCCTACATCTACTCGTTCTTCGACGCCGGACTCACCGAGCCGTACCAACGACTCTGGAAAGACTACCGTGTATTCCTCCATGAACAGCAGACCTGGGACCTCTACGTGCAGGCCAACACCGAAGTCGGGACCACCACCGTCGTCATAACCTGGGACCGCACCGCAGTAAACGCCAGCGAATACGACTTCGTCACCCTCTGCACCGCGACCCTCACGCAGCTCGCCAACATGCGCACCCTAGGCACCTACACCATGGTGCTCACCGACGACGTCCCCGTACACCTCAAGGTCGTCTGCGGCGTCAACCACATCCCCGTAGCCGCGGATGACACCGCCTCCGTCCACCAGGGCTCCTCCAACAACCAACTCACAGTCCTCACCAACGACGTGGACAGCGACGGCAACACCCTCACCATCACCTCAGTCACGACCCCCGCCCACGGATCCGCCAGCACGGACGGCACCTACTGCTACTACACCCCCACCGCCAGCTACCACGGCCCTGACGCCTTCACTTACACCATCAACGACGGCTTCGGAGGCACCGACACCGCCACCGTCACCATCACCGTCATCGAACTCCACGCGATCACCGTCAACCAGCACTGGAACCTCATCTCCATCCCCTGCGACACCTCGATCGCCAAGACCGACCTGCTCGTCTACTACAACGGCCAGAACTACACCTGGGCCCAGGCGGTCACCAACGGCTACATCGTCCCCACCATCTACGGCTGGAACCCCACCCTGCAACAATACTTTATAGCATCAACACTCGTCCCCGGCCAAGGCTACTGGTGCTGGGCCAACGTCAACGTCCAGTTCCGCCTCTGGAGCGACGCCTACAACACCGGCGAAATCACCCTCCTGAAAACCCATTGGAACATCATAGGAGAACCCTACCAGACCTCCGTCAGCACCACCAGCCTCCTCATCAACTACAACGGCCAGAACTACACCTGGAGCCAGGCAGTCTCCGCCCAGATCATCCTCGGATTCGTCTACGGCTGGGACGGCAGCGTCTACACCCTGGACTCCACCCTCGTCCCCACCGAAGGCTACTGGATGTACGCCTACCACCAATGCACCCTGAAGAGGACGATATGAGACCCCAAACCCACAGACACACCCCCATATACCTCGGCATCATCCTCTGCACAGCCGCTCTCCTCACCCTCTCCGCCACAATCCCCGCGTCCCACAACGACACCCAACTCCTCCAACCACACCATCACCCACCCACCCTGGACATCACCTGGGACGCCCAAATAAGCCTCACCGAAACAGGCGGCAGAAGTGACGCCGTCTGGTTCGGCGAAGCCGCGGACGCCACCGACGGCCCCAGACGCCACCGACGGCCCACCCGCAGACACCTACGACGTCGCCAAAGCCCCACCACCCCTCCCACCCTACCTGCGGGCATGGCTCGCAGACGGCCTGCCCACGCCCTACGACTACCTCTGGAAAGACTACCGCAGCTACCCCGACACCAGCAAAACCTGGAACCTCACCGTCCACTGGGTCCCTGACACCATCCTCCCCACCACCGTCACCCTCACCTGGGATACAAGCATCCTCAACGCCACCGAATATGACACAGTTCTCCTCTGGAACACCACCGGTGTCGTCGCCAACATGCGCACCACCCATACGTACACCTTCGCCTGCCCCGCCTTCCTCCCCCAGGCCTTCACCATCGTCGCCACCGCCGACACCACCCCTCCCCACATCACGAACCATTCCCCGGCCTCAGGCCACACCGGCGATAACTACACCTTCCAGGCGACTATCACCGACGACCAAACTGCCTCCAGCCAGATTACCGCCTCGGTCAACTGGGTCCACGGCAGCCACAGCGGCAACACCACGATGACATACCTTGGTGGGAACAACTTCACCGCCACCGTCACCCTGGACAACTACTCCGTCAACCCCTTGTCGTACCGGTTCTACGCCTGCGACACCGCCAAAAACCCCAACGCCAACTACACCGCACCATACACCGCGACTGTCACCGACGACGAACCCCCTATTATCACAGGACATAGCAGCAACATCGGCACCGGGACGGGCGACAGCATTACCCTCTGGGCCGCAGGCACAGACAACATCGGCATCACCTCCGCGACCGCCACCATCGACGCCACCGGCCACGCCATGACCTACAACAGCGGTCAGCTCCGCTGGGAATACGTGTACATCGCACCCACCAACAGCACCGCCAGCCACCCCTACAGCCTCCTCGTCTCCGACGCAGCCGCCAACACCGCCGTCACCTCCACGTACACCATCACCGTCACCGACGATGACCCACCAGAGATCACCACCGACGCAGGGGCGATCTCCGTCGGCACCGGCGACACCGTCACCCTCTGGGCGAAAGCAACCGACAACATCGCGGTCACTTCCGCGAAAGCCACCGTCGACGGCATCGACCATCCGATGACCTGGAACGGTGGGCAGCTCCGCTGGGAATACCTCTACACTGCCCCCACCTCAAACCTCACATCACACACCTATACTCTGACCGTCTCCGATGCTGCCGGCAACACCCATACCCACGGGCCGTACACCATCACGGTCTTTGACAACGACCCACCAGAGATCACCGCAACCTCCGCAGCCCTGTCCGTCGGAACCGGAGACACCACAGTCCTCTGGCTCACGGCAACCGACAACATCGCCGTCACCGCTGCGAAAGCCACCGTTGACGGCTCCGACGTTGCCATGACCTGGAACACCGGTTTCAGCCGTTGGCAGTGCTCCTATACCGCGCCTGCCAACAGCACCGCAAGCCACAGCTACACCGTCACCGCCGCAGACGCCGCCGGCAACACCCATACCCATGGGCCGTACACCATCACGGTCTTTGACAACGACCCACCGGAGATCACAAGCGACTCAAACGCAGTCTCCGTCGGCACCGGTGATACCGTCACCCTCTGGGTTAAAGCAACCGACAATATCGCGGTCACCTCCGCCAAAGCCACCATCGACAGCACCGACCATCCGATGACCTGGAACAACGGACCGCTCCGCTGGGAATACCTCTACACCGCTCCAACAGGAAGCGTCCTTGCTCATTCGTACACTCTGACCGTCTCTGATGCCGCTCTCAATTCACACACCCACGGGCCATACACCATCACGGTCTTCGACAACGATCCCCCTGAGATCAGCGCCGTCAGCGCCACGCCAACCGCGCAGCTCATCAACAACACCGTCAACGTCTCCGCAATCATCACCGACAACATCAACCTGCAGACCTGCAAGGTCAGAATCAACGGCCCCGCCGGGTACACCGCAATCAACGCGAGCATGAGCCCCGCAGGTGGCAACACCTACACCTACGCGGTCACACCAAGCCTCACCGGCACCTACAACTACTCCATCTGGGCACAGGACACCAGCGACAACGCCGCCACCTCGACCATCCATCAGTTCACCATGTACCGAGAACTGTCACTCACCACGGTCTCAGCCGGCTGGAACACCATCACCCTGCCGTTCAACCAGACCATCTCCAAAACCGACCTCTTCGTCATCTACCAAGGCCAACGCTACACCTGGAGCCAGGCGGCTGCCGCCTCCATCGTCATGGACACCCTCTTCGCCTGGTCACGGACCACCCAAGGCTACAGCGTCGCCCCCACCTTAGCCCCAGGCAACGGCTACTGGCTCTACGCTTACCACGACTGCGACATCCTCGCGACCAACCTCAACCCCCACACCCAGACCACCCAGATCACGTCGCTGTCCTTCCGCTGGAACATCATCGGCGTCCCCTGCAACAACACAGTCGACAAAACCACCTTCATCGTCACCTACCAAGGCGTCGACTACAACTGGACCCGCGCCACCACCAACGACAACCCCACCCGCGCGCCCCTCATCATGAAAGAAATCTTCGGCTGGAACCGCGGCACCCAAACCTACGTCCTCACCACCGTCTTCGACCCCGGCACCGGCGCCTGGCTGTACGCCTACCACGACTGCCTCCTCAAACGCCAACTCTAAACCCCCACAGAGACTGCCACGGGCGGATCAGACCACACCACCACCCATCCCCCGCCCCCTCACCTTACAACCCACCTTCAGGGAAAAGACAGATAAGACACCATCACGTTTTCGACCAGGTGAACCGCATCGTAACCCACCACATTTATCCCCTTTCCCTCCTTCTATTACTCCTTCTCTCAAGCCTTACGACCAGCACCATCCACGCTGACAACCGCACCTGGAGCTGCACCCTACAGGCCACCGAGACCAACGGACGGATAGACACCACCACGATCGGCGAGGCCACCAACGCCACCGACGGCCCCACCCCCGACGCCTACGACATCGTCAAACCACCCGCACCACCCATCATCCCTTACCTACGCTTTTGGCTCGACGACCACCTCACCACACCCTACGACGCCCTCTGGGACGACATCCGCAAAGGACCCGCTACAGACAAAACCTGGAACCTCACCCTCCAATGGATGCCCCAAGACTACACCACACCCACCACCGTCACCCTCACCTGGACCCCCGCCTTCCTCAACACCTCAGAATACACCACCATCCTGCTCTGCAACCAGACCGGCGCGACCCTCCAAGACATGCGCCTGCACCCGAGCTATTCCTTCACCTGCCCAGCCGTCACCCCCCAACAGTTGACCATACACTGCCACGCCAATCAACCACCCACCACCCCACAGAACCCAGTCCCCGCCAACGCCAGCACCCAACAATCCACCACCCCAACCCTGCAGTGGACCAGCCACGACCCAGACGGCACGCTCATCACCTATGATATATACTTTGGGCGGACAGCGACCCCCAGCCAAGTCGTCAACCGCCAAGCCAATGCCCAGTTCACCCCCGGTCCTTTGGATGAGAGCACCAGATACTACTGGCGAATCGTCGCCTGGGACGCCTCCAATGCCTCGACAACCGGACCACTCTGGTCATTCACCACCCTGCCGTCGAGCGATGGGCATCCGCCAGACAACGGTTCTCAAAATACGACTACGCCCCCCACCGCCTCCTTCAACGTCAACCCTCATTCCGGCCTCGTTGGTGAACCAGTCCTGTTCAACGCCTCGGCAAGCTACTCCGATCGGTATCTTACCTCCTGGCTTTGGGATTTTGGCGACAGCACGACTGGTTTTGGGGAAACCATCCTTCATAGTTACTATCGTGCGGGTAATTTTACCGTTCGACTCCAGGTCATCGACA
>Ga0209777_10001010_pt1 | contig 42846 bp, 46 predicted proteins | sample FrelakmetHBP12HB_FD_187147 | JGI IMG/M metagenome (GOLD analysis project Ga0209777, IMG submission 187147) | Freshwater lake sediment microbial communities from the University of Notre Dame, USA, for methane emissions studies -HBP12 HB (SPAdes)... | ecosystem: Environmental > Aquatic >...
CCCGGTCGTCCCCAGCAGGATGCCTGCTACCGCCCCGGCCACAACAGTAGCGATGATATCCATCACCGCTTTCAGGCTGGAGGCCGTGCCTCGCTGGCTTTCCGGCACCAGGTCCGGGATGAGCGCCTGCCAGGGTCCCTGCAGGATGTTCGACGAAAATTGGATGAAGATCACGCCCAGCACAAGCATCCACAACGTGGGAGCCAACGCCAGCAGGAACAGGGAGGCGGCGATCAGCACCGCCCCGCCAATCAAGAACGGCAGGCGGCGTCCCAGTTTCGTCCTGGCCCGGTCGGAGAAGACGCCTACGATGGGCTGAACAGCCATCGCTACCAGCAGACCGAAGAAGCCCAGGATGCCGAGGGTGGTGTTCGGCAGGTTGGGCGCCAGTTGACGGACTTTGAATGTCATCAACGGCGGGTCCTGGATGTTGGAGGAGAAGGTCAGCCCAAAGCCGAGCAGGCTGATGATGAGCATCCGCAGGATAGATATTTTTTTCATGGCTACTCCTTTATGTAGTTGGGCCGGAGGGATCTGACGACATTGAGCGATTCAAGCGCTTCGTCCACATTTAACTCAAACACCAGCGGACCGATAAAGTTTGCCGCGGCCAGCCGGTCGAGAAAGCGCCCCAGGTCGAGGTCGCCGGTTCCGAGCGGCTTGTGGTCCTCGCCGTAACCGCGCACGCCCAATGGCATTTTCCGGCAGTCATGCAAATGGACCTCCGCCAGACGCGGCAGGAGTTTTTCCACCACCTCGAAGAAATCAAACCAGCCAGGGAAGCCTGCCAGCACATGCCCCGTGTCGAGGCAGAGGGACAGGTCGAACTCCTCAGCCAGTTCGAGGGTCAGGTCGAGAGGAAACTCGATGGTCTCGATAGCCAGGCGGCGGCTGGGGAGACCGGTCTCGGCGAGGATGGTCCGGATGCTCTCGCGCGCCCCGCTCTGGAACTGACGCAGGATCAGGGACCGGGCAAGCTCCGAGATCTTCATGTTGTAGAACTCCGCCGCCAGCGCGCCGGTGGCGTGCAGCACGCACACTTCCGGCTCGATGGGAACGGTTGCCTTGATCGATTGCACTACCGCCTTCACCGAGCCTTCGCGCACCGGCCTCAGCGGCGTGGACGGTTCCACCGACCACAATGGCAGGTGGAGGGTATACGAGAGGTTATTAGATCTAAGGGCAGCCAGCCTCCCTACCGATTCGGGGCTGTAGACGTTCGGCAGGAACATCCCCAGGTCGCCGCCCAGCTCGACGGGGCTAAAGCCCTTGTCGAACAGGTTTTTTGCCAGCCCGGCATGGTCGAAATTCATGATTCCCGCCATGACCTGGTCGGCAGGGACGCCCGGGGGAATAAGGGCTTCCAGCTGCATTGCCATGATGCCAAAGCGCATAAAGTTCTCCTTTGCCGGTATCATTGTACAAAATTCGGAGAATTTAGGCAACATAAAAACCGCTCCATTTTCCCGGAGCGGTCGAGGTTATTGACCAGGTTCCATTATCCACTTTTACGCGTCCAGATGATAGGTGTGATAGGGGTTCTCGCACGGGTTGCCCCAGGCAATATGCATTTCGCGGGCCGTCAGGTCCATCACCATGGCATTGACCGTCTTCTCCCGGTCGAGCGGGTTGCTGGCGTCGATCGAGTGGTTGCAAATGGAGTTCGAGAAGTTGACATGGTCGCGCTGGATGGTCTGTAACGTCTTGATCGTGTGCTGGTCTTCCCGTTTGATCAGCCGTAGGGCACGGAAATAGCGCACGCGCGAGGCCACCAGGTCTTCCGGTTCCCGTTCCACCTGCTGCATATTCTCCGAGAGATAATGGTTGGTGTGAACGATATAACCTGCATCCCCATAGAGGATGGCAAAACGCCGCGCCGAGACCTCCACCGAATACAACTCGCCGCTCTCGTGGACCAGCATGTGGTTATACCCGGCCGCGCGCTGCGCCGAAAGCATGTGACGAATCGCCTCATCCGGTGTTTTCGAAGCCAGTACAGCGCGCGAAACCACCGTGCGCGGTGTGCCGATGCGCGAGTCGCTCGGATAAACAGAATCGCACATCTGGGCAATGCCGTAAGCATTGAAACCGATATTGGGCAGTAACCCGCCATAGGTCATCGCCAGAAATGGCGGACCACTCTTTGGCTTGGCAAGGACGATGAAAACATCATCCTCGTCCTCTGGGACCCAGTCCTCGTTGTGCGCCAGCAGCACATGCCCGTCGGCGGTACGCTCGTCATTGACCGCCATGCTGGTGCAGCGTGTCAGGTGCAGGGCATCCATTGTTACCGCTTCCATGGCATTGATGACCACCAGGTCCTCAAAGCCGACATCTGCGCCCTCGGCGATGCCCATCAACTCGTCCACATACTGCGGGTAGCGCTCCTGGGCAAACGGCAGGTACTTACGGGCCTGGATCTGCGCACCTGCCCAGGTAAGCTCCAACTGCTGGTAGGCATCCGCAACCAGATTGCGGCCGTTCTCGACGCCATGCTGGACCTGTTTTCTACAGGCTTCGCCGATCTGACGGCCCATCTCACGATGAGTTCCGGAGACGCGGACGAGGGGGGGCGGATTCGGGTGTAAAGGAGGCTTGATTTCAGGGGCCATAAACTTACTCTCTTTCTGCCTTACGGAGGGGCATCAGGAATTATATCATTGCCACCCACCCAACACCCCCTGCTTACTTTCCCCATTGCCATGCGATCACCCGTGAACAAAAAAACCGCCCCGGAACCCCGGAGCGGTGTGAGTACCATCCGTGCAACGTCCCACAGGTTTCTTTAGATCGGGCTTGCTTTCTGCCCAAACCTGCGGGACGATGTAATATCAGTTATGATTCTTTCCCTGCACGCGGCTTGCGCTGCGGGGCAGCCGGTTCAGCCGCGGGGGCCTCGGGTTCGGGTGCGACCGGAGCGGCCGGTGTGACCGGTGTGACCGGTGCGACCGGGACAAATGGCGCAGGTACAACTGCAGCGGGTGCGACGACCAATTGCGTCCCGAAACGGGTCATGAGTACCGCGCCCAGTCCTGCCAGGCCCAGCAGGAATGGCACCAGCCAACCGACACAGTTCAGCACCGGGATGCTGGTCAACGCTGTTGCCACCAGAGTCAAGGCAAAGACACCCAGTCCGGCCGAGAATACCGGATGCCAGTTTTGATGAATGGCTGTGGTAAAGCGCTGCCCAATTTCATAGCCGATGGCAATCCAACCGAATACAGCCACCACGACCAGGGCAACCACGGCGGCAGCCGCCACCGGAATAAGAATGATCGTAACGGTCAACAGGAGAAGTGCGATCGGAGCCACAATGACCGTCAGCAGTCCAAGACCGCCCGCTGTCAGCGGCTGCGCAATAACGGCATGGGCTACACGGTCTGCATGGGGAGCCAGGAAGAGCATCACCAGCATGGCCAGCACAGCCAGACCAAGCGCCTGTCCGAAAGCGTTCAGCAGCGATCCAAATGGGTTGAAATTGAGATTGATGTTCGGGAGCACCGGCTTGGCCGGGGTGGCAGGGGTGACAGGATTGCTGCCATTGTCCCCATTGCCGACCCAGGAGGTGGCTGTGTTGAAAATCTGCCCATCAATCTGCGCACCTTCGGCGCGCTCAAGCGAGGCGCCGACGGTGGTAAGGTTGCCATGGAGGTGTGCAGAAGAGCCGATGGTTACCGAACCTCCGGTGACAGCCACATCGCCAGTCACTTCGCCATTTATCACCAGGCTGCCGCCAAACAGGACAACATTGCCATTCACTGTTGCCCCTTCTTCAAGAGTGGCTGTACCGCCAAAGACCAGCAGGTCGCCAGTCAGGGTCTCGCCGTTCTTCAAGGTGAAGGATTGGCCAAAAATCACCTGACCATCATAAGCTGGGCCCTTGGCAGCTGCTGACTGCATCGGAATAAAGACCAGCATCGCCAGCAGAACGAGAGAAGCAATTTTTACAGTTAGTTTCATGGTTATACTCCTTGCGGATATTTTGTAAATTTCATCAACGAGACGACCCACACCAAACTCCATCCGCCAGCGGCAAACAGGATTACCGCCCAGATATAAGCAGGGACGAAGCCCGGAACAACCTTGAACAAAACCATCCCGGCCCGAAAAATAGCCTGGAGGGAGGCCCAGAATGAGGCCAGCGAGGAAATCCAGGAGGCCACCAAGTTGACCGGCGTCTGGAACAGGTCCTTGATCACCGGCAAGGAGACCCATACAAACACACCAAGCACGCTCAATGTCAGTAACGCAAAGCCCCAGAAATTTCTCCGCCGCAAAGCCTGTTTCCTGGCTGCCAGCCGGACCTGGAACCGATCGGTAAAACCCGCCGCGGGCGCGGCCACATTGACCGACTTCAATGCCAGGTTCACCTCTGCCAATGCGGCGCAGGAGGAACACGTCCGCAGATGAGTGTTCAGCTGGTATTTCTGATCAGTGGTAAGAGGTGGGTTATCCAGGAGCCAGTCTTCAAAAGGCCGGTGATCCATAGGGCTTCCTTTCTGTGCGCACATGCGCCGGTTTTTCATCCCACAGGTCCGCCAATGCCCGCCGCGCCCGGTGCAAACGGCTTTTTACTGCCGGGACGGTCAGTTTGAGAGCCTGGGCGATTTCCACTTCCGAACAGTCCTGCCAGTAGCGCATGACGACGGCGGCACGGTCGGTCGGGTCGAGGGATTGCAGACAGTCCTGCAAGCGCTCGCGTTCCTGTCGTTTGGCGGTCTCCGATTCCGGGTCCGGGGCGGAGCGGTCGGGGATGTCAGTCTGACCTTCCTCATCCTCGTCAATCGAGACCGCGCTAAACCGTCTCCGGCGGAGTTTGTCAATGCAATGGTGGGCGGCAATGGAAAGCAGCCAGGTGGCAAAGGAACGTTCGCGGTCGTAACGGGTCAGGTTCTGATACACCTTGAGGAAGGTCTCCTGGGCTGCATCTTCAGCGGACTCCGACTCACCGAGCATCCGGTAGCATAGGTTATAGACCGGTTTCTGGTAAGTTTCGACCAAATTCGTAAAGGCTTCATCATTGCCTTGTTGGGCCTGGATGATCCAGGTCGTTTCGTCAGTCACTGTGGGTCCTCGTTGGTCGTTCTGAAAAGATATACGCAGGTTTCCGCCAGGAGTTGCTGATTATCCAAAAACCCCGCGCAGAGGCGGCGGCAGTTGGGCTGCGATGGCAGACATGACGGTTTGCGATGTGCAACGGTCTTTCTCGTCCTGACCGAGGCCGCGCGGGATCTGGAGCCGGTACGCCGCCCCGAAGTGCAGGCGGAATTCCCCGGCCTCTTCGTACAACCCCACCGGCAGGAGGGGGAAGCCCTGCTCTGCCAGCAGCAGGACAAACCGTCCTGCTCCTGATGATGGCCAGTTGAGCACGCCGCCGGGCTGATCGCCGCCCTCCGGGGCCAGGCCAAGTACGGCCTGCGGGTGCTGGCGGGCGAAGGTGAGCGTCTCCCGCACCGAGCGGGCGCGGGCGGCCAAATCTTTTTCGCGCGGCGGCATGGGCGGCATGGTGGTGAAGCCGTAGATCTTCGAGAACCGCCGCAGCAGCCAGCGCGACCCGGCCTGGCCCAGCGGGGCGTACCATTTGCCGGGCCAGGTCAGCTCGCCGGTCATCACGAAGTGGATATCCACCGGCACGATCCCCGCCAGCGCCAGCGCCATCCACCAGGCGTTGAAGCCGGGACGGTAGTAGTGGTTGAAAGTGATGAGACAAGGCCCGCCCTGCGGAATGTTTTCCGCCTCCAGGACTCGCAGCGGCGGCTTTAGCTGTTCGAGGCACAATTGCCCGTCGCGGTGGAAGGAGCGCTGCCCGCCGAAGAAGACATTGGGGGCCAGGCGTAAATAAGCAAAGGGAGGATAGTTGTAGCGAGGAACCATTAGCGGAGTCTGCCAATCAGGGAATAACGGTCAAGAACGCATTGTATATGCAATATCATACTCGTATAATTCAAATACTTCAATCAGCCGGATGCTTATGAACCAACAAACCGTGATCCTCCCTGGCAGGCTTTTGCTCCAAAGCATTTTTAATGTCCAAGTTTTCCAGAATGATCCTCTTCCCGGGAGGAATGTCATTATTGCAACGAACCATCACAACTGGGTGGATCCCCTGCTGATCACTTTCTTCTGGCCCGCTGATCTTGACCTCATGTATATCGGGCCGCGGGAAGACAATGCAAATACCGCCTGGAAAAAGTGGCTTTACGATCGATACCCCGGCATCATCCTGACGGCACAGCGCTGGGGGTGGCCGGGAAAGAACGCATACAAATCTGTCCTGATGGGACTGAAGAGCGGAAAATCCTTGCTGATCTTTCCGGAGGGGGATGCCTTCCCGGTGGAGGGGGAAGTGCAACCGTTCGCCAATGGGGCGATCCATTTTGCCCTGAAAACAGGGACGCCCATTATCCCGGTGGGGTTGTGCGGTACTGCTGAACTGTATTACAAAAAACACCTGCTGATGCGAATCGGGGTTCCCCTTATTGTCCCGCAGGCATCCCACATCCGCAAGGCCCAGCTTGGGGAGCTAAATGAAACTTTGCGGGAAAAAATCTCCGACCTGATCCGTGGCTATCACGACCCGCAGGTTGCCCGTAAACCCATGCGCTGGCTGACCCACCTCTTATAAACGCTGGAACGTTCGCATGTGGGCAACCGGGTGTCGGGGTCAGGCCCTCTTCGGGAAAGCATGTGCCCGTCACCTTGAAGGTGACGGGCACGTTTAGAGGGAGTCGCCCCTACAAAAGATTACCAGGCGTAGGCTTCCGGTGCTTCGCCGCCGGGACCGGGCCAGATCTCGTCGAGCTTTTTCAGCGCCGCCTCGTCCAGTTTGAGCTCCAGGGCGCGCAGGGAACCGGTCAACTGTTCCATGGTGCGAGGTCCGATGATGGGGGCCGTGACGACCGGATTGTGCAGCAGCCAGGCCAGGGCCACGTCGGCGGGTTTATCGTCCAGTTCCTTGCAGAATGCCTCCCAGGCTTCCAATTTGAGGCGCTTTTCTTTAATTTCTTTCTGCCTATCCTTTTCGGCGCGGCGGCCTTTCTGGATCTTTTGCAACACGCCGCCCAGTAAGCCGCCTGCCAGCGGGCTCCAGGGGATGACCCCCAGGCCATAGGCCTTGCAGGCCGGGAGCACTTCCAGTTCAACCATGCGGTCTTTTAAGTTGTACAGGCTCTGCTCGCTGACCAGGCCCATGAAATGCCGGGCCTTGGCGGCTTCCTGCGCCTGCGTGATATGCCACCCGGCAAAGTTGGACGAACCGACGTAGATCACCTTGCCCTGCTGAACGAGCACCTCCATCGCCTGCCAGATCTCCTCCCAGGGTGTTCTGCGGTCAACGTGGTGCATCTGGTAGATGTCAATGTGGTCGGTCTGCATCCGCTTGAGTGACTGCTCACATGCCTGGCGGATGTGCAGGGCAGAGAGATTTGATTCGTTCGGCCAATCGCCCATCTTCCCGAAAACCTTGGTGGCGATGGCAACCTTCTCGCGCCGTCCGCCGCCCTGGGCGAACCAGCGCCCGACGATTTGCTCGGTAACGCCCTCGCCGGTCTTCCAGCCGTAGACGTTGGCTGTATCGAAGAAGTTGAAGCCCAGTTCGAGGGCCTTGTCCATGATGGCGAACGAATCCTGCTCGCTCGTCTGTGGGCCGAAGTTCATTGTGCCGAGGCACAGCCGGGAGACTCTCAGTCCGGTGCGGCCAAGTTGGGTATATTCCATGCTAACCTCCAATTAGGTAGATCGTTCTCATTGTCACCAGGCGCAGCCACCCTTCGACTAAGGCTCAGGGCAGGCGCTGCGCCCCGACAAAAAAATCAATGCCCGCAGTTCGAGCAATCCCGCCCACCGCACGAATCGCACGACGGTTCGGACATGCCGGCGACAGACTTGCCACCGCTCTCGGCAAAGAAGACTGAGAGCTTGCGCCGGGTGTGCTTCCCGCCGCACAGGGCGCACGGGATGGGCACATCGGCCTGGCTCATCGGGCGAATTGTTTCGAACACTTTTTCACATTCCTGACAGACATATTCGTAAATTGGCATAGGCTCCTCGCTGTGTAATTACGATTAAAGTAGTTACTACATTTTAACCCATTTACTTCCGGTTGAAATCGGCGGGTATTTCGCCCCAGGCTTTGGTGTCCCATTTCAAGACCGGGTTGGCCGTTGTATGCCCGGCCAGCCAGTCTTCGGCGCGGTCGATCAGCTCAAACAACGGGGCGTTCGTTGCGTCGGCTGCAAGTTTCGTATTGCAGCGTTTCGCTTTCACCCAGGCAATGGCGGTATCTGAATCCGAGTAGACCGGTAACGTGCTTCCCTGTCCTGCGAGCATGGCCAGGGCGTGGACGATTGCCAGAAATTCGCCGACGTTGTTGGTGCCGTTTTTGTATGGCCCCTGGCGGAAGACTTCTTCCCCGGAACGAAGGTCAACGCCGCGGTATTCCAGCCGTCCCGGACTGCCGGAGCAGGCGGCGTCCACCACAATACTGCCGGCGATCGGCGGGTTGGGGGCGAACAGCCATTCCCCGCTGGAAACGGGCTTGCCAACATGGGCGGCATATTTTCCGCGCAAGGCCTGCTCAGCCGCGCGGCGGCTTGTAAAGGACTTGTACTGCGCGCCGGTAAACCCCTGCACCTGCGCGGCACATGCTTCCCAACTGGAGAAAACCCCAATCTTGCGCCCTTTCCAGACCACGTAGAATTTTGGTTTTTGAGTCATTCGGTTCACTTTGACAGTGCCAGATTCTCTTTTCACCACTAAGAATCTATCCTGAAATTGGAGTGCGGACTTTAGTCCGCCTGAATCATGCAGACTGAAGTTTGCACTCCAAAGTCCGCGCTCCAATAATTTTCGGATAAGTAATGTCTGGTTGCAAGCGGGCTTCGCCCGCTTGCGAACCCCCAAACCCTCCTGATAATCTATTTGATTTCCTTTGCCGTGGTATCCATCTCTGTCAATATGGATGGAATCTGGTCAACCGGGATTCCCGTTTGAAAAATAACTTTGGTGCCATCCTCCAGCACGTAGCGAACCTTGCGCCAGGAGGCCAGCTGCGGCACCCCTTGAGCCAGTGACAGATCCCCGACTGCCGCCTCCCATTGCGGGGAGGCGCTATTATCTATTACAGAATGGAACAGCGGGAAGAGCCCGGTCGCTTCCACCCACCCGGCCTGGTTTTCCGGCGAGAGCAGCCAGCGGGCAAACAGCCAGGCTGCCAGTTGATTCACCGGTGTGGATTTCAGCACGCTGTATGACGGGCCATAGGTGACCAGCACACTCCCGGCAGGACCGGGAAAGGGCACCAGGGTCCACTCGTCGTTGTTCTTCAGGCGGGACATGGCTTCGTCCGCCACCGGCACCTGGGCCAGGTCGCCGCTGACGAAGAGCGCTGAACGCCCGGCAAACGAATCAAAAGGCGTCGGTTCGGTCGAGAGCCAGGCGCAGTGGTCATCGTACAAACTTTTCAGGAATTGCAGGGCGGCCAGATTGGGGTCCGTGCGGAAGCCATAGGAATTCCCGTCCACCAAGCTGCCGCCGAAGGCCAGCAGCCAGGAATAGATCGTTTGCCAATCCGTGTCCACGATCCAGCCGCCGTAGCCATCGTCCAGCGGGCTGGCGTTGGTTCGAAAGGAAGCGTTGGCCGCACAGGCTTGCTGGCGGAACTCATCTGCCGTGGCGGGCGGGCTGTCGAAGCCCAGTTCGTGCGCCCACGTGGTGTTATAGAACAGGAAGCGGGCCGAACGCTGGGCCGGAACGCCCAACTGCTTCCCGTCCAGGTTATCCTGCGCCCAGAAGACCGGCGGGAAACTGGCGAGCATGTCACTCCCCAGACCCCAGGCCGGGTCGCCCAGATAGGGAGACAGGTCCACAACCGAATTGGAGGCGTCCCACGACAGGGTCTGCTCCGGCAGGGCGGCCACCAGGTCAGGGGTCCCGCCGGATTCGAGGGCGGTGTTGACGGCATCGAACAGGGTCGTATAGTCGCCGTAACCGGTCTGGGTGACGACGATGCCCCACTCGTTGACAGCATTAAAGCGGGCAACCTGGCTGGTAAAAACACCCTCGGCGGCGCCGGAGAAGGCGTGCCAGACCTGGAGGTTGACCCCGCGTAAAGCTGCCGGGTCCACGCCAATGGACGGAGTCTGGGTGGGGGTGATGGTGAGTGCCGGGACGGTCGTATCGGTGGCGGCTGGCAGGTCCGGGGTCGAGGCGGGTGTTGGGGAGCCCGGGCTGCAGGCAGAAAGCAGCAGCACCGCAAGCAGGACAAGCAGCAGGGAACGAAGTGAGGCGGTTGTCATCTAGAAGGTTACATAGGGGATGGGGGTCAGGACGAGCAGGAAAACCACCAGCATCACCAGCGCCAGGAGCTTGCGCCGGTTATCGAGCGGGGTGATCTGGTCGAGCGGTTCGGCATGGTAACGGCCCAGAAAGAAAATGATGAATGTCCAGAACCACCATCCGCTCCAGAAAAAGCCGAGCAGGAAGGTGATGACCAGGATGACCGGGAAGACTTTCCCGACACGCTTGCCGAACAGGGCATAGAGCACGTGGCCGCCGTCCAACTGGCCGGCCGGGATGAGGTTCAGGAAGGTGACCAGCAGCCCCGCCCACCCGGCCCATGCGACCGGGCTCAGCATCACATCCTGCCCACCGACCGGGATGGGATGGCCGGTGAAGAGGTAACGGATCCAATAGAGCAAGGGTGACACATCATAACGCAGCGGAGAGGGCAGGAGCTGGCCTTTGACGATGTATTTCAATCCTAAATAAAGCAGGGAATTGCCTTCCAGCAGGTCGTCACCCGGGCAGGTGTAGGTGTCGCCGATATTGGCGCTGTTCTGGCAGACATCGACTGTATCCGCAGTTTTGGTGTAGTAAGTATTCCGGGTGGTCCCGACCGGGGAAAGCGCCAGTCCCAGAATCAGCACCGGCACAGCCACAACCAACCCGGCCAGTGGACCGGCGATGGCAAGGTCGAACAAGGCGCGTTTGTTCCTGGGAAGCTGCTTCAACTGGATGAAAGCGCCCATCGTCCCCAGGATGCTGATCGGCAGGGGAATAAAATAAGGCAGGGAGACCGCCGCGCCGCGCGCCCGCCCCACGAAGTAATGTCCGAACTCGTGCGCCAGAAGGATGGACAGCAGACTGACGGCGAACGGCCAGCCGACCCACAGATGCGTGATCAGAGTCAAGATCTGACCGAGGGTGTTATCCGGCATTGGGCCGCGATAACTGTACATTGTCCCTGCAAACAGGACGCTCAAAAGGGTCAGAACAAACAGGAGAATGTTGATCCAAACGCGGCCCGGCCTGGGGTGGACGGTGCCGCGGATTAAGAAAATGGTCTGGCGGCTATCCTCGATGCGAAAGATGGGGGTGATATCGTAGGGGAGCAGGGCCGCGGCCAACTGGTCGTAAGCCTCGATCGAGTCGCAGGTCAGTTCGCCCCGGTAGCGCAGGAAATAGCCCTGCGGGGCAGACCCGATTCCGGTCCGGGGCGTGGCAGTCCGGGTTCCGGCACGGGGCGAGGTAGTCCCGGTTCCAGCACGGGGCGAGGTAGTCGCAGTACCGGCATATAATCCCGAATCTCTTACGGGACGCGGCTGAAGGTCGCCGAGGGTGACCTCTTCAACGCGGAAAACCCGCGCGATGATGGACGTGATGATGTCAGTTTCGGGAAGAGTCATTGTTCACCTGTAAATGGGATAGATGTCAAGCGGGAATGGATGGGGGTCGAACCCACCGCGGCCCGCAACGCGGCCCGCCACCGGTGTTGAAGACCGGGAAGCCCTCCGGGACCTAACCACTCCCGGCGACAAGGATAACCGAAGGAGGCGGGATTTGCAAGGAAGAGAATGGAGAGAAGAGAGCAGAGAGAAGTTAGAAAAGATTCAGCTCAGGGCAGGCCCTTCGACTACTGCTCAGGGCAGGGGCCTGTTTCGACGACTCGTGTCGTCGAAACAACCGACACCTGCACTTGCGTGCGGTGCAAGTGTGGCGGCTGGAAGCCGCCTCGGTTAGTGCGCCCCTGCCAGTGGGATACGTTCGCCATCTTTGCCATTCACCGGGCGGGAAGGCGCGGGTCTTCGTCTATGCTCCGCTCAGACCCGTTCAGTATTCGATTGAATTGAGGGTCAATCGAATAACGAATGGATTCCGGCGAGCTCTGAATTTTACTCGAGAGCTTCTTCATTATCAAGTCTATTTGCAGGTATAAGATTCTGACCATCCGCTATTTTAAGCAAGTCAATCGAATACCCTCTCCCGCAAGGACGCCGGGACGATGTCCCGCAAGGACGCCGGGACGGCGCCAGAAGGACACCAGGCGTTCCGTTGGAAAAGCGCCGAAAGGATACGCAGGGTCTTCGTATCTGCTACGCTCCGCTCAGGCCGTTCCAATCGATCCAAGTACTTCAAATTTTGTGTTAATTTCGTTAATTTCGAGGAACGAATAGCCCCCCTCCCGGAACTGCACCGGGACGGTGTACAGTCCCCCCATTTCACCCCGCCCAGAACACGGGGCAAGCCTCCAGAAATGGGGGGACAAGATTGCGGGGACGATGCAGCAGGGCGGACGCCATCCGCCTCTACCACAGGGAATGCCATGGAATGTTCGGTTGTAAAGGTACAAGAAAAAATGCGGCAAGGAAGACGCTGAGAACGCTGCCAGCGCGCACCCTTGCCGTGGTTGATGCTATTTTAGAACGATTGTTCAGTTAAGTCAAGGAGGAAAAGCGGAACTCGGGATCAGGCAACCAGGGAGGTAGCATAAATTTGTTTCTCACTTACCTGGCAATGTGATAGACAAAGCAAATTGTCTCTCATAGATGATACCCAAAGGGAAGACTATCTGTTATGCCTGAATTTAAATTAATAACATTCAGGCTGTGAAGTCTGGAGGGGGAAAAGCAAGAATAGGGAGCAGGTGACCGGGGATCAGGAATTGGGTGATGGGGTGGAAACCTTTTAGGATTTTTAGGTTGCCCTCTGCCCTTGCAAGTTTAGAGGATTCTCCTCATCCTGATCCCAGGCGAGAGGATTATCGAGAATGTAACTGGCGATGCGTTCGTAATCGGCCTGATCGCGGAGGATGTGTTCGTAATAATTACGCTGCCAAATGGTACTCAAATTCAATTCGCGTCCGGCGCGGCGGGTGACGGAAGCTTTGAATGTGCGAATGACAGTTGGTAATGATCCTGCCATCGGTTTGCCAAATTGTTCGATTTTTGGGGTAGGGGCACGATATATCGTGCCCCTACGGGTTCTCGCCCCTACGGATGGAAACGAATTCGTTTCCACCGGATTGTTCTCATAAATGAAAAGGATTCCATGGACATGATTTGGCATGACCGTAAAAACGTCCACGCCCACATTCGGAAAATGGACCGGGATTTCGCTCCAACATTCTTGCGCGATCTTCCCCATTGCGTTGACCCGTATTTCGCCGCCCACGACATCGCCGAACAGAATTTTGCGACCGTATGTAACGATAGTGAGGTAATAGCCTCCCACCTGTGAATAGTCGTATCCTTTCAGGCGGATAGAATTACGGTGGTGAATTTCGGGGTCGAATTTGATATTCATTTCCTATCAGGGGGCAAGAGACAGAGGAATTATTGCAGGAATGGAGGTGAGGATGGAGGTAGAAATCATCAATCGTAATCTATATCAGGCGCACTACCGGAATAGATCCGCATGTGTTCCGGTCCTGACCAAAAGAACCTGGTCCAGTGAAGAATTATAAATTAGCAACCAGTCCGGGGAAAGGTGGCACTCGCGCAAACCCTCGTATTTTCCTTTCAGCGGATGATCCTGGGTTTGACGGTCTTCCAGGTCTCCCTGGCCCAGCAGGCGGATGGCATTGGCCAGTTTGCTCATATCGTAACTGCGCTTCCTGGCGCGTTTGACGTCCTTCTCGAATTGGGCTGTAAGTATAACCTTGCGCATGGCTACAAGCCCAGATAATCGAGGGCAGCTTCGGCGTTCTCAAAGGTTTTTGTATTGCGTTTGTTCAAACCGTCTTCGATCGCCTGGATGGTCTGCTCATTGGGGATTTCCACCGCAAAAGGCAGACCCCTGTTCAAGGTGACCTGCTTCAGGAACAGGCTGACAGCCTGGGTGGTGGTCAAACCCAGTTCGGTTAGAACGGCCTGGGCGTCCTTTTTTACCTGGGGATCCAGGCGCACGGTAATGGCAGTCGTCTTGGTCATCGTTGCTCCATTTCTTTGTGTATTGCAATTGTAACACACAATTCCCACAAGGGAAGAAAATTGGGCAGCCAGAGATCAGGAAATGGATAATTGGGTGGAAAAAGAAAATGCCGCTCGCGGTGGGACGAGGGGCAGAAAGATTATTTCAGGAATGGACGGGAGGAAGGGAGAACCCTGGCGAGAACTTGAACCTCAAATCCGGCGGTTAGGGGTTCAATTCCTATTGATGCCAACTTTCAAATAGAAACCACGTTGGCTATAAGCGCCCGTTCGTGAAGGCACGAAGCGCCGAGCTGGATGGAAGCGGGTGTTAGGCCAGATGCGTTAATAAAATCGCCAAAGCTGTATGGCAAAGCCAGCTTATGCTCTCGATAGCTCTGTTTTTGTGCTTTCACTTCAAGATGATATCAATCATATGGTCAAGTTAATCAGGAATTCACCAAACGCTTCTTTTTGATCTTTAGGCAGCTCCTGGAACGCGTGAACAAATTGGTCAGTTCTAGTCGAGCCAAAACGCCTTGCCCCAGCCTTAAGATACTCCAGTACCTCATTTACCTCCCGGATACCTCCGGCAGCTTTTACCTGGCACTTCCCCTCCACGGCCTCATACATGAGCCGGACATCCTCCAACGTGGCTCCTCCCTCTGCGTAGGCGGTCGATGTCTTCACAAAATCAGCGCCTGCCTGCACGATCCATTGGCAGGCTCGTCGTTTTTCCTCCTGTGTCAGATAGCAGTTCTCTAAAATGACTTTGACCTTGGCGCCTTTTGCTGCCCGAACCACACCTTGAATATCTTCGATGAACCACTCCTTCTCGCCATTCTTCAGCGCAGGAATATTCATTACCATGTCAATTTCTTCCGCCCCCAGATCAAGAACCACTTTCGCTTGGTATTCTTTCATGGCGGGGGTTTCGTTCCCATGCGGAAAACCTACGACCGTGTCCACCAGGACGCCTGTACCCTTCAACTGTTCAGCAGCGATTCGGATGTAGTGTGGCTGAACTGTGAGAGTGGCGGTTTTCAGCCTTGCCGCAATTTGTGCAGCTTTGAGCACCTCTTCCCGGGTTGCATTTGGACGGATGATTGAATGGTCAAACAACTTGGCAAAGTTTGGGACTTTCATATCAATATCTCCTCTTTGTTCTTTGCTTGGGGGCTACCGACCCTAGTCGTATCCTTTCAGGCGGATGGAATTGCGGTGGTGAATTTCAGGGTCGAATTTGATATTCATTTCCTACAAAGGGGCAAGAGACAGAGGTAGTATGGTAGGAATGGAGAAATTGGAATAATGAGAGACTGTGGCGATGGCGACGGTCACGGTTTAGGGAGGGGGGAAGCGCGGGAATTAAGAGAAACCGTGACGGTAGAACCGGTGTTAGGTCACGTCAGTTTGTGCACTATTAGCCCTTTTTTGCCAATTAATCCACTCCGTCTCGATATCTTCTTTTAACAGAGTTAACAGATATTCTGAGATATCGTGGATGTCATTCTTAAATGTCCCAAGTGCACTATCGGATACGACTCTTATGCAGGTTCCTGAGAAATTTTCAATTTTACCGTCAAAGTAAAAGGTGCCTTCTTGTATCTCTTGAACATTGACGTTGCCAACTTGGTCAAGGTAGCATTCAAACAAAGGGGATGCTGTAACAATCACAGGGAAGGCAAAGAAGAAAGGTGTTTTATATATTTTCTGGCTCTCGTTCTCGTTATAAAGCGACACAGATGCTTTTACTGCGCTAAGTGTAGCCTCGTATGTAATGTCCTGCCCTTCTGCAAAAGCTTGGGTTATGGAATATCCAACGCGTCCTTTTTTTACAACCCACGTAAGAGAATCGTATAGGTTTTGTGCATTATCAGTAATAAATTCTCTTGCCCTTTTTGAAGTTATGGCAAACGCCTGTAAGGCATTTAAGTTTTCCCGCGTGTATTCTGCCGAGAATATTACCCAGGGCTTTTTTGTGGATTTGCACTCTATAACAAAATGGATCTCAGCCATGCCAGTTTGGTCATGTAATGTGCAGATAATATCAATTTCTCGCGATTTCGATGTCTCTGGGTCAACATAATGTGCTGAGTGTTGTACCAGAAATCCCGAATTTCGCAATGTTGATGCAACTTTCATTTCGAGTGGATAGCCTTGTAATCCGAGCCACTCGGCGACTTTCTCGTTAAGGAATTTTTCTTGAGACATAAGTTATTCTATTCAAGTGGCCTAACTAGGTGATCTGCTGCCGTTAGCGCGAAGGACACAATGTATCAGATCTACTTCGCAATAGTAAATCCTTTATTGCTTAGCCAATAAAGAACTCCTCTTGGGCTTGGACTTGATTTCATCTCATGGTTATTAAGGTCTATGGGGAAAAATCATAATCTACACTTGGCAAACCGGATGCCCATCCCATTTTTCCTGCGGGAATAGCCAATTCCTTACACAGTGATTTTACAATTTCATAATCAGCTCTCGGAAAATTCATACCGATTATAACCGCCTTCAAACCCCATGCAATAGAAACGTATTCAGGTTTATTCTCGATGCTGTGCACAAGCCATCTAAACTCTGTTTCACTTTCCCAATCAAGATTTTTCTTGAGAAAATAATGCTCATAGTATTTACAAAAATGCTTCCTGGCCGCTTCTGTTGGACCTATCTTGATCACATCAGAGTAATCCAATCCCAGCAGAGATCCACTTCCTGATTTTATATCAACATACGTAACCATGCCGCTAAAGATTTTACTGCCTTCACCCAGTTCTTTATGCAATGTTTGGTCAAGTTTGACTCCATCAAAAACTAAGCAAAAACCCTCATGTCTCTCAGCATATTGATCCCACATTCTTGGGTGATTGTAACCGGGAAGTTCTGACTCATTCCATCCTTGTATGGTTTCAATCATATCCCTCCGAAACTTTAGCGGTGATGTATCACCAGGTTTAGCACGGCTTGCGGTAAAACACATTACCTTCCACTCTTCATCATGGACTCTCAAGGATTCCGCGAAGCATTCCCCTTCGATATTCGGGGCTAAAACTTCATTTTCTTTACGCGTATAACCACCAGTCCTGATCATCGATTCTTTTGGGTCGTTGGTAAACTTAATTTGTCCCAATTTAAGTCTTTTCTCAGGTAATATATGCTCTAATGCCGTGCTTTTTTTAGTAAAGTGACAAACTTCAACTGGAATCATCGTTCCTACCTCATCCCTAATTTCCTTGATACTAATAGCGGATAAATATTTAATGGACCTCCAAAAGTATAGATAACATCTGGAGCAAGGTCAAGTGGTTTTGGAAGGCAACATGGGAAGCAGAATAAAACAAGAAACCGTGACGACGGGAACGGCCACGGTTTAGGGATGGGGTTTTTTAATCGTTATTACATGAGGCATTCAATGGGAACAGGGCGACAGAACATTTCCCCTACAGCAAACATGGTTCCCGCGCGCCCAGGGCGAGACAATGTCTCGCCCCTACAGTACCTCTCGCTGTTTTTTACGCGATCATCGCCCCTTCCATTGTCAGCAGCCAGGCCTTGGTTTTCAACCCCTCCGCCATGCCGTAGCCGTGCAGCTTGCCGTCCTTGCCGATGACGCGGTGGCAGGGGATCACCAGCGGCATGGGGTTGGTGGCTTCGGCGCGACCGACGGCGCGGGCTGCCCGCGGCCGGCCAACATGCTCGGCAATTTCCTTGTAGGTGCGCGTCTCGCCGTAAGGGATCTCGTAAGTGGCGTGCAGCACCGACTGCTGGAACTCCCGCAGCACCGTCCAGTCAATGGGCAGGGTGAAGGCCCGCCGCTTGCCGTTGAGATATTCCTGCAACTGCCTGGCGGGCCGGCGGAGGCGGCGCGGGGCGTACTCGACCGGCCGCTTGAAGCGGCTGGAGAGGTAAGTCTCGAACTCGGCCCGGGTCAGGCCGCATTCCACCGCCACCAGCCCGAGGTCCGAGACGGCCAGCCACAGGTCGCCGATGGGCGTCCCCTTGAGTTCGCCGATGTAGAGAGAAACCTTCTGTTTCATCGCCTCCTCCTTGCCTCACCCCCGGCCCCTCTCCATTTCAAAACCAGAAATGGAGAGGGGATGGGGCTTGGGTCAATAATTCGTCGTCCGGTCGATCAGGCCGCGCTCGCGGGCGCGCCGGTCGCAGGCCTGGAAGATAAAAACGGACGCCACGCCGAACACGATGGAAAGCCCGACCAGGATGGCGAGCAGTTGCAGGCTGCTGAAGCGGGCCAGGGTGGGGAAGGCCTGCGCCACGTTCCCGATCAGCGACCGGCGCATGAGTTCCAGCCAGTAAGTGATGGGGATGGCATACCCCACCGGCTGCAGCCATTTCGGCAGAACCTCCAGCGGATAGATGGCGCCGCTGAACAGGAACAGCACGCCGCTGACACCATCGGCCAGGAAGCCGGAGTGACGCGCCACCAGCAGGCTGGCGGCCGCCAGCATCAGCCCCATCATGGCGAGCATGACGACACCGATGACCAGCGAAACGAAGAACAACAGCCAGTCGGCCTGCAACGGGTCGAAGGAGACATGCAGGAACAAGACACCGGCCAGAATGGTGATAATGACCGAGAGCGAGGCGGTCAGGAAGCCCGCCACCCCGCGCCCCAGCAGGTAGGCCGGGATGCGGATGGGCGCCACGTACATATATTTGAGCGTCCTGTAATGCTCGCGGTCGTCGATCACCGCCCACGAGACGCCGTTCATCACCATGAAAACATAGGTGTAAAAGGCGTTGCCCAGGAAAATGTACGGGAAGAGCGGGTTGGTGAAATTGCCCTGCGTGATGACGCCGTACATCACCACCAGGATGGCGGCGCGCGAGATGGGCCGGATAATGGAATAGATGGCGAACAGCAGCGGGTCGGTCCAGTTGGAGGTGATCTGCCAGCCCAGCCAGGCGGCAATTTTGAACGAGCGCCAGGTTTCGGCCCGGGAGACTGCGGAGGGGGATTCTTCCATCGTTTACCTGCGCGCCTCGGTCAGGCGCCCCTCGCGGATGGCCAGTTTTTCGGTATAAGCAAGCAGCAGCTTCGCCCCGACCAGGAAGAACACGCTCAGGCCGACCAGGATGAGAATTTCCACCCTGGTGGAGAGGAAGCCCATCTTGAACCCGGATGGAAAGGCGAGCTGCCGCATGGCGTCCAGGCCGAGGGTGAGCGGGATGGCCGAGGCGATTGCCGCGATCCAGAACGGCAATGACTTGACCGGGAAATAGAAGCCCGTCACCAGGTTGACCGGCTCCTGGACCATGTCCGAGAGTGCCCAGGCCTCGCGCCCGAAGAGCAGGAAGGCCGAGGCGAACATCATCCCCATGCCGTACAGCGCCACCATCGAGAGGGCAAAAACGGCAAACAATTCGAACGGGCTGACCACCACGTACTGCACGCCGAACATCCACGAACCGAGCAGGATGATGACCACCGCCCGCAGGATCGTGGCAACCATCCCGCCCAGCGCCATGCCGAGCAGGATGGACATCATCGAGTTGGGGGCGATGATGTACAACGACAGGTTGCCCTGCTCCTTCTCCCAGTACAACTGGGTGGACATGCTCCAAAGCACATTCATCCAGAAGGCGGTCATGGCCCCGCCAATCACCACGAAACCGATGTACTCCTGCGGGGCTTTCAGCGCCTTGTAGACCAGCACGTAGCCGATCACGGCTCCCATCGGCATGATCACTTCAAAGAACATCCACGAGAGGTCGCGCTGCTGGCCGATGATGCGCGGGTACGAGCGGGCAATCACCGACTGCCAGAACAGCCGCCAGCCGGTATTCTTTTGAGGATGGAGCATGGACGATGGAGCAATGTCCATGGCCTGCGGCATGCGGTCTGGTTTACTCATTGGCGCCTGCCAGTTCCACGTCTGCCATCGAGCGCCCCACCAGGTCCACGAATACATCCTCCAGGGTCGGCTCGCGCTTGCTGAGTTTGAGGATGCGGACGTTCTTCTGGGTGAAGACGTTGATTACATGCGCCAGGGCGGCTTCCTCAACCAGGATCAGTTCCAGGGTTGCGCCGCCGTCGTGCTCCACGGCAGTGGCCTGGCGGACCTCGGGCAGGTCCTCGATCATCTTTGCCTTCAGGCCATTCAGTGGACTGGTATCAATCTCAAAGATGGCATCCTTCTGCAGGCGCTGCTTCAATACTGACGGCGTATCGCAGGCCAGCACGCGGCCCAGGTTGATGATGGCAACGCGGTCGCACAACTCGTCCGCTTCGACCATGTAGTGGGTGGTCAGCAGCAGCGTACGGGACTTGTCCTCGTCCAGCCACTCGCGGATCAGGCCGCGGACTTCGCGTGAAGCGCCCACGTCCAGGCCGAGGGTCGGTTCGTCGAGGAAAAGCACCTGCGGGTCGGTCATGAAGCCGCGCACGATATTCATCTTCTGGCGCAGACCGGTCGAAAGGTCGGATGACTTGGTATACCGCCGGTCGTAAATCCCGACGCGCTTCAGCAACCCGTCGATGCGGTGATAAGCTTCTTTCGATGGGACGCCGTAGAACTGCGAGAACATCCACAGGTTCTCACGCACCGTCAACAGGCCGTAACCCGATGACTCGCCGCCCGAAACCATGTTGATGAGGGGGCGGACGAGCTGGGGCGCAGCAGTCACGTCATGCCCGGCAACGCGCGCCCGGCCCGAGGTGGGTGCGAGCAGCGTGGTGAGGATCTTTATCAAAGTTGTTTTTCCCGCGCCGTTCGGGCCCAGCAGGCCGAACAGTTCGCCCTGTTCAATTTTCAGATTAACATCCGCCAGCGCAACCAGTTCCTTGCGGATGGCTTTTTCTTTTTTTGTGCCGCGAATCTTGTAAATCCGCCCTAAATCTTCGGCTTCAATGGCAAAGGGTGGCATTTAATACTCCGAAAACGGAAAAATTGATTACAAAATTGTCAAATTGGCGTAGGGGAAGCGTAGGGAAAGCGTCAAGTACATTTTAGACCTAGATGGTAAGATATTGTCGTAAGGCGATTTCTCTTCTCCTCCTTTCAAGAGGGCCGGGGTCGGCGTCCCCGGCTCTCACGATTCTATCACAATGTTATAATCCCTTAGATTGTCATACTTTGGGCTTCACAAAGTCTACTGCGAACTACGCAGTACCCTGGAAAGCCTCTTAATCCTCTTGCCCTGTCTCCCGCCTTGAGGCGGCTTGCCCCACAAGGGTCCCCTTACGGGGATGATATGCTTCGCAAAGGCTGCCTCGGCTAGAAGAGGATTTTGGGGTGCAGCGGACGGCTTTGCCGTCCGCTGCACCCCAAGCCTCAAGTTTGTGAAAACCGTGCCGACAGACCACCGCCGGGGATTGCCCTTGACGCTCTCCCGCCTCGCTTACCGCACCCGCCAGTTTTGGAACGCCCTGCTCAGCCCCCGCAAGCGGGTCGAGACCGAGGTACTTCTTCCCCATCTCTCCCCTTCCCAGATTGTCCTCTTTCGCCGGATGCAGCCCTCGGAGCAGGCCCATGCCTATCAGGTGTTTGAACGGCTGAAGGCTGCCGGCCAGACCGAACCGGATCTGCTGGCCGCGGCCCTCCTGCACGATGTTGGCAAAATCCTGGTCCCACTTTCCCTGCCCGACCGGGTGGTCATCGTGCTGGGCAAACGTCTTTTCCGGCGAAGAGCCAGGCGTTGGGGCGAGGGAACGCTGAGTCGACTCCGCCGCCCATTCGTTGTGGCCTCACATCACCCCGGCTGGGGTGCAGACCTGGCAAAGCAGGCGGGCGCTTCTTCCAGGACAGTGGACCTAATCCGCCACCACCAGGATATTTCCTCCGCCGATAACCCCTTGCTGGCCGCACTGCAAGCGGCGGATGACGAGAATTAGAAAACGAGGAAACCATGACTGTAAAAATCACCATCATCGGCCTTGGCCAGATTGGCGCTTCCATAGGAATGGCGCTGGCAAACAACAAAGACCAGGTCACCACGCTCGGCCACGATAAAAGCCCGGAGACTGCCCGCAAAGCCCAGAAGCAGGGAGCGGTTGAGAGCATTTCCTACAACCTGCCCGCCTCCGTCGAAAAGGCGGAGGTTGTCATGCTGGCAATCCCCTTCGACCAGATCTACGAAACTTTGAAAATCATTGCCCAGGACATACGCGAGGATGCCATTGTAATGGACACCGCGCCGGTCAAATCTGCCGTGGCAAAATGGGCGAAAGAACTCCTACCACCCAAACGCCATTACATCGGCCTGACCCCGGCGCTCAACCCGGCCTGCCTGGAAGATGCCGCGCTGGGGTTGAACGCCGCCCGCGCCGACCTGTTTCAGAAAGGGGTGATCGCTGTCACCGCTCCGCAAGGGACGGTTGAAGGGGCGCTCAAACTGGCGGCTGACCTTATTGTGCTGCTCGGCGCACAGCCCTTTTTCGCGGACCTGGCCGAAGTGGACGGGGTGATGGCCCTGGCACACCTCCTGCCAGGATTATCCGCGGCTGCGCTGGCCGAGACCGTCACCGGTCAGCCGGGCTGGTCCGACATCCGCAGAATGGCCGGGAAGCCTTATTCAGCCGCCACGCAGCCGCTCGACGGGGAAGAGTCCAACGCGCTGGCCGAAGCCATCCTGCAGAACCGCCTCAACACGATCCGTGTGTTGGACGAATATATCGCCACCCTGGCATCCCTGCGCGCGGATATTGCGGATGAAAACAAAAAGGAACTGCAAGCCCGTCTCGAGAGCGCCCGCCGGGGGCGCGCCCAATGGCAATTGGATCGCGCCAAAGGCGATTGGCTGGCGGTTGAATTCGGCGGGCAGGAAATGCCAAGAGCCAGCGATATTTTGAAACAGCAGGTCGGCGGGCTGGGTAAAATCTTTGGGCGGCGCGACAAGAAACCGGATGGCGAATGATGGAACGATGAAATCTGCTTCCAAAGCGTTCTTCTGTTACATCCTGGAATGCGCCGATGGAACTTATTACACCGGTTGGACAACCGACCCGCAGCGACGCCTCCGCCAGCATAACCGCGGGAGCGGCGGCGCCCGGTACACACGCAGCCGGCGCCCGGTCCGCATGGTTTACGTGGAAGAACAGCCGGACCGGGGTAGTGCGATGCGGCGCGAGGTCCGGATCAAGCGGATGAGGCGGGAAAAGAAAGAAAAGTTGATCAAATCAAAATAGAGGCGGCCACCTCTATTTTGATTTGATGCTCTTATCGTTTTTCTATTATTTGCCGTTCTTTAGAAAAGTTCTCGTTTCTTTAATTCTTCTTTTTTCCACCTTCCCCGTCTTTTCCCAGTAATCCAATAACTCCGTGATGGTCAGCACGGCGTGCAGGCGGAAGCCCGCCACTTCCAGCGCCTCCTTCGCCCCGGACTGGCGGTCGATCAGCACGACGACATCTTTCACAACCAAGCCCGCGCCGGTCAGTTTTTCGATGGCTTCGAACTTGCTCCCGCCGGTGGTGGCGAGATCGTCGATCACCACGACTGTCTCACCGGCATGGTATTCGCCTTCAATCTCAGCTTTCGTGCCGTAGGCCTTGACTTCCTTGCGCGGGTAGAGCATGGGGTAATTGCCCCGCAGGCTGATGACTGTCGCAATCGGGATGGCCGCGTAGGGCAGACCGGCAATGCGCTGGAACTCCAATTTTTCCAGAATTGGCAGATACGCCGCGCCGACTTGCTCCAGAAGCTTGGGATAGGTGATGATCTGGCGCAGGTCAATGTAGATTGGGGATTTCAGCCCGGATTTCAGGATGAACCCGTCAAACTTGATGCAGCCAGCCTCAAGCAATCCATCCGCAAGCACAGCTATGTTATCGGTCATGTGCATTTCTCCTGGGTAAGGAATCAATATCCTTTTTCAAAATCGACCGCATGGAGGGGGACGCGGCCGGCTGCATACCGTCGGTAGTTTTCGATGAACAGCCGGGCAAGGTCGCCGGGGAAGCTCGGGGCGGAGGTATGGAACGTCATCAGCAGGTTGGGTGTATGCCAGAAGGGGTGGCCGGGCGGGAGTGGCTCCTGCTCGAAGACATCCAACACAGCCGCTGCCAGTTTCCCGCTCCTCAAAGCAGTGGCCAGGGCGGCTTCGTCCACTGCCTCGCCGCGCCCAACATTGACGAAGACAGCATGAGCAGGAAGCCGGCCGAGCAGGGAGGCATCAACGATGCAGCGCGTCTCCTTCGTGTTGGGCAGGACGCTGACGAGGTAATCCAGCCCACCGGCAAAATCCAGCAGTCTGGAACCGTGGTAGTAGGCATCCACATCCGGGCAGGATTCGCTCGCACGGGTATAGCCGCGCACGCTCATCCCAAAATGCCTGGCAGTACCTGCCAGGGCTGACCCGATCGAGCCGACGCCCAGCAGGCCGAGGGTCTTACCGCGCAGGGTGCCAGTGACACTGGCGTCCCAGCGCTGCTCCTGCTGGGCCAGGTAACGTTCGATCATGCGGCGCTCATGCTGGAGCAGGTATCCGAAAACGAATTCGGACATCAACCCGCCGAAGACACCGCGGGCATTGGTCAGGAGGTAGTCCCGGCGCAGGGACGGGTCGAGCAGCGGCTCCACTCCAGCCCAGGTGGCCTGCACCCAGCGCAAAGCCCGCAGGCGGGGGAGCACCTCCCGGATGAGCGATGGTTCTCCGAAGAGGACATCAAAATCATCCCCAAGTGCCAGCACCTCGTCAGGACTGGCCGCGGCGGCCAGTCCCTCCAGCCCGGGCAGATCGGCGGCCTCGACCAGGCAACGGTATTCGTCCGCGTGTTTGGAAAGGATCAGGACTCGGGACATAGGTTTTGCAGGGATCAGTGTTTCAACGAGTACAGAATGTTGATGATCTCGTCTCGCATTTCAGCGGCAGCCCTGGCCGGGTTTTCCGCCCGAGAAATGCCGCGCGAAACATTGATGAGCAGGCCCTTGCCGTCGGTCCGCAAGCCGGAGCGGAGTGCCGTCTCCAGGTCACCGCCCTGGGCGCCCACGCCCGGGACGAGGAACCACAGGTCGGGCGCGGCCTCCCGGAGGCGGACCAGCGCATCGGGCTGGGTCGCGCCGACTACGAGCCCGATGTTATCCCCGCTATTCCAGGCCTGAGCGAGCTGGGCGATATGGACATGGAGAGGCACGGCATTTTCCGACCCTGCAGTAACGAGTAAATCCTGCAAATCCGCCGCGCCAGGGTTGGATGTCTTGCACAGCAGGAAAACGCCCTTCTCTTTCCAGGCCAGGAAGGGGTCGATCGAATCCCTGCCGAGATAGGGCGAGAGCGTGATGGCATGGGCACCGAGGCACTCAAAGGCCGAGCGGGCATAGGCTTCGGCGGTCGAGGCGATGTCGCCGCGCTTGGCATCCAAGATGACCGGGATCATCGAACCGAGCCGGTCAGACTCCGCCTGCACGGCGGCAATAAGGTCCTTCAGCGCGGCCCAGCCCTCCGGTCCATAGAGCTCAAAAAAGGCGGCGTTGGGCTTGAACGCGGCGGCGTAGGGTGCGGTCGCTTTGACAAGTCGCAGGCAGAAGTCCCGTGCTGCATCGGCAGTGGGAGCGGGCAGGTCGGAGGGGTGCGGGTCGAGTCCCACGCACAGAAGGGATGAGCAATCGTCGAGGCGTTTGGCGAGAAAAGAGAAAAAGGTTTCCATGGTAGATTAATCGCCTATCATATACTGAGATGAACCGAGTTGATCATGCAGTTCGGCAAGCGCCTGGCTGATTTGTTTGCGGGAAGTGCCTGCCGCAACGAGGCTCTGGTCATCCTTTTCGAGCAAGCGCTGGTAATAATCGGAAAGAGCCAACTGCGTCTCGGCCGAGAGGGCGCATCCTTTCAATCTTTGAATCAATACTTCGACCTTGCCGATATTTTCGGTGGTCAGATTGTCAGCCTCAGACAGAGCCACTTCCAAAATAAATCGCAATGCACGGGCATAAGCAATGGAACTCTGAACCGATTGATCCAGCTTGAAAAGGATTTCGCCCTGTTCCTGATAGAGATCCGCCAGGATCGCCAGCCGACCGGCGTCCAATTGCCCTTGAGTCGACAACAGGCTCAGGATGCTGCCATCATCCATCTGGTCGACGATATTTTCGGGGAGTGTGGTTAACTGCTCAATTGCCTGCTGGATGGCCTGCCGGGCTTCCATGTACTTTCCGGCCTTCCTTAAACCAACCGCAGTCATCAGGGCAGCCAAGGCCAGGTTGATGAGGCGCATCAGATAATCTTCAGTAAACATTGGCAAAACTCCCGCACCAAAACGCCAAGGGTTTTTACTTACGCTTTTCCTAGAACCATCGCAAGCAACGCCATTCTAACGTATAAACCGTACTCCATCTGGCGGAAATAGGCGGCGCGCGGGTCGTCGTCGAAATCGGGGCTGATCTCGCCGACGCGCGGCAGCGGGTGCATCACGATCATGTGCTCCCTGGCAACTTTCATCACCTTTGGGTCGATGACATAGGCACCTTTGACGGACTCGTAGACAGCCTCGTCGGTGAAGCGCTCCTTCTGGACGCGCGTGACGTACAGCACGTCGGTCTCGGGCAGCGGCTGGTCGAGATTGGTGTACTCACTCTGCTTGACGCCTTTGTTTTTAAGCTCTTCGATCAGTTCGACGGGCATGCGCAGGATGTCGGGCGCGACGTAGTTCAGCTTGACCTTGTAGAGCGAGAGCAGGCGCGCCAGCGAGTGGACAGTGCGCCCGTGTTTCAGGTCCCCGAGCAGGGTGACTGTCAGGCCATCGAGATGGCCAAGTTCCTCACGGATGGTGAACGCATCCAGCAGGGCCTGGGTGGGATGCTCGCCGATGCCGTCACCGGCGTTGATGACCGGCTTGCGGGCCGCCTTGGCCGCCTGCGCCGCCGAGCCAACTTCCGGGTGGCGGATGACGATCACGTCTGCGTAGCACTCCAGGGTCCGGACGGTATCGGGCAATGATTCACCCTTCGAGACCGACGAGTACTTTACCTCGTTGATCGGGATGACCGATCCGCCCAGGCGCTCCATTGCGGCGGTGAATGACGACGAGGTGCGGGTGGACGGTTCGTAGAACAAGTTGGCCAGGATCTTGCCTTTGAGCAGGTCAAAGGTGCCAACGTGGTCGACCATGTTGTGCATCTCGTGCGCCACGGCGAAGATGTACTCCAGGTCTTCGCGGCTGAACTGCTTGACCGAGATGATGTCCTTACCGTACCAGGGCGCAGTGCGCTGGTCGCCGAAGGGCAGGTGGGAATTATTGGGTTGGGTGGGCATAACCTATTCTCCTTTTGAAATTTGTGATAACAAGCGGATATTTTGACCGAAACCGGGTTGGGCAAGGATTTTGCCATCCCGAAGAACTTCTTGGCCTCGGAGCACCACGCGCCTCACGCGACCTTTCACCTTCCAGCCCTCGAACGGCGTCCAGCCGCAGCGGGATTGCATGTCTACGGCGCCGATTTCATAGGCGGCATCCTCGTCCACTTCGACCCAGGTCTCGGGCTGTTCGGGCAGGTTGAAGATGCGGCGAGGGTTGGTGACCATGCGGGAGAGAACATCGTTGATGGTTAATCGACCTTCACTGATAGCAGTCAACAGCAGCGGCAAGGCGGTTTCCAGGCCGGGGAAACCGGGCGGCGGGTTATCGCCGTCCTTCTCGGCCAGGGTGTGCGGGGCGTGGTCGGTTGCAAAGCAGTCAATGACGTCCAGGTTGGCCCACAGAGCGTCCACATCTTCTTTTGCGGCTAATCTCGGCCGCACCTCGCCGCGGCCCGGATGACTCTGGCTGATGGCAGGGATATCATCTTTGGATAGAAACAAATGATGCGGACATACTTCGCACGTCACTTTGATCCCGCGTGCCTTGGCCGCCTTGATAAGCAAGACTTCCTCTTTCAACGAGATGTGGGCAATATGGACCGGCCGGTCATAGATGGCCGCCATTAAAATAACCGCCGCCATGCTGCGACTCTCAGAGTGAGTCACAATGGGCAGGTGCTTTGGCCAGGTTTTGAAGTGTTCCTGCCAATTGGTCATCGAATCAAGGCGGAGTTCCCCGAATGTCTGGTCGAGGTACATTTTCAGGCCGGCAGCGCGGGCGGGGATTTCCGGATGGGCATCCCAGCCGGCGTTATCCGCTCCCGCGCCGAGGAACTGGGCATAGTCACAGCAGGCTTTTTGTTTGGCCACCGCCAGCGCCAGGTCCAGGGTGGATGCGTCGAAGATGGGCGGCCTGGTATTGGGCATGGCCAGAACCATCGTCACACCACCGGCCATTGCAGCGGACGTGCCAGTGGTCCAGTCTTCCTTGTGGGCAGCGCCGGGTTCGCGCATGTGCACATGTGGGTCGATCAACCCAGGGAGTTTAAGCATTTTTCCTCGTACAGGCAAAAAAAGAGAGCCGATAGCGGCTCTCTAAAGGACAAAAGAAACAGTCAACCCGGCAGGTTCGAACAGGAAATCCCGGAATGGAAAGAATGAAACCATATCGGGCGGAATTATAGGCAAGGCAGGAGTTTTGTCAAGGGTATTGGGCGACGAATTTGGGTAATTTTAATCCAATCCCCAGCGAGATTTGATATAATCCTCGATACAACCAAAGGAGAACAAAATATGGCATACACGCAGTTCAAAATCCCCGCGGGCGGGGCAAAGATCACAATCAAGGATGGCAAGTTGCAGGTCCCGGATAACCCGATCATCCCGTTCGTCGAAGGCGATGGGACCGGGCGGGACATCTGGCGCGCCTCCGTGCGCGTCTTCGATGCGGCTGTCCAGAAGGCTTACGGTGGCAAGCGCAAAGTCCACTGGATGGAAGTCTTCGCAGGCGAAAAGGCGTTCAGACAGTTCAAGACATGGCTGCCTGATGAAACCGTGGAAGCCTTCAAGGAATTCATGATTGGCATCAAGGGTCCATTGACCACGCCCATCGGTGGCGGCATCCGTTCGTTGAATGTGGCGCTGCGCAAAGCGTTGGATTTGTATGTCTGCCAGCGCCCCGTGCGTTATTTCAACGGCGTACCTTCGCCGGTCAAACATCCCGAATATGTGGACATGGTTATCTTCCGCGAAAATACCGAGGATATTTATACCGGCATCGAGTGGCAACTTGGGACGGAAGACAATAAAAAGTTCAAACAGTTGCTCAAGGAAGATTTCCCCAAAGAATATGCCAAGATACGCTTTCCTGAAACAGCGGGCATCGGCGTTAAGCCAGTTTCGTCTGAGGGCACAGAGCGGCTGGTAAGCGCGGCCATCCGATGGGCGCTGACCAACAAACGCAAAATCATAAGCCTGGTGCACAAGGGCAATATCATGAAGTTCACCGAAGGCGCGTTCAAGGATTGGGGCTATGGCGTCGCCAAGCGCGATTTCCGCAACGATATCGTGACCGAGCGTGAGACGTGGATTTTGGGCAACAAGGAAAAGAACCCGGCCTTGAGCGTGGAAGAAAATGCCAGGGAGATTGACCCCGGCTATGAGATGATGGCTCCCGACAAGCAGGCCGAGATCCGTGCCGAGGTGGAGAAAGCCTTGGCTCTATGGCCTACGCACGGCGATGGCAAGTGGAAGTCGAAACTGCTCATCAAGGACACGATTGCCGATATCGTCTTCCAGCAGACCATCACACGCGCGCGCGAATTCGACGTGCTGGCGACCCCCAACCTGAACGGCGATTACATTTCCGATGCATTGGCGGCGCAAGTGGGCGGAATGGGCATCGCTCCCGGAGCCAACATCAACTACATGACCGGTCACGCCATCTTCGAAGCGACTCACGGCACCGCGCCCAAATATGCCAACCTCGACAAGGTCAACCCCGGTTCGGTCATCCTCTCCGGCGAGATGATGCTGCGCTACATGGGCTGGACGGAAGCCGCTGACCTGATTATGAAAGGTATGGAAGGCGCCATCAACGCCAAGACCGTCACCTACGACTTCGCCCGCCTGATGGACGGCGCAAAAGAGATCAAGTGCTCGGAGTTCGGCGACGCGATCATCAAGCACATGGGCTAATTCCAAACCGTTCGTATTTGAATCCGAATACAAAAATAAAGAAAAAGAAGGTCGCTCAAGCGGCCTTCTTTCTCTTCTTTGACATCCCTTCTGGCTTATTTATTCAGGCTCATCAGGTAGGCGATTACATCTGCGATCTGCTGCTGCGTCAGGATGCCTTGCGTGCCAAATGAAGGCATGGTGAGTTTGGGGCTTGTGCCCGCGGGCGTGGAACCATTCTGGATGATCAAGTCCAGGTTGGTGGCAAAGGTTTTCAGGTCCGTACTCTTGAGCTGCGGATCGATTGGATTCAGGGTTGGGACCGTACCATCATCAGAACCGGGATTTTCAATTCCCTGTGCGCCGGCATCACCATGGCATTTGACACATTGGTCAATGAAGACCTGTGCGCCTGCAACCGGATCACCGATGAGAGTTATCGCCAACCCCGGCAGTGGAACCACCGTCGCCTTGGAAGCATCATCTGCCGTCTGCGGCATACCAGCCATCACCCAGCGGGTGAGCATATCCACATATTGCGGCTCGAGCAGTTTCGTGGGCGGCATCTGGCGGATGACTGTACCCGTAAGCGGGTCGGTGCCCTGCTGCCCGTTGATCAGTTTCAGCAACAGGCTTTCGGGGTCGCCGGCAGTGATCAGCGGAGCATTGTCGCCGGTGTTTAGCATTTCGTCGTAGGAGGTCAATAGGTAATTGTCATTCTGCTTCCCGGTCTGGTGACACGAAACGCAGTAACGCTTGACCAGCGGCTGGATGTGGACATCCCAAGAGGGCACTTCACCCGGATTCAGCGCCGGAATGGAACTGATCGCTCCGGCAGGCAGCTCAGAGCGGTCATCCCAGGTGTAGCGCATGAAAGCCACAAGAGAATCGATCTCGGAGGGTGAAAGCGCACCGCCATAGGTCTTGCCAAAGGGCTGCATGCCCAGGTTCGGCTGGCCGTAAGCAATAATCTCGGCGAGCGTTTCGTCGCTGCGGGTGTACATTTCATCCTGGCTGTGGATAGCTTTCATATTGAAGCCTTCCAGCCCAGCCACACCCTGGATTATGCCACCTTCACCGTCTGCACCGTGGCATTCGGCGCAGTTGATCGAGTATAGGTCCTGGCCCTGGGCAATTTTCTCAGGTAAAGTGCTGGCCACCGCGACCTCGGTGCTGGCCGCGGCCGGCGGAGCCAGGACGACCACCACAACAGCCACAATGATCATCAACACCGACGCAATGGCAGCTGTCCATATTTGAAGGCGGCTGGCAAACGGCCTGGTTTTTTTTGCCAGGAATGACAATCCAACCAGAATGATGTAGGCCAGGAACGGGATGACCAGGCCGGTCAGGAATTGAAGCAGTGTCATCGTGGACATGCCGGTGTCGCCAGAGACGGCAGGAATATTGGCAATGATCGTTAAGACAACCATGCTTACAACGAAAACACCCATGATACTCAGCGCCATGGTACGCCGGGAATAGTAACGGTAAGGATTTTTGTCTATCAGCGGTAAAACGAACACGAACAGGATGACAAGGCCGGGGATGACTGTCGTGGCAATCCACTCAATTTTTCCCAGCAGGGGGATTTGTCCATAAACGGCAAGGAATTTGAACAGGAACAGGAAATACCACTCAGGTCTTGGGACATATGCCGAATCGCTGGGGTCTGCCTTAGGTTCTCCAGGCACGCCGATGAAGGTTGCCAGCAGGATCAGGAGGATAAAGATCGCCAGTGAAACCAGCAAATCTTTATAAATGCTGTCCGGCCAGAAGTGCTCGCCTTTTTGCAGGGCGATCTTGTATTTTTCGAGGACGTTCTTCTTTTGTTCTTCTTTCATACCCGCGCTCCTTTAGTCGTCCTTGCCCGGAAATTCTGATTCGCCGTGCTTGATGATGAGGAACAGGTGGGCGCCAATCAACCCGGTCAGTGCAGCGGGGAGCATCCAGATGTGGGCCGCGAAGAACCGGCTCAAGGTCAGCGCGCTCAGGTCCGTACCGCCGCGTAAGGCTCTCATGATGAAAGGACCAATCAAGGGTACGCTACCAGCAATGGACGTAGCGACGGTTGTGGCCCAGTAGGCTTTCTGATTCCAGGGCAGCAGGTAGCCGGTAAAACCCATCCCCAGCGTGCACAGCAACAGGCCCACGCCGATCAGCCAGGTCAACTCGCGCGGGTACTTATATGAAGCGGTCACGAAGACCCGGAGCATGTGGATGAAGACAACCAGCACCATCAGCGAGGCGCCCCAGTGGTGGATGCCCCGGATCAACCAGCCAAAAGCGACGTCATTCATGATGTACTGGATGCTGTCGTAGGCGTGGTCAGGGGAGGGAGTGTAATACACGCTCAAGAAAATGCCGGTTGCACCCTGGAGCAGGAACAGGAAAAGGCTGGCCGAGCCGAGCGTGTTCCACCAGTTGCCTTTCGGTTCGGGGCGATCGAGGGTGGCTTTGTACAGGTCGTTCAGACCGAGGCGTTCATCCAGCCAGGCAAAAAGCTTTTTCCACATAATCGTCACCCTTCCAGGAAATGAATGAGCAGCGTACCGTCTTCGACCTTGACCTGGTCACCGGTATAGCGATCCAGCGGACGGGGCGGCGGGCCGCCAAGCACCTTGCCATTAATATCAAACTGGGCATCGTGGCAGGGACAGATGTATTCCTGCTTGTCCGCTTTCCAGTTGACGTGACAACCCAGGTGCGTGCATTTATTGGAGAGCACCAGTGTATCCGTCTCTGATGTGCGCACCACAAACACACCGTAAGTGTTGACGGTTTTCTCCCAGCCATTGACTGTGCTGCGTGTGAAGGTGGCCAGGGTTGGTTTTCCGACCTCGAAAGCCACGAGTTTCCCCAGCGGGATCCAGGCATCGGTCTTGCCCGCCTTGAGCGCCGGATCAATTAGGAAGTCGATGGCCGGCAGGCCAATGGCCGCACTGATAAACGTACCCACGGCTGCTGTAGTGATTTTGATGAAATCACGGCGGCTGATATGATGAGAACCTGCCATGCGCACCTCCTGATATGGTTTGGATTGTTTATAAATGGAAAGCTAAAAATCCTCTTAATATGATTATAAAGACGTTTTATCCATCCCCAAGAGGATGTCTGGAACGAATAATCGTCTTTATAAAGTATATCTAGGTAAAAGTATATCTTGTTTAATGCAAGTTGGTCTAGGCTGAAAGTCATAGAGATTTAAGACTTTTAGCCAAACGACCGTAGCTGAAAACCCCACTTCATGGTAGGCGCTCTTTTCACACCCCGTTGGGGGAGAAAAGGGGGAGGGACAGCATTGCAGTAATGCAAGTAAGTAGACTGTCGAATGCATTATTTGATTTACAGTTAATAGATTTCATTTCTTTTCTGTAAACTCAAACATCCCTTTATATACCAATGCTGGATATTTATTTTTCTTTTTCTTTAAAGGGAATTTCATGAAAAATAAATAGAACCTGACATCAAATTTCTTTGAATACACTTCACCCCCGATGTCTTTAATCAGTATAGCTTTTTACGGACAAAAGTCAAGCCTGCACAATCTTGGATTAGTAGGCTGTTTAACAGATTCATTTGATGTAATGGAATACGGGTTCTATTCTTTTAAGGCATATAGAATTGACCAGGTCGGTCTTCTGGATGCCATGCGGTCAATCCGGTGCTCAATTTTGGTGTGTTCTTTAGTAGTTAAGGGACCTGGTAAAAAGAAACCCCCCGGATGGGGGGTTATTTTTTACCCAAATTGCGAAAGAGATCGCTGGATGTCTTTACTTTTTGACTTCCCAGATAATTACGGTATCACCAAGGATGTTGGGCGTGTAATAGATCTTGGCGCTGTCGGTCGTTAACCCCGACCAACAAATATTTCCCTTCAATTTATCGCCCGACACGACTGTCCCGTCAAGACTTCCCGATGGGCAATCAAAAATCTCTAGGTTCAACTTGGTTCCATCATTGGATTTTGCCTCAAAACTCACTATTGAACTGACAGTAAGACTATCGGCTCCTTTATTCTCTATGGTGAAATTGGCTTGCAAGGAACTACCTATGATTTGTGCACTATTCAGCGTGATGTATTGAGAACCAGTTTGAATGACATCACCAATATTGTTGGTTTGAACCTGAGGATTTGTGGGTGTGGATTGATTGGCGGACGTGCTGACTACTTGCCCGCCTGGACTGGTGGAACCACAGGCGAGAGAGACCCCGACCAATACCGCAAGTACCATGTAAATCATAGTGCGTCTGTTTTTGAACATTGTCTAGTCCTCCTTAAAAATGATTATACCGTCAACTTGGCAAACTTGACTGAACAACTATGCAAACTTTACAAACTTACAAGGGGGTCAGTATCGGGGTGCAGTCTGTTCCATGAAATAATGGCGATATTTTCTAGAGTGCCCTCGACCCACTGCCCGAGATTTATTATGACCCCTGAATGCTTGAGCCATTTGTCTGGGACTGGAACAGATGGTCGGTCATAGAATAAATCCGCGATGCTGCTCACAAAGACTACCCCGTGGACTTCTGTTGCCTTCTCCATCCATTTCTCAACATATTTAGATGCTTGAAAGACCGTGGGGAATTCCATTTCTTTGCCACGGCGGGTTCCAATGTCTATACGGACTATGTTATCCATCATGTCAACAAAAATCCCACCTGCCTCTAGGACTTTGACCCGTTCCTCTAGCAGTTTCAACCTTTCATTAAGTTTTGTTGGCATCTTGCATCTCCATAGTATCTTCCAGCTTTATAATCCGTTCTTCAAGGTCGAGTTGTCCTCGTATGGTAAGGAGGTGGCCAAGAATGACATCACTTGCCCGCACTTTATGTGTGTCATTGGCTTGTGGATTGTCCAGGACTTTCTCAAGTTCCCTACACGCTTTGCTTGCTAGGGCGACAAGTAAATGGGTCAGGGCTTGAAGTTGCCCCCTCTCAGCCTCATGGAGTGTGCTCAAGAATAGCGGGTCTTTCATCCACTTGACCAGTTCATTCTCATGCACCCTTGCCTTTTTAGCAGCCTCGATTTGCAGGTCTCCAGACAAGAGTGAAAGAATGGCTAGATGCTGTTTTGCAGATATCTCTTCCAGGCTTTTTGTCATATCTTCACTCCTCTCCCGGAGGTGTATCAGGAAGTCCCGCGGCTTTTCTAGCAGCAATTAAGGTTATGTCATCATTTGTGACTGGAGGAAATTCCGCGCCTTCTAACTTTACGATTTTGTCTATCTGATGGGCGAATGAATTGAGGGAAATATCCTGTACCAGACTCACAAATGCCCATTCCCGCAGTTTTTCAAACTGAGTTTCAGGTGAACTGATCTGTTCATCCAATCCGCCATCATATTTGATACCTTTGGCTTTATATATCTGTTGCAATGCATGGAGTGCGGGCTGGTCATTTGCAAAACTGGCATTGATTTGTCTGACCAAATCAGCGCTGATGTCCGGTCCAACCGAGTCAATCAACTTCAGCGCAGTAGTCCATTCTGGCTTATTGAGGTCAAGTGAAATATGGTCGTTCTCAGTCATTGCTTCAATCTCGCATAGATTCTCGCAAGCCTCGCTGTATAGTTGGTTGCCCAGAATTTTGGTCTGAACTTTTATGTCTTCTATCTGGGGGGTGATAGAGTCCCGGATATACTCCTTAGAATAATTCTTTGAGTTCGCGGTCAGTCTTGCAATCTCTGCCTTCATATCTGCCCGGGACTTTGCCGCCCTCTCAAGAATTTTCCGCAACTGGTAGAGTTTCTCATTGTACAAAATCTGGTTTTTCATGCTTCTGCTCCTTTTTCAACCTGATCCAAAAATAATCTTATCGTGTGATTATTGAAAATGCTGCAATGTAGGTGATTCTTACAGGCAACTTTTGTCGGTCGTTTTCCCGTAGTGGAATGTCCGTTCCTCTCATTTATGCACTTCCTTTCACCCGTTCCAGAAGAACTCCGGGGTATTGGCCGTTGCGGGCAAATCTGCGCAGGATTTGAGCATCCATAGACCCGAAGGCAAGCAGCATGTTTGAGCACCACTTGCCATCTGATAAGGTTCCATCTGGGTAGTAAAACAGAATCCTCCCTGCCAGAAAGTAGGCCATTGAACACCTTTTCAAAGCCATCTGCCCCCACTTGGCATCGGTCGACCGGGCATAGATCAGCATCATCCCCTCGCCATGGTCAGTCATCTTTTCAATCCAAGGGAGGACATTTGAGTATGGGGGATTCAGCCAGACTCTCCCAGACCAAGGAATGCTCAAACCATCCTGGTGCTTCTTGACCATCCTTGTTGCAGTCCTCCATGGCATGTGGGTGTCAGGACACGCGGGGTCTAGGTCAAACTGACCAAGTGCTTGGAGTAGTTCAGGTGGAGTCAGCCACTCGTCACCTGAGCTTTTCTTGCTGGGTCGTTCACCGATGGTATCTCTCATTGTGTCAGCCCTTCCATACTTGCCTATCTATTCTTCACTGGAACCATTCAAAGTTATTTACAGCCAGGTTTTAGCCTTATGGGTAGTCAAAAGGGTCATTTTTCGTAGAGTGTTCATCTTTTTAAGAGTGTTCAAATATAGTCTTTCTGATAATTTTTTATATATACGCGTATAGAAGAAATAGTAAAACTGACTTAATTGAACACTTAAAAAAAGATGAACACTTAACCTTTTTTGCTCTTTTTTGCTGTCTGTAAGGCCTTTTTTGCTTTGGCCAACCTCTGAGTAAGGTCTATGGTGCTCTCCTCATCCCCTTCCCAAGCAATCTTAATTTCTAGACCTTTCAATTTTGAACCTCCCATCCCATATTCCTCAAAACCTTTGCGTATAAGTGTTTGGATGAATTTTCTCCGCGTCTCGGGCCTCTCATGATAGCCTTTGCACCATTTCATATATTGTTCATGAAGGGATGTTTTTGGAACAGACAGGTCTTCGCCCATCTGACAGGACTCTTCCAAAAATCTCTGAATAATGTCCTGTTCTGACTCATATTCTCTTCTGGCCTCTTCAATATCTTTTGGTTCTTTTAATCCATCTAAGATGTATTTTTGGTACCCTTGAATCAGCCAGTTCAGTATCCCAGAGCGCTCTTCCAGGAATTCCGGGATCACAAAACTGAGATTTCTTTGCTTATCCAAGGGGATGGGGACATTGAAGCCAACTATGGCCACTCTATTTGTAAGCGCGCCGGTCTTGTCTTTGAAGTGAGGTTTATTATTCCCATACAGTACCAGGCAATGGGTGGGTTTTGCATTGGCTGCTGCCTCATGTAATCCTCGGGCTGCGATAGCATCGCCTCCTGAGAGGTCCTTGAAGGTACCGTCATTGAGTGTCCTGTTCTCAGGGATTTCTGAAGCTATTACCATCCTAGCCCCAAAAATACTCCGCATGAAAGGAGTTGGTCCTTCGCTTGAACTATTCCTATTGGCCAGAACAACATCAATTGGAATGCGTCTGCTGTATTCCCCCACGACCTCCTCAATAATCCTCAGGAATGTGGATTTGCCTGTGTCCCGATAGCCATAAAGGAATGGGACCTTCTTGCCATCCCCCCTACCAGAAAGTGCATACCCAATAATCCGTTGGAGATATTCTCGGTTTTCTTTCTTTGGCACCCTTTCGGTCATGAATGCATCCCATTTAGGACTCTTGGCTTTAGGATCATAGTCCACATCCATCAGTTTTGTAATGAACCTGGCGGGGTCATGGGGTGAAAGTTCCCCGGTCTCCATGTTAAGTATTCCATTGGCCAGGTTCAAGAACCCAGGTGCTTGATCCAGTTCCTCTGAGCCGACTGCCAGTAACCCTCGGGACAGTCTCAGGAAGGCATCAATTCCAAGGGCACTACTGGTCCGTATCCATCCACGGAGTAAGAGTTCCCGGTCACTTCTATTCTTGGCGTTGGCAACCTCTTGTAAAATCGAGTCCGCCACACCTTTCATGGCCATGACAGTTATCTCATCCTTCCGGTCCGCTTGCCACCGCTTCCCATCCCAGAAGAACCAAGATTTGAGATCCTTGCAATAAAGGACTTGACCTTTATATAATTCCTCGAACCGGTGTGCATTGGCGACATCGGTCATGTTGGGGGCGTCTGGAAGAAGTCCAACTGGCCCCTGTGCATATTTTTCCCCGCTTTTGAAGACTGTATGCTTCAGTTCTTCTAAGGATAAAGGAGGTTTGCATCGCTCCTCATTCACCTTCAAGACCTTCTCCTGTGCCTCAGTATCCGAATAACCCCTGGTCTTGAGCCAGCCCATATATGCAATCAGGCCGTTACTCCTTTTACCATCCAGGTATTCCTTCTTGAGTCTGAATTTACTTACCTTTGCCGGGGTTTGACTGGCAACTTGATTGGTCTCTGGGTCCACCTTCCAGACTGTTTCAGTTTGACCAGTCACCAGGTCCATTAACCAGTCCGGTGCGGTTGTTAGTGGTGTATCAAACCCATGGCCCTTCTGCCATTTATATTCCCCTTCATCCTGTGAGGCCCCAGTGCAAATATATCCTTTACTTCTGACATCTACCCCTGGTGCGATTTGACCGGCTGATTGTTTTACTTTTTTGCCATTCAACTTGAAGAGCATGTGAAGACCACCAGAAAGAGTAGATTGCATTGGCCCTATCTTTGGTTTCTCTTTACCTTTGGCTAAAACCTGAAAATTCACCACTCCGTCAGGTCGGCCAGGTTTGCGATCAAGGTCGAGTGTCCAAAAACCATTAGGAATGCATGGAATTCCGACAAGTGCACCTGGGTGAGCAGTCCACCATCTCCTGATTTGTTCAGGATTTTTACTGGCGCTCAAATATCCATGAGGTGTGTATGGATCTTTTATCTTGTTTTTCGTACTCACTGTTTTTTCTTTGCAGGGAAATACTAAGAACCCCCTTGTTGCCAGAGACAAGGCCAAGTCGAGATTTAAACCTGGATGCAGAGACTTAATTTGTTTAGTGGATGCTTTTTGGCTTATAATTGTCATGTCTCAATTCCTTTTGTTCGGCAAGACCGCCGCCCCTTCCTGGTATGGCGGTTTTGCTTTATATAGTTCAAATGTCATTGGTAAAATCATCTTATCGTATCGAGTAGACCTGGGCCGGTAATCTGGGTGATTTTTACAAACGCCCTTCATCGCCAAGTTTTTTGATCTCCCTGAGCGCCCTTTCTTTGTAAGGTTTTCCCCTGTAGCCAAAAATGCCCTTGCTTGCAAGGTTTTCTCCCTGCTCCTGAAAACTGGGTTTTCGCAGGTTATCTAACCTGTATATTTTTTCAAGATTGTGCATGATTCTATAAATCCGCCGGCGGAGTTCCCTGGTCTTATTAGTTTTCGCTTGGTACTTGTTCGCTTTTTCTTTCTCGATTATTGCGACCAAGGAATTGACCTCAGTATTAAATTGCAGCTGGTCGCCTATCCGGGAAAGTGCCAGATGGATGAGCTCCATCCCATAGTGCAGGTAATATTTCAGGGGGAGGTCTGGGTGGGTCTCCTCTGGGATTATGCAGATGCTGCCACTAGAGATGGTCTTTCTCATTTTCCCTTCTTCCCAAGGGCGGCAAGGCCCTTGGTCCTTTTCTCTGCGGTCTCTAATACATGAGTGACCATCAGGCCCAGACCCTGCCGGATTGCCTCAGACCGGGAGACCTGCATGTAGTCAGTTATGTACTCAAGGTCAGTCTCTGCCTTATCGGTCAGGCAGATCAGGTACTTGTGGACATGCTTTGGTTTATTCATAGAACTACCTCCTCAGGTAATTAACAAAAAAAGACCCCAGTGGAACGTTCCTATTCCATGGGGTCTTTGGGTCGCCTTGCCGTGGTATCAGCCACGGTATTTTTATTTAATTGTGAAGTTGCTTTAGTCCAGAATTATGTACCTATTATATATCGCTTTTTTCCAAGTCTTGAAACAATCTGAAACTTTTGGCACCCTTGGATGGCAACATCAAATCTCACCGCGCGGTTGGAATAAAATGCTGATAGCGCCAGCAGCAACCGCTTTTCGCTCCTCGCCTCGCCGGTCATAAGCCATGGTCACATTTGGGGATTTGTGCCCCGCGATAGCGGCCACTGTTGACACATCCACCCCAGCCCCCAGCATGTTGGAGATGAATGTCCTCCGCAGATCGTGTGGGGTGAAAGCCTTGACCTTTGCCGCTGCCTGGCGTTCTTTGAGCATCTGCCACACTGCATGAGTTTGTACTGGGGCTGGATGAATCTGGTCAGACTTTACAATGGTCAGGAAGAGTGCACCTGGGTCAGTCCCACGGATTTTCAGCCACTGGTCAACCGCGGTTCTTGTATCATTCACCAGGTAGACAGTCCTAGTCTTGCGCCCCTTGCCATGGACAAGGAGTTTCCCAGTTGCCTGGTCAAACTCCTCAAACCGAAGCTTCCCTACCTCACCCACGCGAAGGCCACAGCCAACCATAACCATGAAGATTGCGGCATCCCTAATGGCGCGGTTCCTTGGCCCCACCTGGGATGTTTTGAGGACCCTCTGGATTTCTTCAGGGGTCAACATACGACCTGCTGATGGTTTTGGGACTTCATTCAAGCGGACCTTACAACCCTCAAGCGCATTCCAGTAGTCATCGGCAGAGATTAGGCCCATGGTCCTGCAAGTCCTCAGGACGCCGCGTATGGAGGCCATGTTTTTATAGGCGTAGTTGCATCCGTAGGTCTTGCTCAACCAAGCATTAATGAATGTGGTGTGCTCAAACCTCAGTGCTTGCCAAGTGAAAGAATAAGCATCAAGCATGCCCAGCTTCCTGGCAACCTTGTTCAGGCAGTACTCGTAGGTGGCTCGGGTTCCTGGCCTTTTGTTGGCCAGGAATACGTTCACTGGATTTTGTATCCCCGGTTTTACTGTAATAATATCAAAGTTGAGTTTCTTAGTCATTGGTTGCTCCTTTTAATGCGTATAACCGAATGACTAATTATATCGTGTATTGGGAATGTTATCATCGAACGAATAATCCATGAGTATTGTCACTTTTAATTAAGGAAACGAGAATGGGATAATAGATTATGTTAAAATTCTTGTGCCGCCGCGAGCAGCCGCGTAGCGGCGATGACAGCGTACCCAAAGGGCAGGCAGTCCCATAGCTTGCGGGGGGCAATCCTGTGATCGTGACTCGTAATGACACCTAGAATGAAGGAGGCGTAGATGGGTCTCAAAAGGAATGTCGGCCTCATGGATGGCCTGCGATATCAAGGGAAGGGCCCGATGTTGACTTATATCCTCCACAGGATTGGCGGCCTGGGTATCGTCATCTTCGTTGCACTGCACATTCTGGCATCCTTCCTTTCCAACCATGCCTGGGGGACAACTGCCGGGATCTTCATCAACACGATCTACGAGTCCTGGATCTTCCAGATATTCATCTTCTTCTTTGCGCTGTTCCATGCCATCAACGGCCTTCGCATCGTCATCCTGGACCTCTGGCCGAAGTTGATCGAATACCAGCGTGAAGCCATCTGGATCGAATGGTTCGTTTTCCTGCCCATTTATGGCATTGCACTTCTCGTGATCATTCGCGGCGGGTTGGGAGGCTGACATGATGAAAACGAAACCGAGAACTGCTCCCCAACGCGGCTTCCATTTTGATTACCTGATGTGGCTTTTCACCCGCCTGACTGCCCTGGCAATGTATCTGATTGTCATCGTGGGTGTCACTGGCGCACTGCTGATGAGCGCCCGCCAAAACATGAGCATGGCCGACCTGATGCGCTGGGCGTTTATGCCGAACCCAAACCACGTTGCCAGTACCAATATCCCGGATATTGATATTTGGAGAAGAATCTTTTGGCAGGTGATGGGCTTTCTAATGCTCTTCTTTGCCGGATCGCATGGAGTGCACGGCCTGCTCAATGTACTGGAAGATTATATCTCCCGCACCTGGGTTCGCAACGTGCTGCGCATCCTGGGTGTGCTGTTTTGGTTGTCCATGACTCTGATCGGCATCTCTGTAATCGTAACTTCCTAGGAGCATGCGCATGAAAACCCATCAATTTGAAGTAATCGTCGTTGGCGCAGGCGGAGCAGGCTTGATGGCCGGGCTGTATGCTTCCAGAACAGCCAAGACGGCCATCATCACCAAACTATACCCCACCCGCTCGCATACCGGCACCGCTCAGGGCGGTATTGGCGCGGCGCTCGGCAGTGAGGAAGAAGACCATCCCGAATGGCACACCTACGATACTGTAAAAGGCTCGGATTACCTCGGCGACCAAGATGCCATCGAATTCATGTGCAACGAAGCCGTCCAGGCCGTTTACGAACTGGAACACATGGGCCTGCCCTTCGACCGGACACCGGAAGGCAAGATCTCCCAGCGCCCGTTTGGCGGACATACCAATAACGTGACCGGAAAACCGGTCAAGCGCGCCTGCCATGCCGCCGACCGCACCGGTCACATGATCCTGCAGACCCTATACCAGCAGTGCATGAAGAACAACGTCAACTTCTTCGACGAATTCCAGGTGGTGGACCTGCTGATGGTCAATGGCGCCGCGGCAGGCGTGGTAGCCATTGAACTTGCCACCGGCGAACTGCACGTTTTCCACGCCAAGACAGTCATCTTTGCAACCGGCGGACACGGGCGTATCTGGGAAATTACATCCAACGCCTATGCCTTCACGGGCGACGGCCCAGCCGTCATCATGCGGCGCGGCCTGCCGCTCGAAGACATGGAATTCTTCCAGTTCCACCCCACCGGCATCTACAAACTCGGCATCCTCATCACCG
>Ga0209777_10001011_pt1 | contig 42831 bp, 32 predicted proteins | sample FrelakmetHBP12HB_FD_187147 | JGI IMG/M metagenome (GOLD analysis project Ga0209777, IMG submission 187147) | Freshwater lake sediment microbial communities from the University of Notre Dame, USA, for methane emissions studies -HBP12 HB (SPAdes)... | ecosystem: Environmental > Aquatic >...
TCCGATCTCGACGCCGCCAATCGCAGACCCCTTTTTCCCCCCAACCCGGCAAATGTGAACCAAATGACATATAAAGAGTACAAAAGCCCGGAGATTACGGTCAGTTGAGGATGGCTGGCGAGCAATTGAAGGGCGAGCAAGAGACCGCCGAGCAGGGTCATTCTTGCCAGAGAAACTACCGAATCCGAAGTTCGCATCCCCTCCAACGCCCAAAATACAAACCCTATGCCGACCGCTGCGGCCATGAAGTACGAGAAAGGAAACCCCCAGAGCAGGAACCCGCAGAAGGAAAAGATGACACCGCCGAGAAGGGCGCCCTCCATGCTTGCGCCGAGCCTGCGGACAAAAAGGTAAAGCCCGATCCCCGCAAGGCTGTGTATCAGCATTATCTGAAATGTGAGCGCCCACACATGAGGAAGAATCAGGTTTAGAAGGTTGGTTATGGAATACATCCCCGTGTTCGCGTAACCCGCCACAGGGAAACCAGAGCAAAGATAAGGGTTCCACAGCGGATCGCGGCCGCGGCCAAGCTCCCCGAAGACAAATCGCGCGGTGGGCCACATTTCCACGAGGTTGTCGCCCTGAGCCATCGGCCTGAGCCACGCCGGGAAATAAAAAATCCACGGCAGCGCTATAAGAAGGATAACGGCATAAGCGCCGCGCAATCCCTTTCGCCCACTCGGCATATTCTCAACCATTTCCGGCGACTCCGGTTTTCCCGCCCGGCAGGACAATGAAAAATACTGTTATAATTACGATAAAGGCAAGTCCCGCCAGGGCGAGGATACGGCCCCATCTCAGAAGCGGCGGGCGGAAATACATCACGACCTTATGGCGCCCGGCAGGCGTCATAATCGCGCGCAACATGCCGTAGGCAGGCTCGACGGGCCATGTCCGCCCGTCAAGCTCTGCCTCCCAGCCAGGGTAGTAAATCTCCGAGAGCACAAGCCACCTCGGAGAGACACAGGAGACGCTTATGGAGAAGCTGTTAGGAGTATAAGTAATAAAGCTTATATTATCCTCCGAAGCGGCGGGCGAGGGCGCGGTGATTTGCGGTGGGGGCTGGGGAGGTCTTTCGAGCAGTGTGACGCGAAGAGGGTCGAATTCCTTACCGTCCGGCAATGCGTTATTCCGAATGGTCCGCCCGATTTGCTCGAACGGCATCACAAGCGCTTCCACGGCGAGCCACGCCCGCGGGAGAGCGTTCATGTTCTCGACTACCGCGACATCTTCCCTTCTCAGAAGCGGCCTGAAGCGGCGGGCATCGTCAAGCACCGTGTCCAGGAGGCCGAGGGGATAGAAGGACTTTTCGGCTGAATTTATTAATGTTAAATGACTCACTTGGATAAAGCCCTCGGGGAGCAGGCATTTGATGGTCAGAGAGCGTGGCGCCATTTTTTCGCCGAGCGCGATGCGGGCCACGTATTCATGATACCCCGGCGGCAAAACCGACGGGGCGGGGAAATACGGAGGGCGCGAATGCAGCGGTGGACCTGGATGATAGAGTGGAGCGAACGCGCCGCCCTCCTCGCCCATTAGCGTGACATCCTCTACAACAAGCGCCACGCCGTCTTTCATGGTGTTCTCTATCAGCGCCCGCGCCACCGTCATCGGCCTGCGCAGCTCGATGAGCACAGGGTAGTCGCGCCCCTTGAAATTCATTCCCTCCATCGGCGTAACGTTGCGAAACACAGGGGGCGAATTGTAATTGAATTTACGCAACCTGTCCTCCATCGCCCAATCGCCGGTGTTTTTCCCGACCCGCAGCGTGACGATCTCCCTGTCGCCTTCGGGCGACATCAACTCGATGCGCCCGGCCTCTTCTCCCGCCCCCGCGCCGTCCGAATGAACGAGGTAGGTAAGCAGGGCGACGGACTTCGTCCGGAAGGGGGATCGGGTTACGGACGCGCTTTCCCCCGATTTCAGGTACCACGTCTTCAGGCCATAGAACGGCGCGCCGAGGAAGCTCGTCTGCGCCGGCAGCATCCCCAATAGCGCCTCGTGGTTGAATAGCGCGGTATGTTCGCCGGCCCTTATCGCAACCTCGCGCGTTGCGCCCGCGCCGTCCGTGAATTTCAGCGAAGCCACCTCCTGTCCCTGCACAACGCCGCTTACCCCGCCTATCTCACTCACTACGCCGACGGCATCCATCAGGAAATCCGGCATCCATATTTTAAGCGATTCGCCCGCCTCGAGCCTCAGCAATAGAGGCTCGGCGAATTCGATCCCCGAGACCACCTCCCGCCTCCTCATCAGTGTGTCCCCTATATAGTAAGGCTCGACATACCGGGGAGCATAGCTCACATAACGCGCCGCCAGCAGGTCGGGGGCGCGATTGGATGGGTTGAAATATGTTCTTGCGGAGACAGGCCAGCCCTCGTAATCGAGAGCCATGATCTCCTTGAAGCGCCTCAGCATCGAGGGATTGTAGCAGCCCGCCCCAGCCACCTCGGCGACCGTTCCGAGGTTGGACTGGCAGGCATCGTGGATGGACATCCAATTCCCTCGCCCTATATTGACCATCGAGAACAGGCGGTCGGGCGGGTTATGATCCTTTTCAAGCCGCTTGAGCAGCCGGGAGGTGACCGACTCACGCTCGGCGTTACGGGCCGAATTGTAAGGCTCACCGCGCCTGATAACAGTGAAATACGGCTCGATCAATAGGATGACCGCGGTCGCCGCTATTAAAAAAGATCGCAACGATGAACGTTTGGCGCGGACCGACGCCAGGTGGATCAAAACAATCGCGGGGGTGGCGACCGCGGGAGCCAGCAGGAGCCGCGTGTCAGGTTTGAATTCGCTCAGCCACAGGAGAAACAAGCTCGCCAACAAGGCCAACAACAGCGCCGAAAATTCCTTTGCGCCGCTCAATGGCCCCCGACGGCTCTCCATGAGTTCGTCAAGCCCCAATCCGGCGAGCAGCGCTCCGAAAAAACTCATCTCCATTGTGTGCCGGGAATGGAAACTGAATAGCCTGTATATAGGGACATGAAACATCACGCGGTCAATGCCGTCGCTTCGCCCGAGCGCGAGGAGTATGGCGCCGATCATTATTCCCGCGGAGAGCGGGACAAGAGGGTGAGCGCGGCGCCTGCCGAGCGCCCTGAACATCAGCAGGACAGGCGCAATGCCGAGGTACGCGGAAAAATAAAGGCTCGGCTGCGCATTGACAAAGAACATGCCGCCTAGGAATTGTGAAGGGAATAACGTGGGGCTTACAAAGCGCCCGTAATCGAGCTCGCTACGCCAGCTTTGGGCCGAGAGAATTATCCCCGGGAGGAGATGCGGCGCGGCGAGCATGAAGCCAAGCGCAGCCGCGAGCGCGCTCCAGGCCGGGTAAGCCCGAGGCGCCTTTCGACGGGAGATGAAATATATCACGTAAACGGCGGCGGTCGTCCCGGCGTAAAGAGTGATCTGAGGGTGGCCAGCAACCGCCATGACGCCCGAAACAAAAGCGGCCGCAACGCTATAAAACGCGGCGCGACGGCTATTGTCACCCGACCGGCGCAGCTCCTCCAGGCAAAGCAGCAGCCAGCCAAGCCACATCGCAGGTTCCACCGCTTCGAGGCTGTCAAGCCAGCCCAGCATGTAGGCGCCATAAGCGTAGGACGTCGCCGATAAAAACGCGGAAGGGCGGGAAATATCCCACGAGCGGGCAAAGAGAAATATCCCCAGCGACGCAAGGAAATATGACGACATCATTGTCACGTTGAACGCGGGGGCGCGATCGAGGATCGTATGAATCCAATAGAGCGGGTAATAAATGGATACGTTTCCGTAACCGGCCATCGGCATGCCGCCGCATAAATAGGGGTTCCATGCGGGGTCGTTGCCTTTGAGGAGCTGATCGAAAAGAAACGTTATGTAAGGATGGAGGTCTACGAAGTTATCGCCTTTGGCAAGGTAGTCGCCATTGCCGGCGCGAAGGAGGAGAACGGGAAGAATGGCAAGCGCAAGCGCCCATGGGACGCCCGCTGCAATATTGCGGCTGCGACCGGATTTTTTCGTGTAAAACGCCTCGTGGGCTTGAAAACTCACGGGAGGGAGCCGGGGCTACATGGCGGTTTTTTCGATGGTCATGAATATCTTGCCGTTCCGGAAGATGCGGACGTCTCCTGTGGATTCGCTCACGACGATGGCGGTGGCCTTGGTGACGGAGGTTATGCCAGCGGCGGAGGCATGGCGGCTGCCAAGCCCCTGCGGAAGCTCGCCGTCCTCGAAGGCCGCGTTTAAATGCCTGCCTGCGGTGACCACCACGCCGTCGTCCCGGATCAGGAATGCGCCGTCAATCGAGCTGAATCCCTTTACCGTTTCCTTGACTTGCGGGTCGAGGATGTTGCGGTCTTCCTCCGGGTAGCCCTTGAAGGGATTGATGGTGAGCTGGCGGGAATGGGCGAGCACGCTTTCGATGTCGCCGAGCACCAGCGTTGTGCCAACGCTCCGGCCCTCCCTCCCCTGGTGCGCAAGCTCGACGGCGAGGTTTAGCGCGGCCTCGAAAATCGCCGGTTTGATGTGTTCGGACAGGCTTCTCACGTCCGCGGACGATATCATCTCGAACTCGCGGCCTATGTCAAGCACGATAAGCGAATCGAGGCTCCCCAGCTCCGGCACCCCGGCCAGGCAGACGATCTTGTCACCCTGATCCACCATGTCGGCGCTCAGCGCCATGACCACCGCCATTTTCAACTGGCCCATGCGCGTGAGCTTTATCTGGGGGATTTTGATTATGCCGACCTGAGACTTGCGAAGCTCGTCCGGAAGGGACTTTTCATCCTTCGTGACCAATATCACCCTTCCAAGCCTGGAGACGCTCTCAGGCAGCGACCCTTCGCGGCACGCATCGGCGTAAATGAAGATCGCCTTGGCGTTTATGCGCTCCGCCACCCTCCCCGCCGATTCCAGCATCATCCGGTTAAGGGTGCGGATTTCCTTCTCTTCAGCCAACCCCGATGCCGTCTTTCGCTGAGTCTTTATCTTAGCGTCAACCATTTAATAAAAACTATACAACCGATGCCCGATGGTGTCAAATTGCGCGCCTTCGATCAGAATGGGATATCGTCTTCGGGGCCGTAATCGGGCGGCGGCGCGTCCTCGACAGAGGAGCGGGGCTCTTTGCCCGCGGCCTTTCCCTCCGGCGCATCGCCACGCGCGCCGAGCATTATCATGTTGGCGGCAACGATCTCGGTTGTCGTGTGTTCAACATTCTCCTTATCTTTCCATTTACGGGATTGTATCCTCCCCTCGATGTAAACAGACCTGCCTTTGGAAAGATATTCGCCGCAAATCTCGGCCAGCTTGCCCCACGCGACAATCCTGTGCCATTCGGTGTGTTCCTGTTTGTTGCCGTCCTTGTCCTGCCATGTTTCGTTGGTGGCGAGAGTGAAGTTGGCCACGGCGCTTCCCCCTGCCGTGTAGCGAACCTCCGGATCCCTCCCCAGGTTTCCGATCAGCATCACCTTGTTCAGACTTTTACCGGCCATTAAATTTCCTCCCCTCTTCGGTATAGGACATACTATCCGCACATTAAATGCATGTCAAGCGGGAGGCGATGTAACGCAGCCGTCTCGGACGAGCCGTCTGTCCCGGCTGCAAAATAGGGCAGGCGATGACGCCTGCGTTACGCCTCCCCCTGATTATGTCGCAGGCCGCGGGATTGTGCTCAGCTTGCGGATTGCCATTTTAGTTGTAATCTGATAAAACGAGATAATGATTGAAGTGAGAATCTGGTTAAGATCGCTTTTGAGTTGGGGAGCGTGGGTCATGGTGACGCTTGTGCTTGGGCCGGCGGTGGGCGCGGTGGCGCTGATAAGCCGGAGGGCGAGTTGGCGGGTTTCGCGCGCGTGGGCGCGGCTGCTCCTCTTGGCGGCGGGCGCTTCCGTCGAGGTGCGGGGCGCAGACAACGCAAATCGCGCGCGGCCGTCCGTTTACATCTCGAATCACCATAGCTACACCGACGTGGTCGCGATCATCGCCTTCTTCCCCGTCGAGGTCCTGTTCGTTTACAAGAGCACACTGCTTGCGCTGCCGGGGCTGAATGTGGCGATGCTTGGGCAGGGTCACATCAGGATGCCGCGGGGCCAGCCTGTGAAAGCTCTGCGCCGCCTGCGCCGCGAGGCGGTTGCGCGTATCGCAGAAAATGAAAGCGTTATGATATTCCCGGGCGGCGGACGCAGTTGGGACGAAACGCCGGGCAAATTTAAAAGTGGCGCAGCCGCCCTGGCCGTCTGGGCCAGAGTTCCGATTGTGCCACTCGCCATCACGGGATCGAGGGAAGTCCTCCCCCGCGGAAACTGGCCGCTCAAACCGGGGAAAATAATTATCACCATCGGGGAGCCGATACCCGTAGAGGGTCTCTCGCTTAAACAACGCAATGAAATCACAGCGGCCATCGAAAAAAGGGTGCGCGAATTGATGGCCGCCGCCGGGAATATCAATGGCGGAACCTGAAGTTTGATTGACATATCTTGAAATTTGCTGTAAATTGTACTCTATAGAGCGCTCATGGTGCGCTTAGGCGGATGGCCGGCTTGCTGACTTGATTTATAGAGTTTGTAGCTCTGCCGGCCCCCGAAACCCGTGGCCCCGTCCCGGAGGAGGTGATGGATTGTCGGAGGGGGCGAAGTTAAAATTGTTCGGGATAAAAATATACGAATCAGGAGGATTCCATGGAAAGAGGCAAGGCTGTGATGTTCATTGATAATTCGAACATTTTTCAAAATCTTCGATGCATCAAGCCCGGATACCGCATTGACTACAAGAAACTACACAAGAAAATCGAGGCGCAGGGAGCGATTTGGGAAACTTACTTTTTCGCGGCGGAGCGGGAAGGTTCGCCGCGGGATACACAGACCGCTTTCTTTGATGTGTTGCGCAAGGAGCTTAGCTACAACATTGTGCTGGCAAGCCTGAAGGTCAAAACCATTTCGTGCCGCAACTGCGGCGAGCCGCACGAGATATATCTGGAAAAGGGCGTTGACATGGGGCTTGCGTCCCGCTTCCTGACCCTGCTCTACAACGGTGGCTTCGACACCGCCATCATGGTCACCGGAGACGGCGATTACGCCGATATCGCCCGCGAGGCGAGAAGGATGGGACGAAAAATACAGGTCGTGAGCTTCCGCGATTCCTTAAGCAAGGAGTTGGCGAGCCTCAGCAGTTTTCTCCCGATGTACCTGGACGACGTCGCCGATGACATCGAGCTGGAACGCGAAATCTACCCCGAAGGAAACTCCCCAATGCCGCCGTTCCAGCCATACCCCGGCGGGGGTCAGTGATCGAAAACCTGCAGTTTTAAGGTGAAAACTCGGTAATAAGAAATAAACCGCAGATTTCGCAGATTAACACAGATTAACAAATAATAAAATCTGTGAAATCTGTGTAATCTGCGGTTAAACTCTTTGAAATTTGGATTTTAGATTTTGGACTTTGGATTGAACAAGAAGCGCGATAAATCCAAAATTCACAATCCTCAATCTAAAATCATTTGATGTCGCAGACCCAGACCTCCGATATTTTGGATTTTATCCCGATAAATCGGGATTGGACTTTGGATTGAACAAGAAGCTCGATAAATCCAAAATTCACAATCTACAATCTAAAATCAAAAGATTTGCTATTATCTCTATCAACGAATATTCTTTGTGGCGATATGAAAACAATATATAAGTGGATTCTGGGCGGGGTAATCATCATTCTTGTGGCAGCTCTTACATCCCTTGGGTACGGATATTATACCCTTCGATCCGAGGCGCCTCCCATGAATGAAACTATCGTTCTACCCGGTCTCCAAAAGACCGTGGATGTTATTTTTGATAAGTGGGGCGTGCCCCACGTCTTCGGCGGGTCTGATGGCGATCTTGTTCGGGCGCTGGGGTACCTGCATGCCCGCGACCGACTCTGGCAAATGGACCTTGTGCGGCGCGCCGCATCCGGTAGGTTGTCGGAAATTTTCGGCGAATCGCAGTACGAATCGGACGTCTTCCAGAGGGTGATAGGGCTTGAGCGTTTCGCCAAGAGCGCCATCGGGCAACTCGATTCCAATACCCGCGCCCTATTGCAGGCTTATGCCGACGGCGTCAACGCCTTCATCAAATCCCAGCCGGAATACCCGACATTCGAATTCCGCCTGATCGGCTACAAGATGGAACCCTGGAAACCCGAAGACATTATAACCCTAGGTCGAATGACGGGCTGGACCCTTTCTTCAAACTGGCAAGACGAGATCCTCAGGTACGCGCTAATCGCAGAGCGCGGCAACGAAACAGGCCAGGCGCTATTGCCCCTTCATAAAGACCCCGGCCCTTACATCATCCCGCCGGAAGAAAAAAAATACGGCCAGGGCGCATTTAACTTCCCGCAATCCCCTGTCCGGTTCGCCTCCAAAGAAGCAAAGGCCTATTTAAGGCTTGTGGAGCTTAACGAAAAGGTTCGTAGAAACATTGGCGCTATAGCGGGTAGCGAGTTCGCGTCAAATAGCTGGGTCGTATCCCCGAAAAAGAGCGCATCGGGCGGCGCAATGCTTTGCAATGACCCGCATCTCGAATTGCTTCTCCCAAGCGTCTGGCACGAGGCCCATCTCGTGGGTGACAATCTGAACGTGACCGGAGTGGCGTTCCCCGGCACACCCTTTATAGTGCTCGGCCATACCCCAAAATCGGCTTGGGGCGCCACCACAACCGTCGCGGACACCCAAGACCTGTACGTGCTCACCATCAATAAGGAAAATGAAAAAGAGTACCTCTTTAACGGCAAATGGGAGACTTTCACCATTGTTGAAGAAAAAATTCGCGTCCGGAAAAAAGGCGGAGTCGAGGAAAAAATAATCAAGGTCAGGATAAGCCGGCACGGGCCGGTCATCACCGATTCAATCCCGGGCCTTCCCTCAAACATGCCGCCCCTCGCCTTGAGATGGACAGGCTACGAAAAGTCCAACGAAATCCGCGCCATAATGGGGATGGCGAAATCATCTTCCTGGACCGAGTTTCTCGATGCGCTCAAAGACCTCGGCGTGCCTGTCCAGAACTGGGTCTATGCCAACTCGAATGGCGATATAGGCTATATCGCCAACGGATTGCTCCCGATCCGCGCAAAGAGCGATGGGACATTGCCCGTGCCCGGAGACGATCCTGCTTATGAATGGCAGGGATTCGTCCCCCAGGATAAGCTTCCCCAACTCACCAACCCGAAAAGCGGCTTTATAGCCACCGCCAACAACAAGGTTGTCCCGGACAGCGATTACCCCTACATCGTGAGCCGCCGTTACGCCGCGCCGTATCGCGCCATGCGCATAACGGAAGCGCTTGGTTCCAAAAACAAGCTCAATGTCCAGGATATGGCCGCGCTTCAGATGGACAATAAAACCATCCTCGGCCAAAGATTAGTGAAATATTTCATAGAAGCCTACGAAAAGAAGGGGGACAAGTCCAACGCGAAACTCGCAAAAGCGGTTGATTTGCTCAGAAAATGGGATTATTTCACCCCGACCGACAGCGTGGCTACCCTGTTTTTCATGGAGTCGTACCGGCAGGCCTTCAGATTGACCTTCGAGGACGAGATAAGCGAAACGCTGTTTGAGAGCTTCCGCGAAGAGCGCGGCGCGTGGAATAACTTCGACAACGGCATCGAAAGCGACTTCTCATTCTTCGATGACAGACGAACGCCGGGCATCGAGACGCGGGACGATATCCTGGCAAAGGCGATGCTCGCGGCTGTAAATAATCTGTCCGCCGAAATGGGCGAAGAAGTTGGAGAATGGAAATGGGGCCAGCGCCACATCATTCTCTTCAATCATCCATTCGGCCAGGTGGAAGCGCTTCGCAAACTCTTGAGCTTCGGCCCATACGAAATCGCAGGAGCGCGAGACACGGTCAACAACGGCTTCTTTAACTGGTTCGTCAACCCTTACGTCGTCTGGGAAGGCCCCAGTCTGCGACACATCGTAGACTTCGGAAAAATGGAGGACAGCAGATTCACGATCACGGTCGGCCAATCGGGCCACCGTCTCAGCAGTCATTACGCCGATCAGGTAAACGACTGGCTCTCAGGAAAATACCACCCGACTGTTCTCACCAGAGAAGCCGCTCAAAAAATCGCTGAGGGAACGATCAATTTCAGGCCTTAGGCGTTAGGCATTTAACGCCTTTTATCGGAGGAAATATGGTAGCCGGAAACCAAAGCCCAAAGACCAAAGACCAAAGACTAATGATTATTTTCATTTTGGCAATGCTATCGGCGCAATTCTCCTGCGCGGGCAGAACTACGCCCATCAACTCTCCGAAAAGCGTTGCTTCACTCGAAAAAGTGACTATCGGCGGAGTACCACAATGGCTCCTTATAAGGGGTTACGATAGGACAAACCCTGTCCTCCTTTACGTCCATGGCGGGCCTGGAGCGACCGAGATGCCATTCAGGGATAAATTTTCCCCGGAGCTGGAGAAACATTTTGTGGTTGTGCACTGGGATCAACGTGGGGCCGGCAAATCCTATAGCCGTCACGTCCCGCGCGAGACAATGAAGCTCAGCCAGTTCATATCCGACGCGCATGAGGTTGTCGAGCTGCTCAGGAAAAGGTTTGGCGTGAAGAAGATATACCTCGTCGGTCACTCCTTTGGCAGCCTGTTGGGAATTCTGACCGCGCAAAAGTATCCGGAGCTTTTCTACGCTTATGCGGGCATCGGGCAGGTCGTGAACACCCAACAGAACGAAGCCATTTCATATCTCTTCGTCCTGGACGAGGCCCGGAAACGCAATGACAAGCGCGCAGTAAAAAAACTCCTCAAAATGGGCATTCCTCCATACGAAGGCAGCCAGAGCGCCTTTTTAACCCAGCGCCTCTTGCTGAAAAAGTACGGCGGTATCTATTACACCAACAATACGGGTTTCGGCCGGCAGATACTTCAGGTAATGGCTTCAAAAGAATACACTGCATCGGATACTGTGAAATATTTAAAAGGGCAATACTCCTCGATCAAGGCGTTGTGGCCGGAGGTCTGGAATTATAACCTCTTCGAGAAGGTTCCCCGAATCGAGGTTCCGGTCTATTTCCTCGAGGGCAGGCACGATTACAACACGCCCTGGATTCTCGTTGAAAATTATTATAAAGCGCTTGACGCGCCAAAGGGCAAGTCGCTTATCTGGTTCGATAATTCCGCGCACATGCTGAACTTCGAAGAGCCGGAAAAATTCGCAGAGGTGATGATAAACAGGGTGCTGGCTGAAACTTTTTAATTCGTCGCTCTTATCTCGTCACTCGTATCTCGTTATTCGTATCTCGCCCGATTAACAAGATACGCTTCACGCTTCATCCCGACATGTCGGGACTTCACGCTCAACGCTACAGAGAACGCTGCGCCCGTTCCACCATCGGCGCCAGCTCTGGGCGGCGATGAAGGTTTACGCTTGCCAGGAAGGCGCGCAGAAGAGAGATTGCTTCTTCATTTCTGTTTTGCCTGATCCGCACCTGGGCCATGCCGAAAATCGCCTCCGGGCGCCGTGAATCTTTCATGCCGTTTCTAAAGGCCCATTCGGCTTTTTCAAGTCTTCCGTCACCGAGATAAGCCGTTCCGAGGTTGTACCATATAAGGCCCTCATCCGGAGCCTCGGTCACGGCAAGTTCCAACTGTCGGATGCCTTCCTCTTTGCGGCCCATATTAATAAGGACTTTCCCGAGGTTCATACGCGCCATGCTAAGCGCGGGGTTGATACTGAGAGCCTCGCGGAGCCAGCCTTCTGCTTCTTCCAGCCTCCCCTGCTCTGCCAGCAACCTTCCCAGTTCGGCGCGCGCCAGCGCATGGCCGCGATTGATCCGAATGGTCTTTAAGAACTCATCCCTGGCTTCCTCGTAACGCCCCATGCGGTCGAGAGTCACCGCAAGGTTATAGCGCGCGCTGAAATCCGCTCCGGGGCGCCAATGAACAGCTTGCCGGAAGTATTTCTCGGCGGTAAGGAGATCACCCATGTCGAGATAAATGAGGCCCAGGTTCACCGTGGGCGGGCCGTAATTTTCCTTCATGTGGATTGCCGTGAGGTTTTCCTGTATGGCGCTCCGGACGTGGCCGGATTCGTAAAGGTACCGCGCGAGAACGGCATGAGGCCGAAGTTTGTCCGGCGATACTTTCACGGCGTCGCTCCATAACGCGATCCTGTCCTCCCACATTTTTGCCCGATTAAACGTCAGTGCCCCGAATAAAACTAGAGGCAGAACGCATACAATTTTAGATTTTATCTCGATATATCGGGATTGGATTTTGCCCCGATTCATCGGGGGAAAACCTTCAATCGAAAACCGTAAATGACAGATGCGCCCGAGCGCCGCGCTCAGCCATATCGCGAATCCCGCGAGGGGTAGATAAAGTCGTCTCTCGACCATGGCATCCGAGACTGGAATGACATAAAATATTGAGAGTGGCGCGATGAAAAAAGCGGCGGCAAGCGCTGCGCGCGGAGCGCGCCTGCGCCCGAAAAAGAAAATTGCCACCACGATAAACGTGAAGATTATGCCGGCATAAACCGCTGCGCCGGGCGTTCCGACCTCAAAAGGCGCGCCGTGATCAACGCTCTGGTTGATCGGAAAAAAGAGCATCAACGCATAATACAGGCCGACTTTCATCTGGGTCAGGAGATTGACGAGGGCTATTTTGGCCATAGTGCTGTGCGCCACAATTTCAGAGAACTCATCGCCTTCCGTGACGCGCCACGAAATCACATCATACAACGTCACCCTGGAGGCGAGCCGATAAACCAGAGCAACCAGCGGCACGGCCCAGAACAACATAAGAACTTTCAGCCTGCGACCTTCCCGCGGAAGAAGAACCCAATCGCACGCCAGTATCAAGAGTGGCAGCGTAATAGCTTCTTCCTTGCTGAGAACCGCAAGCCCGAACGCGGCAAGCGAACCCGCGAGCCATATTGCGCGACGCTCCTTGCGCTGCGCCGTGAGATACATCGTCACCGATGCGAGTGAGAAAACCGTCATCATGGAAGAAGACCTGCTCCAGATGTAGAGCGTCGGCTCGGTCGCTATCGGGTGGAGAGCAAAAACAAAGGCGGCGATCGCCGGCTGCAAGCTGGACCGCGCGCCCGCCCCCACGCAATGATTTACCTCAGACGCAAGCCACCAGACCAATAGAACGCCAATCAGATGAATAATCAAATTCGTGAGGTGGTATCCAAACTGACTGAACCCGAAAAGGCGGTAATCAATTGCAAGGGAAAGGTTGAAAAGCGGGCGGGGAAGCTCGGGCTTATAGGAGACTATTGCGGCGATGTCGCGCAGGTTTTGAATTGACGGGTTAAGCAGTATTCCGGCTTCGTCGTCGAACTGAAACGGGCTGTTTAAGGCGCGCGCGTAAACAAAAACAGTCGCCGCGATCAATAGCGGCGCGACTGCAAGGGAATGCCCCCTGCTCACGCCGAGCCTCCCATACGGGTCGTATGACCCGCGGCCAGCCTGATCCTTATGGCGTGCAGGCTTCCGCGAAGGAGAAATAATGGAATATGGATTACAAAATAATAAGGGATGAAGACGGCGAGCTGGAGGCGAGTCGCGTTTTTCATCTCAAACTTAAAAAGATTTTTCAGCAACAGCCACGCTTTGCTGATTATGTGCATGTTCATCGTCGCGCTCTCCTCGTGTCGAACTCGCGCATCAGGCACGACAACGACCTTCCAGCCATTTTTCTGCGCCCTGGCGTTAAAATCCGTCTCGTCGAAATAAACGTTAAAGGATTCGTCGAAACCTCCCACGTCCTTTAACGCCGCTGCTCGGATGAGGTTCGAGCAGCCGAAAGCCGAGTCCACTTCGTATGCCGATTCAGCGACCGGCCGTCCAAGCTCGGTCATCCGCCCCAGCCACATGTTTATTCTGTACCCCGCGTGGGCTATCTCACCGGTTGTGAAATCATACACAATAGGCCCCGCCACCCCGACCTTCGGGTCGGCTTCCATTTCCTTGAGTAAAAGATCGAGCGCGCCCGTCTCGATCTCGACGTCGTTGTTGAACACCCAATGATATTCCGCCCCCAGCTCCTGCGCCCGCTCCAGCCCGGCGTTTATGCCTGCGCTGTAGCCCCTGTTTCTCGGCAATACAATAACCTCAACAGACGGATGACTGAGGCGAATGGCCTCGACGGAACCGTCATTGCTGGCGTTATCAACTGCGATTACTTTGAGGTTTGGGTAAGCGGTTTTTTCAAGCGAGCGGAGCAATCTGAGCGTAAGCTCGCGGCCGTTCCAGTTGACAACGGTGGCGACGACCAGCGGCTCCTTCATGATCCCTCGCGCGATGCCCCGAGCGACAGGCGATAGCTCAGGACGCCCAGCCAGAATGACACGCCGTTATAAAGGTAGTAGAAAAGATGTAGCGGAAAGGCCTTCAGGGCGAAAACATAACCGCGTTTTTCCGCGAAGAACTGATAGAGGCCCCAATTGAGATAAATCACAAAGCCCAGCAGCGGCGCAACGCTCGCCCACATCCAGGGCCAGACAAAAGACAGCAACACGCTGAGCAGAATAAGATACACCAGCGCCACGCTTACACGGTTATGAGTCTGGAGGTTAAGGTCCTTCGTGAATGACCGCGTTTTCAACAACAGCACCGTCCAGGGAATTCCCCGCATCATGACGTCGGTCCGCACAAGGTTGAAAAACGTCCAGCGCTTCATATGCGTCACCAGGAGGTCTTTGACAAGGATTGTCCTGTACCCCCTGGACATCATGATGTACCCCAGCTCGATATCCTCGATTGCGGGACGGGAATAACTCTCCGGAAAACCCCCCACGCCCCGGAAAACAGCCGCGCGAATTGCGCCGCACCCGGCCCAGAAGGAGCTGGAGTTTTCCATCGAGGTCTGATGCACGTAATGATGAAACAGGTTTTTGTATTGGCTTATGAAGTCCGGGGCGGCGGGCCGGTCGTCGTAAGAGCCGAAAAGCGCATGAACGTCAGGCCGCGACACGAATATCCCGCCTATTTTGAATAATGTGTCGGGCTTGATTAAAACGTCGGAATCCGCGAACACCAGCGCTTCAGCTTCGGGAGCGTTTTCAGCGCCTCGATTACGGGCGAAAGCCGGGCCTCGAGGCGGCGACATCAACTGGATGACCTTCACTCCCGTCGAGCGCGCAACGGCGGCGCTCTCATCATCCGAAGCATCGTCCACAACCAATATCTCCGCAAAGCCCCCATTTTTTTTATAAAAAGAAACGCTTTCAAGCGCCGCATCGAGGCACTTCCCGATGTCCCCTTTGGCGTTGTGAACGGGGATAATAATAGCAATTCGAGGAAGCTCCGGCACGCCCCGCTACCGCCCTTCCGCCGCGAGCGTGCCCTGGTCGAGATGAATGACGCGTTTGCCCATTTGCCCGATAAGGTCCCGGTTGTGACTCGCAACCACCACGGTGGTTCCGCGGGTGTTTATATCCTCGAACATCTTCATGATCTCTCGCGTGATTTCAGGGTCAAGACTGCCGGTAGGCTCGTCCGCGAGCAACAGGACGGGGTTGTTCACAAGTGCGCGAGCGATGGCGATGCGCTGCTGCTCACCGCCGGAAAGGTTTAACGGATATGAATCAATCTTGTCGTGGAGCTGGACGTGTTTGAGGGCAAGCCATGCCTTTCTTCTCGAGTCCCGTTGCGGCGAACCTAGCACCTCCATTGCAAACTGAACGTTCTCAAGCGCCGTGCGGTTCTTCAAAAGCTTGAAATCCTGAAACACAACGCCTATAGTCCGCCTCAGCCGCGATACCTGATCTCTTGAGAAACGGCTTAGGTTATGCCCGTTGACCAGTATCTGGCCGTCCGTGACCTTCTCCGCGCCGAAAACCAGCTTCAACAGGGTGGTCTTGCCCGCCCCGCTCGCCCCCGTGATAAACACGAATTCGCCCTTTTCTATCTTGAGGGTTACCTCTTTCAGGGCGGAGCGCTCGTTGCCGGGGTATGTCTTGGTGACGTGGTACAGCTCGATCATGAAGCTTCATTTTTTTTCATAAGAGAGACGCCCAGGCCCTTCCTGTTATCCTTATATGGTTCGCCGTTCCCTCCAGGCGCATCGCTCACTTCTTGGAAGGCTTAAAATACTTTTCAAACAGGTTTTTGAAAAATCCGGACGCCTTCTGGCCGGGGCTAGGCGGCTTTTGAGGCGCAACGTAACGTTTGTATTGCTGTTTGGGCCGCTCCCCTGTTCCTTCGGCCGCAGGCTCATCCTTTAACATCTGGCCGGTTATCGGATCGCGTCGAACCACTACCCTTCCCGATTGAGTGGTCTTTGTTTGCACGCCGGCGATAGGGGGAATCATTGATTCCATCTGGGGGGGCGGCGTTGATGAAGGGCTGGGCGCTGGAGTTTGAGGCGCTGGAGGCACGGGCGCACTCTTGGCGGGCGGCCTTGCGGGCGGAGGAGAAGGGGGAGCGGGAGGCGGCGTGGGAATTCTCGGTTTCGGGGGCGGCGTCGGGTCCCTGACCGCCGGCCTCGGAGGCGGTGTGAGGTCTCTTACGGCAGGTTTTGGCGACGCCGCCGACTCGCGCATAAACGACGGTTGAGTTGGCTCCCTGAATTTTTTTACCGGCTCTTTGGCTTTCTTGGGCGTTTCGTGTTTTTCGATGAGGCTGGTCTTGTGAGTTTTTTGTGTAATGCCGCTGGTGACTTTGATGGTGGTTTCGACCCATTGTTTGGTGTCGGGGTCCTGCGCCTCGACTTTCAGGATGCCTTCCGGCGAAAGGCGCAATATGACCTCGAGACGCGCTTCGCCCTTTGGCGCGGGCCTGATGCCCGAAAAAACGAATTCCCCCAGCAATTCATTACTGGAAGCCATCTCGTTCTCGCCCTGATAAATCTTGAGTTTGAGCTGCGTCTGGTCGTCCTTCGACGTGGTGAAAACGATACTGGTGGCGTTCGGTATCGAGGCGTTGCGCGAGAAGATGCTGTGGAAGCGGTTTTTAGCCAGCGCGACGCCAATGCTCATCGGCAGCACGTCTATAAGGGTGATCTTGTAGTCCGCCGCCTCCGTGAGAGAATATGCCATGATGGCCGCGCCGATAGCCACCGCCTCGTCAGGGTGAACGTTTTTGCTGGGCGGCCTGCCGAAATATTCCTCGACCCGCCCCTGAATATAAGGCATCCGGGTCTGACCCCCGACGAGAAGGACATCGCTGATCTGATCCTTGGTGAGATTCGCGTCTTTGAGCACCTCGTCCATTATATGCAAAGTCATATCGGCCAGGTCGCTGATCATATTATTGAAAACTTCACGTTGAAGGGTAATATCGAGGTTGAGCGGGCCGTTATCGCCCATGGCGATGAAGGGTATCAGCACACGCGCATCGGCCTTGGTGCTCAGGTCTATCTTGGCCCTCTCGGCGGCGTCTCTCACCCTCTGCATGGCAAGGGCGTCGTTGTTCAAGTCCATTCCGCTGGACTTCTTGAACTCTTCCACCATGTAATCCATGAGACGATTGTCGAAATCCACTCCGCCGAGGAACGTATCGCCGCCGGTGGCTTTGACCTCATAAACGTTGTCGCGCACATCGAGGATCGAGAGGTCGAATGTGCCGCCTCCGAGGTCGTAGATTATTACCAGCTCCTTGAGGTGCTTTTGCCATCCGTAGGCGAGCGCCGCCGCCGTCGGCTCATTTATAATCCTCAGGACGTCAAGCTGGGCTATCTTGCCCGCATCCTTGACCGCCTGGCGCTGACGGTCACTGAAATAAGCGGGAACCGTCACCACCGCCGAGGTGATCTCCTCTTCAAGGATATCCTGCGCGGTGTTGCGGATTTTATCAATGATAAGCGCGCTAACCTCATCGAGGCCATAAACCTCACCGGCCATTTTAATCAGCACGTCTTCGTTATCGCCCTCGGTCATCTCATAGGCGAAGTGCTGCTTGACATTGTCCATTACTCTTGAATGGTATCGGCGTCCGATAAGTCTTTTGGCGCCATAGATCGTGTTTTTAGGATTGACCATGGTCTGGCGCTTGGCCGCCTGGCCCACCAGCCGGTTGCCCTTCTCATCAATAGCGACAATGCTGGGAATAGTGAACGCGCCGCCGGTCTCGGAAATAACACGTGGCTTCCCATCGCGCACAATGGCCGCGCAAGAATTTGTTGTGCCTAGGTCTATGCCTATAACTGCGCCCATTCTTTAGTTACCAAAGGGACGGTTCCCGAACCACCCCACCTTAACCTAAATATAATAAGCAAAATTATCCAATTGTAAAATAGGCTATAGGCGGTAGGGGGTAGGCATTAGGCGTTAGGCGAAAAAGGCAAGACAAACTTTAAAGCCTAAGGCCTAAGGCTAATAATGCACCTGCTCTATCGGCCTGTGAATTCCCTTCCACTCCATAAGCCTGGCTCTCGGACGCGATTTCGGCGGGTAGTCTATAAGAACAAAGGTTAGGCGGCGCTGCTTGCCGAGGTTTTCTATGTTCAGGAAAACGATGTCGTTCCACGTGCCCGTGTTGAAGTATTCCTTATCGCTCCTGAAAACCTTATGCATGTACAAATGCGAATGGCCCATTATGACTGTATGCACGTCGTGGTTGACCAGTATCCTGTTGGCGGCGATCTCGAGGTTCGGGACGAGGTTGAATCCTTCCTTGAGTATGAGCAAGCTATTCCGGAAGTCGGTCTCGAACAACGGATTGCCTATGAAACGGGTACGGATGAAGAACAGGGCCAGCTTGATGATGGCCCACCACCCGAAGAGCGGATCGTTGAGCAGCGCCCATCTCAAATATCTTCTCAACGGGCGCACCTTGTCCACCACGTTCCGCGCGCGCTTGACCCTGTTGAGATATTCGATGATGAACAGGCTCCCCCACGGCAGGTTCAGTATAGGCTCCGAAACGTTTTTATAAATGAAATAGTTGTTCGGCTGAAATGCGTTGATGGCCGAGTACTGGTTTCCGTGCTCGATATGGAAGCCGTCGAAGCGATAGGACGGCGTCGGATAATTTATCTCGACGCCGAGGAACCGGCTGAATTCGTCCCTTGCGGCGGGCCAGAGGAAAGCCGGATCGTGATTGCCCGGTATCAACGTTATCGAATGGCCGGGCGCGCGCGCAAAATTCGACAGGCTCTCGAACAGCTCCTTATGACCCGCGATTATCGCCCTGATTTTCCCGATCGAAAGCGCTTCGGTCAGGTAAGTGGGGTTAGGCTCCCGAAGATCAACCTGAAGCGTGTTGAGGAAATCCCCATTTAAGATCAATTCAACTTCAGCTTTTTTATAGTCGTCCTCCGAAAAATATTCCAGAAACTCGATGAACTCCGCATCATAATAGAAATCCTCGAGATAGTTCGTTGAACCATCTTCCAGAATTCTACCTCTGGCTATGTGGAAATCGCTTACGACCAGCTTGATCTTTTTCATAGCATACGCTTGAAACCCCATAAGGGGAGTTTCACAATCTGGTTTAACGCCCCGGCTTTTAAGCCGGGGTACCTTGGTAATTACTGCACACTTTTCCCCGGACTAAAGTCCGGGGCTTACAGAAGTTTGTGAAACTCCCCGCACTGAAGTGCGGGGTTTCCTTCTATGTCGCGGGGTTTCCTTCTATTTCAGTGTTTAACTTCTCCCGCGGAAACCCCGGCTTTTAAGCCGGGGAGTTTCACAATCTGGTTTCATGCCCCGGCTTTCAAGCCGGGGTCTTTTTTCAACGGAAATAATCTTCCTTATCCTGTTTCCCAAGATATGCTTTTATCTGCGGAAGATTTATATCCCCCAAAGCTCTGCAAAAATAGCCGGATTGCCATAATGCTCTCTTCCCAATGCGTTTTTCAAGATCCGGGTATTTATTCAATATTATTCGAGACGGCACTCCCTTGATTCTTTGCACAGCGCGAGAAACAGACAAAGAGGGTGGAATTGTCAGTAGCACATGAACATGGTCTGCCTCGACGCCAATTCCTATTACTTCAAATCCGTCGGGCTTATCTGTGGACATTTGAAGAAAGATCGCTTGTAACTCATCCGTGAGAACAGGCCCTATTATCTTCCTACGGAACTTCGTGGAAAAAACAACATGGTAGCAACAACTGAATAAGGAATGCGTAGACGGTTGAAAAAAGCGAAAGTTGGCATTTTTTCTTTCATTTGCTTCCATCGGCTATTTTCTCATTACCGCGAGCATATTCCCCGGACTAAAGTCCGGGGCTTACAGAAGTTTGTGAAACTCCCCGTACGGGGTTTCCGGCATCTTCACAGTGTTTCCATTTATATAAACGGCCAATTCCCCTAATAAACGGCCAATTCCCTGAAACCCCGTACGGGAAGTTTCACAATCTGGTTTCATGCCCCGTACGGGGATCGGTTTTATAATCAGAACGACATTTTATCCTATGTGGATTACCAGAGAACGTCAACGGGGCTGGTGATATATCCCGCCTGGCCATTTCCGAGCGCGCCAAATATATTTCTCCCCCAGCAGACGGCGCCGCCGCTTGCCAAGATTGCGCACGTGTGATAACCCCCTGCGTCAACTGCGATCACGCCGCTCGTCAGCCCGAATGCGTCTACGGGCGTTAAACCATCCGTCATTGTGCCGTCCCCCAACTGGCCATACCTGTTGCTTCCCCAACATTTTACGCCACCCGCCGATGTAAGAGCGCAGGTGTGATAATCCCCTGCGTCTATCGCCACTACGCCGCTGGTGAGGCCGATTACATCCGCGGGGTTGCTATGATTTGTCGTGGTTCCGTCCCCTAGTTGACCATAAATGTTCCAGCCCGAGCACTTAACACCGCCCGTGGTCATTAGAGCACAGGCATGACCGTAACCGGCAGCGACTGACGATACTCCGCTGTGAAGATTTGTCAACCCTCCCAGTCCATAACCCATATAATCATTTCCCCGACCTGAAACCCATCCGGACACAGTTACAGCAAAGTCAATGTAATATCCCGCTGAAATTGCAGTACCGAAGAGCGGCGTCCATGACGGTATGGTGGAGAACCATTCTCCTCCTCCCCAAGAACCCCATGCTTTTACCTCGTACGTTGAAAGAGCTAATGTATGAAACCCACCGGATGCTATTTGCACTTCTCCTGATGCGCAACCGACAACGTCTATTGGTGTATAACGCGTATCCGAGCCATCGCCAGGCTCATCTCCCCAGCACTTGACGCCACCGATTGCTGTAAGCGCACAAGAGCGGCCATCCCCGCTTGCAATCGCGGTAAGTCCACTTGAAAGTCCAACCACATCAACAGGTGTAAAACGACGCTCTGTGGAACCGTCCCCAAGTTCACCCCAGAAGTTAGGCCCCCAACATTTGACGCCGCCGCCAGTTGTTAGAGCACATGAATGGTAGCTGCCCCCGCTTATCGCTGAAACGCCGCTCGAGAGTCCGGATACATTTACATAAGCAAGATTATAGCCCATCTCGCCGTTCCCAAGTTGGCCATACTCATTGTACCCCCAGCATTTTATCTCACCGGTGGCCAATAAAGCGCAATTATGCGAATTTCCCGCCGAAATTTCCATTACATTGTTCGAAAGTCCAATGACATCAACGGGCGTGTTTTGTTGAGTGATAGTTCCATCACCAACCGCGCCAACCTTGTTTCTTCCCCAACATTTGACACCACCCCCTGAGGTAAGCGCACATGAATGTTGACCTCCAACGGCAATGGAGCTAATTCCACTGGTTAATCCGTATACATCAACCGGAGTATCACTCCCTGTGTCGCATCCCCAACATTTGACGCCGCCGGTGATTGTTAGAGCGCATGTATGTTCACATTCAGGATAATTAAAATTGGAATAAAAATTCTGATTGCCTGCCGCAATCGCCGCGACGCCGCTTGTAAGTCCAACTACATCAACAGGGGCATGTCGTTCCTTCCAAGTGCCATCTCCAAGTTGGCCATAAGAGTTATAACCCCAGCATTTTACGCCGCCCGCGTTTGTAAGGGCGCATGAATACTCCCCTCCCGCAGAAATCGCAGTAACCCCACTCGTCAGGCCGACGACATCAACGGGGGTATGTCGTTCCGTCGTTGTGCCGTCTCCCAGTTCCCCAATAAAATTAGATCCCCAGCATTTGGCGCCACCACTGACTGTAAGAGCGCAAGTGTGATGCATCCCCGCCGATACCGCCACAACACCGCTTGTAAGCCCCACCACATCAACAGGCGTATTCCGATTTGTTGTTGTGCCGTCACCCAGTTGGCCGGTAATGTTTGCCCCCCAGCACTTCACCCCACCGCTCGCTGTCAAAGCGCAGGAATGTTCGGCTGATTGTGGGTTCCCATTCTCAAGCCCAATCGTGTAATTCCCCCCTGTTGCGATTGCCACCACTCCGCTTGAAAGCCCGTAAACATCGGTCGGGGTCCAGCGATCTGTTGTTGTGCCGTCTCCGATCTGGCCGTAGCTATTATTGCCCCAGCATTTCACTCCGCCGGATGGAGTAATGGCGCAAGTGTGAAAACCGCCCGCCGCCAGTTGCTTTCCAAATTGAATTGTCATATGTATTGATACCGCTGGAATGTCCAGCGACTCGTTGGCCTCTATTCTGATCTTGAGCGCAATGCTCCCCGGCCCGTTTGCCCATATCGCAAAGCCGTAATCCCCCGATTCCGTGTTTCCGCTGCCGGGGGCGATCCCCCAGTCCGTTTGAGTCACCGCCAGGGCGCATTGCGCGCCATCCGGCGCCGCCTGGTCCCTTCCTCCAATCGGATCGGGATCGCAATTCCGCCCCTTCAACTTGCCCCCTACCGTGCTCGATGAATCAATCTCGGCAATAACGCTCACACCCGGCCGGCCCGAGGGGGCGCCACTATAAGTGCTATATAAATTTACCGTGAAGGGAATCCAAATATTTGCATGGTTCCCGGCGAGCGGCAGGTTGACATTCTCCAGCGCCCACGGCTTGTCATTGATGCTAACCGTTTTGCCATTAAGGTAATTAATCAGGATATTTGTCTCGGCTGGAGTGCAGCTCCGGTCGCTGTCCAGGTCGCAAGTGTTCCAATCCTGGTCCGGATTATCCGGCTGCAATGTATCGAACTTAAAAGCTTTTCCATTAAATAGATTGCGCAGAACGTTTAAGTCCATGGGGGTTATCACGCCGTCGCCATCGGCGTCCCCGTAAAAATGCTGAGTCGGCGTGGGAGGGTAACTATTTGAAAATGCAGGGGAAACCCATACGGCCGTGATCAAGGCCGCAACCTTGAGTATATCTATAATCCTATCCCGCCAATTCATGGCTTCCCTCCTGTTTAAACGGGGCTTAATTTGTTAAAATTTACATTTCATAAGGTATAGCATCGAAGTTAGGAAAGCAATAGCGAAAAGCTGGTAGCTATCTTGACCAGTTGGTTCAGATCGTGTATAGTGCATGGGAGATGATTTTAGATTGACGATTTTAGATTTAAGAACCGTGGTCTTTCCCGATTTATCGGGATTAAATCGAAAATCTAAAATCACTATAATACCAAGGAGGTACCAACGATGGTTGGAATAGTGTCCTATGGCGGCTATATTCCGCGGCTAAGGCTGAACCGTATGGCCATATTCGGGGCGATGGGCTGGTTCGCCCCGGCGATAGTCCAGTTTGCGCAGGGCGAGAAGGCCATGTGCAATTGGGACGAGGATTCGCTGACGATGGCTGTTGCGGCGGCCCGGGACTGTCTCATCGGGATGGACAAGTCCAAAGTGGACGCCGCGTATCTGGCATCAACCACCCTGCCCTTCCTCGACCGGCTGAACGCCGGCATCATGGCCACTGCGCTTTCCCTTCCCGAGAGCGCGTTTACGGCGGACTTCGCGTCCACACAGCGCGCGGGCGCATCGGCGCTGCTCAACGCTGTTAACGTCGTCAAGTCGGGAGAAAAGAGCAACGTCCTCGTGGCCGCAAGCGACAAGAGGGAGACAAAATCGGCATACCTGCACGAAATGTGGTATGGAGACGGCGCGGCTTCGGTCATCGTGGGCAATGAAAACGTCATCGCCGAATGGAAAGGCAGCCATTCGGTGACTTATGACTTCGTTCCACATTACCGCGGCGCCGGGAGACATTACGATTACAACTGGGAAGAGCGCTGGATCAGGGACGAGGGCTACGCAAAGATCATCCCCGAGGCGGTCGGCGGGCTGATGAAAAAATGCGGCGTCACCGTGAACGAGATAAGCAAGATTGTTTACCCGTGCTTCTTCAAGCGGGAGCACGGCGGAATAGCCAAGGGGATCGGCTTCCCCCCGAACAAGGTGCAGGACAATTTGCATGAGGTCTGCGGCGAAACCGGCGCGGCGCACTCGCTGGTCATGTTGATCTCGGCCCTCGAAGACGCAAAGCCCGGAGATAACATCATCGTGGCCGGATTCGGCCAGGGATGCGACGCCATGCTGTTCCAGGTAACGGATAACATCGGCAAGCTGCCCGCGCGCAAAGGCGTGAAAGGCTCGCTGAAACGGCGCAAAGAATGCGCCATCTATACCAAGTACCTGAAATTCCGCAACCTCTTGGAGACGGAGATGGGCATCCGCGCCGAGGTACCGATGCAAACCGCGATGACACAACTATGGCGCAGTCACAAGATGATTACCGGACTCGTCGGTGGCAAGTGCAAAAAATGCGGCGCCCCTCAGTTCCCCAGACAGGATATATGCGTCAACCCGGAATGTAATGCCATTCGACAAATGGAAGACTACGAATTCTCCAGCAAGAGCGCAAAAGTCAAGACCTTCACAGGCGATCTGCTGGCGGTTTCCGTTGATCCGCCCGCTATTTACGGCATGATTCAATTCGACGAAGGCGGCAGAATGCTCGCGGACTTCACCGATTGCGAGCTGGCTGATGTCAAAGTCGGCCAACCGGTCGAAATGACCTTCAGAATCAAATACTACGATAAAGAGCGCAATTTCACCGGCTACTTCTGGAAGGCGATGCCAAAGGCATAGTAATCAATAAACCGCAGATTATGCGGATTTCGCTGATTTTTTGTTTTTTATCTGCGTTTATCTGCGAAATCTGTGGTTTAACCTCTTAAAAGGAGAAAAATATGGCAACAGGAATCAGAGATAAGGTGGCGATCATCGGGATGGGTTGCACCCGTTTCGGTGAGCGATGGGATGTAAACGAGGAACAATTGATGGTCGAGGCTTACGAGGAATGCATTAAGGACGCGGGCATCGAAACCAAAGACATACAGGCGGCATGGTTTGGGAAATGCATGGACTCTGTGAATGTCGGATTGAGCGCCCTGCCCCTTTCGCTTTCCCTGCGGCTGAAAAATATACCTGTCACCCGTGTTGAAAATTTCTGCGCATCTGGCACGGAAGCCTTCCGAGGCGCCGTTTACGCGGTGGCGAGCGGGGCCTACGATATCTGCTTCGCCCTGGGAAGCGAAAAACTTAAGGACACCGGCTATGGCGGCCTTCCCGGCCACGGCTCATCCGGCGGAACGCTCAACTGGCTTCTCATGCCGAACCTGACCGCCCCCGGTTCCTTTGCGCAGCTTGCAAGCGCCTACGGCGCAAAATACGACATTCCGGCGGATGAATTGAAACGGGCGCTGGCCCACGTCTCGGCAAAAAGCCACACAAACGGCGCACTCAACCCGAAGGCGCACCTGAGGAAGCCGGTCACCGTCGAGCAGGTTATGGCCGCGCCCATTATCGCGCACCCGTTAGGACTGTTCGACTGCTGCGGCGTCTCGGACGGAAGCGCCTGCGCCATTGTCACCACGCCGGAGATCGCCAAGGATATGGGCAAAAAAGACCTCGTCTCCGTCAAGGCCCTCCAGCTCGCCCTCTCGAATGGCGAAGAGCTTTCTTTCAATAACTGGGACGGAGACCATTTCGTCACCACATCCAAGGCAAGCACACGGGCTTATGAAGAGGCAGGCATCAAGAACCCGCGCGAAGAAATCAGCATGATGGAGCTTCACGATTGCTTCTCCATCACTGAATTCGTAACTTACGAAGACCTGCACATCAGCCCTCGCGGAGGCGCCCTGAGAGATGTAATGGACGGCTTCTACAACCGGGACGGCAAAATCCCCACGCAGATTGACGGCGGCCTGAAATGCTTCGGCCACCCTATCGGAGCCTCCGGGCTGAGAATGCTCTACGAAATGTACCTCCAACTCCATGGACGAGCAGACAAAAGACAGCTCAAAGACCCGAAATTCGGCCTGACTCACAACCTCGGCGGCTTCCCGTTCATGAACATCTGCTCCATCGCCATCATCGGCAAATACAACTCATAACTCAAGTGATGAGCGATGAGTGATAAGTGATGAGTGATGAGTGACAAGTGATGAGTTAAGAATATCCTTCTTTATTCATCATTCATCACTCATCATTCATCATTTTTTCCTGGTCATGCTCGACATTCAGGTCATCATCAACACGCCCCTCGAAGAAGTTTTCAACTTCAAATGCCTCGCGGCCTCGGATCAGAACCTCGAGATTCGCTTGAGAAATGATGGCGGTAACATATTGAATATATTGAGCTATTGCGATTTTATAGGGGACGGCGAGACAATGAGGGTAAATTATCTTTACCCCCAGGGACCGCAAAAAATTGTGCCCGGAGATGCTATCGCTTTCTATTGCTACATGGATGAGAATCGCTTTAAGACCTTTCGCCAAATCGTTATTTACGATTCCGATGGCCGGAGCTATTTCAAAAAAATTTAATTTTCGGGCGCTTTTTTATCATTCTCCCGTTTTATGATAGGAATAATGAAGATTTGATGGATGAAGTCAAGGCTCATAAGGGTGTTGAAGCCCCTTGCGGTGCCAAGTTCACGCAACACCTCGATAACCGGCGCCTCCTCCGGTTCTTTCACTTTTTGCAACATGGGAACCGACCAATATCTGATTATTGACCCAATGAGGAAAACGCCAAGAAGCGGATAAAAATATCGTCCTACCCCCAGCCAACTGAAGAAAATCCCCATGAGTCCGCCGATGAGCGGCCCCACTGTGCTGGCCAGGCCGCTCAGGGTGTTAAATATGCTGAGATAAATGCTGTTATTTTGCTCGGGGCTGAGCCTTAGTAACAGGTTGGTAGAGGCCAAAGAATACCCCGCCCAACTGATGCCGGCCGCAAAATGCAGGATAACCAGTGGCCACCAATAGTTTCGCGGAGTGATGAAAAACCACCACAAAGGGAACGACCCACTAAGCAAACAACATAAAATCATGATCGGCTTGTTGCCATAACGGTCCGCCAGAACACCCCACCCGCGAAAAGTCAACACGTTCGCCACCTGCCCTAGCGCCGTCACAAGCGCAACAAACCCTATCCCCGCCTTCAGTTCCCGCAGCATCAGCACCGGGAAAAACATGGCGGACATGTAAACGCCGAATATCCATACGAACTGAAACACCAGATAGCGGCGGAAGTTTATATCCTGCATCGGCAATTGCACCAGTTGCCTGAATGGCGGCCTCGATACATGATGAGATGCCTCCGGCCCACCACCCGCAACCGCCCCCAAAGCCATCACACCGCCCAATCCCGCAACGGCGCCCAGGATAAAAAGCGCAAAATAGCCCGCTGCCGCCTCATGCGCCCCCATCCCAAAGTTCCATTGCACCAATTTCCCCCCAAGCCAAATCGAAAGCGTGGTCACCAGCCCAATGATTGCGTTCCTCGTCCCAAAATAACGCCCCCGAATCTCCAGAGGCGCCACCTCGGCCATCCACCCCAACCAAGTCACTTGACCAACCGCCCCGATTAGTGAGCTGAGCAAAACCAGAAAAACAAGCAGGATTAACCCGACTTTTCCATATCCATGGTTTAAAATGGGGTATGCAACGATGAAGGGCAGCCACATGATCCGCCCCACAAGAATTGCTCCGCGACTTATCCGGCGGCGCGTTGAGCCGTGTTCCACCAGATACGTCCCGCCAAAGGTTGACATCATCGCCAAAAGCGGCGCGGCGCCCAATATCCCAACCGTCATCTCACCCGCCCCGAACAACACCGCCAGCCCGATAACGAAAACACTCCCGCAAAGCGCCAGATAAAGCGCGCTCAGCGCCCCCTCCACGAGACCCCACTTCAAAGACCTCCTTCGAATGGCAGGCGGCAGTTCCGCTCCCGGCTGAGTCTCAAAGCAGGGCGGCGGGTGTGCGGGGGTAACTTCTTTCAATGAAATCGGATGAGTCATACCGGTCTATAAAAATAAATCGGGGTACGAGACGCCGTACCCCCATAGTTCGATCGTTTAAATGATTACTGATGAGTGATAAGTGATGAGTTTAGAATGAGAAACGGATGCCCCTTTTTATTCATCATTCATAACTCTTACTCAACCTTTCCCATGTCAGAGCGATTTAACAAGACCCATACCTCGCCGCGCAGATTTTTATTGTCTTTTACGAAGCTGACCTTTATGATAAAAAGCTCGGCCTTGGCGATCTTCGGAGCCTGAAAAACCGCCACGAGGTTCTGGGAATTGCCGGGAAGAAGCTCACGCGCCTGAAGCGGCTCGTTGATTATGCATTGGGGGCATATCTGGTAGCCCGCCACCTGCTGGTGTATGTTCCCGAACTGATCCTCCATATTGCCCTGCAACACCGACGGGTCAATCGCCTGCTCCTCGGTGACATTCGTCAGCCGGTAAGTAAGCACCGCATATTTCTCATCACTCTGAAAAACCTGATCGGACGTCCATGACGGTCGGCGAAGGTTGATCTTGCGCATCTCGATAGAAAGGGGCGTAAATTCAATTCCCCCTACCCTTGCGCTTTCCTTGAGATTTATCTTCGGAACCTGATTTACGCTTATAAGCACCGTAACGATGAAAAGAGAAACCCACTTCATGTTAAGCCGCTCCTTCCTGCAACTTATTTGCAGCCAGATTATAGCAGTGAAACAAAAAAAAGGCCAGTTGACGCAAGAAAAATGATGAGTTATGAATGATGAATAAAGATAACCGCTTGTTTCTCTACTCATCACTTATCACTCATCATTCATCACTTTCTTCCCTTTCTCCTTGAATGATTCAGGTGAATATTGTAATGTAAATAAGGCCTTAGGCGTAGGGGCGACCGTCCGGTCGTCCCTAATGCCCAATGCCTAATGTTTAAAGCCTTTGCGGAGGGTAGTATGAACGATACGGAACTCAGGGCATATTTGGAAAAGGTGGCCGGGATTCGCGGCATACCTCTTCAGTTTGACCGTTTCAAATCCGACTCGGTCACTTCCGATGGCCTCAAATTGCGCATGTACATCATCGAGACGGATCGCGCTCGGCCTGTCGTGGTGTTTGTGCCGGGAACTGCCGTTTACTCGATGCTATATTCGGAATTTCTCCTGGCCCTCGCCGACAGGGGCTACAATGTCGTCGGCATAGACCCGCGCGGCCACGGGATAAGTGAAGGGGCGCATGGCAGTTACACAATCGCCGAACTGGTGGCCGACACCCGCGCCGCCGTGGCCTATGCGAGAAAGCGCTTCAACGATAAAATCGCCGTCGCAGGCTCCAGTCAGGGCGGCATTGTCGCGTTTTATGTTGCGGCAACCGATGAAAAGCTTGCCGGGGTGGTCTGCCATAACGCCGCGGACCTCGGCGACCCCGCCAGTGTCAGGCTGACGCGTAATCCCAATTTCAGCCGATTGATGAAGCCGCTGTTGAAGTTCTTCGCGTCGCTAATGCCGGAATTCCAAATTCCTATCTCCTTCTACCTCAATCTCGAAGCCGAGGAAATGCGCGGATTCGGCAACGCAAAAGTTTTCCTCGACCAGGACCCGATCGCATATCGCTCGATCAGACTGAAAGGCATGGCATCCCTCGCCTACGAAAAACTGCCCCGCCCCGTCGAGCGGATCACCACCCCCGTGCAGATACTCCACGCCGGACGCGACAACATCTTCCCGCAGGATTACATCGAAAATATTTATAACAGGCTCACGTGTAAAAAATCGCTGAAGATATACCCCGACCTGCCTCACCTTATATTGACCGAACACGTGGATATAGTAACTCCTGATGTGGTCGAATGGCTGGAAGATATTTTCAAGCGCTGAGTTACAGTAGGGCGGACATTCTTGTCCGCCACAAAAAAATATTTTTAACCTGTTAGACCTTAACGCATTGGGAGAACCTTACCGATAACCCTTTTATCGCTTACCTGAAAATGTCGTCATCATAATTCCAGCAGGACGTCCAGCGCTTGTTATCGAGAAGTTGTTTGAAAATACTCAGAATATCTTTTTTGCCGCCACCAAATACATCGTAACAGTTATTTTTTACAAGGTCCTTTCTTTGGAAAAGGATGTATCCGGGATTGCCTGGGCGATAGCCGCAGCTTGAAAATATTTTCGCTAAGCAATATTTTTCGCGAAATCCGTTATGAAGAAACAACCCCGGCAAATAAGTAGGCATCGCCGGCTCGAAGCTGAAAGCTAAAAGGATATAATCGGGATTCATCGAGAGCAAGACTTCGGGCTTTTTATCGGTTGGAGTTCTCGCCATAACGGGCGTCATCAATCCGAAAATATCTATAATTCGCTTATTTGAAATAAAAGGAATTATGCCGCATTGATCCGTCGCTACCACCGCGCCACCCGGGATGTTATTTTTGACCCAGTCGCCAACAAACCTGTTCGGTTGCCCTCCTTTTGTAAACCAGAATTGACGCATCCTTTCGTTGAGCGTCATGGGGGGAATGGGAAGGTCGTGAGGCGATCTGAAAGCGTATGACACGGCCTTTACGTGCCGGGGTAAATCGGGATGGAAAATCGTTGCGACGGAAATTAACGCAAGAACGATCAATCCCTGATTTCCCATGAGTTTCGTTTTCTCCAACAGCCGATGGAAACTTAAAAGTCCCAGCCCGAAAAGGAGCATGAAAATCGGCATCATCGGAACGATGAACCGGGCAAAAGGCATGTAATCGCCTCCAACCGCTATAACAAAAAATGCGTTCAGTGCAATAGCGCACATTATAACTATCGTTTCTTTCAGGTATTTTTTATCAATTGCGCAGGCAATCGCGCTGAATAGGAAAATAAAGAGCCAAAACCACCAAAACCAATCCAGATAGTAATAAAGCCCTTGTATTTTCTGGTACAAACTGGCGGGCGCCACTTTCGCGTTGAAAGAGTTTGGAAAAAGCTTCCCATAATAAGCGATGCGGAATAACTCATAAAATGCAAAAATCGCCGCCCCGGGAAGTATAATAAAAAAATACTCTCTTAAGCCATAAATGCGATCCTGGCCGGACAGGCCTGCCAATCTTTTACTTAAAACCGGAATTGATATGAAAACTATTCCTTCGGGCCGTGTGATTGAGAGCAGGCCGAAGAAAAAGCTGCCGAAACCTTCTCTGCCCCTGATTGAAAAGCTTATTCCAAGAAGCATAAACAAGGCGGCAAGGACGGTTTCCAATCCCGATTTCATCCAGAATAAAAATGGAAATGTAAGGGCCAGATAAAGAGATGGGACCATCTCCAGCCAACGCGGCGATAAATCGCCGTTGTATCTCTTGATAATCCGATTAAGTATTGGAAACTGAATTATGGCGATGAGGGCGCAAAGAATGCGGTTATACGCAAGGAAATTTAAATGAAAGAAAAAGGGAATGGTCATGAATATAACCCATAATGGATTTGAAAAACCCTCCACCCTTTCCCCGACATTAAAGACAGCGCCCGCGCCTTCGGCGATATTTCTGCTGTAACGAAGCGAAATAAATTGATCCTCCATGATAATATTATGCTCATCAACTATTGAAAATAATACAAAAATGGCAACCGGTATAAGATAAAACAGGAAAGAAAAATATTTGGCGGATGACTTTGTCAATAAATCACACTTTGATGATTTTCCCATTTACTATCCTTGAAATAATCCACGAAGGTTGGTTTTTCTTTATCCTCCTTTTGCGCTCTTCCAGCCGACGAGGTCATTTCAAAAATCTCTCCTTCAGAAACGAAGCGGCCAACCGCCCAGCCTCTTCCTCGTGGCCGAAGTAGAAGTGATCGGCGCCCTTGATAACATCGAGGCTGGCGCGTGGTGGAATCATTTTTCTGATTTTATCGAGGGGACAAAAGGCGTCCCGGTCGCCTGTGATCACCAGCAGAGGACAGTTGACCTGAGACATGAATTCCATGGGGAATATCCCCACAGGAGGAGATAACGCAATCACGGAGGCCACACCCGCGGCTTCCCCACAGGCGCCGAGAGCGATCATCGCCCCATAAGAATATCCCGCCAGTCCCGACTTGTCGGGATCAATCCCCTTCATTTTTCGGAAATTCTCGATTATGCTGACCAGGTCCTCGGTGTCCCCCTCCGGTCCCGCGAGTCTACCCGCGCTTTGCCCGACACCACGAAAATTAAACCTCAATGTGGCAAACCCGGCAGCATCGAATGCTGCTTTAACGCCGAAAACAACGTTGTTATACATGTCGCCGCCGTATTGCGGGTGAGGATGGCAGATTATCGCACCCCCGCTCGGCCCGCCGGAAGGAATGGAAATCCCCGCCTCAAGATTGAAACCCCTGACCTCCATAAGTATTCTTTTTTCATCCATCTATTTTTGCCTGATCAGGATATTATTTGCGATATTTCTTTTCGTACAAATCGGCCTCGTAGGGCGCCCTTCTGCCGGGGCAACCGTCACGCGGACACAACTGGCAGCTCTCGAAATTGACCTCGGTGGGAAACCGTATGCCTGAGACGGTTTTTAACGGCGTCATAAGGAATGTTTCCCTAAGCCCGACCCCAACGGATGCCTTGGTATCCCCGAGAAGCTCAAAAAGCGGCCCCTGCTCCTCGATTGGCCAGTCGGCAAGAGAGCCTGGACTCATGTGAGATATTTTACTTAAGCCATATCGCGGGCCGATGTCGGCGTCAATTGCTTTGATCGCGGAATAAAGGCCCATGCCCATTATCGCTTCCGCCCAGAAGCGGCGCAACGTGTCTCCGATGGAATTCGCCCATTCCTCCAACTCGGCGCCGCACGTCGCCACAAAAGGAAAGACCCTGTGCGCATCCTTCAGGTTCACCTGAAGCACCCTGCTCTTAAATTTGATGCCTTCCACTACGACATGGTCATCCCCGCGGGATTCTATGAAAGCAATCCCATATAATGCCTTCGGCCTCGCAATCGCCCCTGCTTCCGAAACAAGACGATCAAACTCGCCATCATCGCTCTCCCTCTTTATGCGAAGCGTTCTTGCAAGACTTTCGGAATTGATCTCAAAAGGAATGCTATCGAGAATGATTTTTTCCATTTTTCTTAACACCGTTCACAAATATTAATCATCTAAATTTAGACCCGCGAATTGAAAGGGTATCCTCGGGGAGTGACAACACATGTAAGTCATTGAAAAATAAAATGGGTCGTGTGGGATTCGAACCCACGGCCACCGGATTAAAAGTCCGATGCTCTACCACCTGAGCTAACGACCCCGACTTTAAAAAGTATATTCTAATGTAAAAAATGAAAATTTTCAAACGAGATGCGCAATAAATTTAAATGGATAACATATCACAATTAAAATATTTTGGATTTGTTTGTTTCTCAATCCAAAATCCGCAATTCAAAATTCACTTATATTACCAATGGGTAACTATGCCCTGGACGCCGTGCCGTATCATCATCACCGCTATGGCCGCCAGCAATAAGCTCACGATCTTGCTGATCGCCCGAATCCCGCCGTCCCCCAACATTTTACGGAGGTTGTCCGCAAGCAGAAGCCCCAGGCCCGCAACCAGCAGGTTTGCAATAATGGCTGCGATAATTATCAAGGCCCCGTAGAGGTTCAGAAGCATCAGTTCCGTCGTCAAAACAGCCGGGCCTGCAATAAGCGGAATGCCGAGCGGAACAATTCCAAAATCCGTATTTGCGGGAGGCCCCCCTGCTTTTTCGGCGCTCATGATGTCTTGGATGCTGAGAATGAGAAGCAGCAGCCCGCCCGCTATCTGGAAATCGTCCGCGGTAATCCCCAATATCCTGAAAAAGGCATTGCCCACCAGCAGGAACAACACCGCGAAAACGCCCGCCCCACCGAGGGCCTGAAACATGGTCCGCCTCTTCCGCTCAAGCGTCAACTCACCGGTGAAGGATATGTATATCGGCAAAATGCCGATCGGGTCCATAGCCACGAATATGGGAATGAAGGCGAGAAAAAACTGATGAATATAGATCATATCTTTTTGTGTTCAGGCGCCATGATTCAGGCTCTATACTGCGTTCCGTGCTTGGCCCGCTACGATACCCTGCTGCCCCTAATTACTCCTTCATTTTGCGCTCCCAGAGACGCTCGATGACGGCCTTCGCGTTTTGGGAGAGCGGATCGAAACTAATGCCCACGCCCGGCTGAGGGGCCTTCCCATGCCTTACGATGACGCCCGTGGCCTCGAAGGAGGCGGGATCATCCGGAAGATTGAACCTGACGCTCACCGGCGTGCCCAGCTCAAACGCCTGCCCGGTGGCGACGAACATACCCCCATGTGAAATGTCGAGCGCATAGTCAACAAAAAAATCGCTCAGGCTCTTGTACTCCACCGGCAGTTTGATGGGGAGCCGGGGATGGGAACGACGGTCATCGAATGAGTTGCTCATTGAATGCCCTGCTTTTGTCGGCCCCTCTTTTTCAATAGGTGATGAACAAGTTGCTCGACCCTCTCCGTGAGTTTATCGGGCGCGCTGTCCGATCCCTTGTTAATATAGCTTGCGGGCGCGGCCTGGGCGAGTTGTTTTCGCATGTGCTCGTCGCAGCGGTGGACGCTGAAAAAAAGGATGGGTATCTTGCGCGGCAACTCGAATTTCTTTTCAACGGCCCTGAGCGTCCTTGCGGCGGTTATCCCATCCATCACGGGCATCTCCAGATCAAGCACCACGAGATCAACCTTCTTGTCATTCGCCAACGCCTTGGTGGTTTCGGCGACGAATTCCTGCCCATTCCTGCAGGAGATCACCTCATGCGCCAGGCCCTTCTTCAAAATCATTTTGCGCATAAACTCGCGCAGGAAATCCGAATCGTCCGCAATGACCATTGTCCATGCGCTGATCTCTTCTTCATCGGAAACGGGATCAAGTTCGATATATTCTTCGGTTTCCTTGCCGCCGGCGGAAGGGGGCGATTGGTCGGATTTCTCGACGGCGAGGACCAGACCGCAGAACAGGCACCGGGTTTCAAGCGTCCCATCCCGATCAGCGATGTTCGTATCCACCTGCTCCCCGCAGCCCATGCAGTATCTTCTCGGCCCGGCCGGCATGGATCAATGTTTCTCCCTCTATTTCTCAATATCACCCAAAGGCTATAAAACCCTTGTCTGGTATTAAACGATATTGCGGAGGATCAAGACTGTCAACTGTGAGGCATTTTGAGTGATAAATCACCGCATTCCAAACGTTCTACGGGCGTAGCATGTTGCGCCCCTTCTTTTTGAAGCGTCCTGCCGAAGCCCCGACATAAGAAGACCTATTTAACTACAAATGTTATACCCGCCGATCCTTCGTTACCGCCTTCGTCAACCGCGGTGACAACTATGCTATGGTTGCCGGTGCTCAATTTTTCGAGGTCTATCTTGAAATATTCTTTCGTCTGATCGAATATGCCGTCTTCGGGCCACACCGTGACAGAGGGGCCGCCGTCAAGCGAATAACTGATGCCCGCTATCCTGCTGAAGCTGTCTATTGCGAAGCCGGTGACAAACCTGTTGCGGTCTATCTTCAGATCGCGCACTTCGGGCCTGCTGTTATCAATAAGGAAAGGCTCCGAAATGATGTTGTCGGTTAATTCGGTTCCGGGGGGATTGGATGATTTGTCGGTGACGGTGACGCGCAGGCGGTACCAGCCGTCGGGGATATTGGATATGTCCCATTTATAGTGTGGTTGAGTCAAATTGGCGGCGATGGGGACCCACATAGGGTTGTCCTCGCGGCGGTATTCAAGCTGGAAGAGCAATGAGTCGCCATCCGGGTTTTCGACCTTCCATCTGACGAGTACGAAGCCGGATGGGCCTGCCTGCTCCTGTGTGGGAGGCTGTTGTTCGCCTGGAGCGCCCTGTGGGGGGCCTGGAGGCTGGTTTCCCTTGCCGGGCGCTCTTACCTGGATGCCCGTGAGCACAGGCGGCTGATTGTACGGCCTGTAAGCTATTGTGATATCGGACACAGTTGCTTCGGACTTGCCCCAATTGATCCGGAATTGCATGAACCGGCCGGACGGGCTGCGGATAAGTTCGCCATTCGCCCGCACATCCTGCCAATCTGACCATGTCCGGTCGGCATGATCCGTGTTTCCGCTTCGGGTCTCCACCTTTACGTTCCCATCGGATTTCCATTTCATGCGCCCCCATAATGAAACGAAGCGGGCATCCAAGACCATGGAGGTGTAAGTGGCGTTTTGAGCGGGCCGGTCGGCGACTTCATAGACCCTGCCAGGATTGGCCACGCCGATGAGCGCCAGCTTGGAATTTTTAAAGCCAAGACAAGTGACTATCGGCTCATCCAGGTCAGTCCATAACGAAAGTTTGTTTTCATTATCTATCCGAAATATCCGCCCATTCGAGCCTGTGGCAATGAGAATAGAGCCGTCCGAAAGCGTTCCCATATCGGTTACAAACATTCCCCCGGCCCTCATTATCAACTGCAACGTCCCCTCGGGGTGGAAAATGTAGATCATGAAATTCCCCCTCGGCATACCCCCGCCAGGCCCCGCCTCCGGCGGAGGACGATTATCCGCCTGCTGATCGTCGTCATCGGAGTCTTCGCCTTCTTTTTTCGGCTCCTGCTCGGGGGCGCGAATGGCCTGAGGCGGCCTTGCCCGGAAGGCGGTGCTATTCAAACCCACCATGATCTCGCCCTTGTGGGATATTGCCAGCGCGCTTATCTCCATTCTGGGGAACGATATCAGCGCTTTTGCGCTCCTGCCTTCGACCTTGTACAACACCCCTTTGGCCGTTCCCGCGAGTATCGAGTTATCTTTGGCAATAATAAGGCGAACAATATGATCGCCTTTTGATTCGATTACTTTGGAAAATTCTCCCTTGGCATTAATGGCATAAAGGCGGCCGTTTGGCCCCGTGCCGGCGTAAATGGCGCCGTCCTTCGCGGCTACTAGTGACCAGATGTAAGGCTCGGGAAGGGTGACCCAAGCTTTGCCGCCCGAGCCGTCCGCGTTCATGCGGAATATCTTGCCGCCCGGCACGGTTGCGATATAAACATCGCCGTTGTTGCCTTCGACGAGGGCCGAGGCCGCCAGGGCGCCGGTGTCAAGAACTTTTTTATATGATTTTCCCTCTTTTAAAAAGATTGCCCCGGAATTGCCTGCTCCGACAAACATACGCCCATTGGAATGAGCCAGGCAGCTCCACACCGAGGGCAATTTCAATTCCTGTCTCTCCAGTGCGGGGCCGGGCATGAGATACCCCTCTCCCCCGATCTCGATGCCCCTCACCTCGCCTCCGAGGTAGTCTTCAATGGATTTCAGATGGAAGACCTCCGTAGTAACGGCGAAAACCGTCGCCGAGGCGAGCATCAATAAAATCGCAATTGTCCATTTTTTCATTTTTGTTACCCTTATTCCTGTTTTATTTTTCACTCCGCTCACCGGCAACATCACTGAGCCGAGCAGCGATTACAAACTAGCGCCTTTCCACAGCGTCACCCCTCTCTTGAATATGTTTCAAGATATCACGTATAAAAAAAGGGGATCAGTAAGTTGTTTTGAGATTCTTAATTGTGATTTTAAAGATTCATTTTAGCAGAAAAAACAAAATAACGCCTCTTTCCAATCTACCAACTGAATTTTCCTTCTAATAGACACGCTGTTAGGCCGCCGCGAAAGGAAAAGTCTGTCCAAAATGTTAAATCTATGACCGCAAAAGCCTCTCCCGGCTCATCGAAATTGTTTCTTCCTTCCTCCCCTTGCAACCTTGCGCCCTCCGCTACTTCAAACATGGCATCTCGCCTGCTCGGTGAAAAATTCGGGTTAAAGGAATGGGGCATCAGTGAAGTCATGGGCTAAAGGGTTTAAAGAGTTGGTAAAGATAGGTCTTATCCGGGCCGCCGCCGGGCCGGGGCGCTTCCATGATGAGCATGGCGCCGGGGTTCATTTTTTCGAAAAGCTCGCGGGGGAAAGGATTCGATCGCGTAACAAAAAAGGTTAGCCCGAGGTCCCGCGTCTTGAGGTTTCCGATGACCTGTCGCTGGAATTTGTTATTTATCAAGGGGATTTCTTCCTTGCCAGGCGGCAGAACGGGCGTCTCCTCCCACCAGAAACATTCAACCACCTGCGTATTGGGCACACGATAAAGGTAATTCCACACCGCGTCATCGGGATTGCCCCAGCTCAGCGTTGTGAAGACCGTAATACGGCCCTTTGCCGCAATGTCCTTGAGAAGATTCACAACGCGGTCTATCCCGTAGCCGGACGGGTACCCCTCGATATACTGCCATCTATCGCGGTCTATGTATTGCGCCTTAGTCGGGCAAATCATATATGCAAGGTCTCTCGGTATCGAGAATCCTAGAAATAAAAACAGCGCCGCTATTGCGCCGATTTTATATATGACTCTATTTTTGCCCTGTTCGGCCGATTCTTTCGCCCATTCCATGAAATGGGCGATTTCCAGGCCGATCACAAAAAGCATGGGCGTCAGCGCCATCAGGTAATACCGGGAAAATGTCTCGCGTGTAAGAAGCAGCAAGGCGGCCATAGGCGCCAGCGTCCAAAGCGCGATAAGGAACGTTGTTTTCCTGTGGCGCAGAAAGGATACCACGACCGATATGGCGCCCAGCAGAAAAAGAACCGCGCTGAAATAAGACCATAGATACCCGCCCAGATCCTGAAGGTTTTTCACCCACATTTCCGCGGGAAATCGAACCAATTGCGCCATCGGAATGAAAAACCTCGAGCGATGGAAAATGCGCGATCCACCTTCACCGATCATGGAAACATCGCGAGTGAGATAGATAATTATTGCTATAGCTAAAATCGTGTAAGCAAGAAAAACCTTCAACAGGGTTGCGCCCTCAAAACGATCTTTTCTCATTAAGATTATCATCAGCAGGGGCAATGGGATGAAAATAATGGTTGGCGTCTTGGCGAAAAATGAGGCCGCCATAATAAGCCCGAGGCCAAGCGCATTTAATGGTGAAAAGATCGTGGGATAAGAGCATCGGATTGCCATAAATAGACAGCCGATAACGAGCGCCGTGTGGAAGCTGTCCACGGTGGCCAGACGGTCGTTGAAAAGCGCCCAAGGCAATAGGAGGTAAAGAATTCCGGCCACTGCGCCCGCCCGGGGCCTTCCCATGAAATGACCCGCCGCATAGAATATACAAATTGTAATGAGACCGGATGCCACGGAAATAACCCGCCCGGAGACCAGCGGGTCGCTGAAACACCCGATAATGAGGGCGTTGACCCAATAAAAAAGTGGCGTTTTGCCGTCAACAAGCGGCACCCATAATGATCCGTGATGGTCGTGAATTATCGCCGCCCAATGTATGTAAAACGCCTCGTCGTTGAACATGGGAAGCTTTGTCAGGTTGATCAGGCGACTGAAGAGGTAAACCAATGTAATAACGGTGAAAAAGAGGACAGTATAAAGTCGCTGAAGACGAGAGGCTACGCCCATCTCTTCTTACTCCGTCAATTCGTAACGGAGGCCGTAGGTGAAGGACAGGCTGGTTTCGTCCGCGTCCGGTGGGAACGGGGGGAAGGGAGAAGCTCGCTGTACCCATTCGAGCGCGTCGGAATTCAGGATGGGGTAGGCGCAAGGCGCGATCACGCGGAGAGACGCGACCGTACCTGCCCTTGTTATTGTGAATTTCACAACGACGCGACCCTCCATGCCGGCGCGGCGCGCGACGTAAGGATACTGTTTCGCGCTCTGTATGCGGGCAAAAACCTTTTTCTTGTATTCGGCCTTCCAGTCCGAAGCGGGGGAAAAGCCGCTCCCGCGTCCTCTCTGGCCGCCTTTGCAGCCCACACAGCCATCCGGGCTGCCTCCTCGCCCATTGCCGCCTTCCCCCGTGCCGACGGGCGTCCCCGTCTGGCTGCCGCCCTCGCCGCCGCCGCCAGCGGCCTCGGAAGGTTGAGAAAACGACGCCGCAGTCTCGGAAGGGGCGCCGGATATCGGCGCGACGGATTGACTGGCTTGCTCCTCAACTTTCGGAGGGGCCAGGGCTGGAGAGGATACCGGTTCGGTCTGAGAGGTTTGGCTGATCCTGTGCGCAAGTGGCCTGTGAGCCGGTCGTCCCAAAGGGGCGGGGGCCGGTTCGCCAAGGGGCGCTCCCCCCGGCGATGGGATCGAAACCAGCCCCGGCGCCAATAAAGTGAAGCGCCGAACGGACTCCTGCGCCCTCACGGACCGCTGCGGCGGCAGCATCATTATGAAAGCTACCGCCGCAACGTGCAGTGTAAGGCTCAAGCCTACATAGACCGGAAACCTGTCGCGATAGTTATTCATTCACACCTTTACGGCATCACAGCAAACGCGTAAGGGGGCAGGCCGGTCCAGATTGGCCCGCCGACCGGCTGGTCTGTCGCCGTGTCCCATACCCTGACGCCGGGGTTCGTCAAAGTCCGGTCCGCCAGATAGAGATACCCGCTGCCGTCCATTGCCATGTCCGGCACATAAGCGCTTGTCGTGTACAAAGTCGCTTCTTTCAGACCGGTTTCAGGATTAAATCTCACTACGTAGTTGTTGAAAGACGCGTCCGACACAAGGGCATAGGCCTGTGTGGATGAAACAATCGCGAGCGCGCTTATATCGCCGCCGAGCGTGGCCTCGTCAATCACTGTGCCGTTGGCAGTGTAGGTATCGGTTGCCGTATCCACGCTTATCGTCTCGACGCCGCCGTCCGGCGTTGTGTAACCGAAAGATTGAAATGCGCCCGCACAACCGATGTATATCTTACCATCACCCTTGTTATATATCAAATTCGTAACCGGGTTTGTCTTCGCAAGATCAATGACTGTCACCGCCGCATCTGTATCGGCGTTGATGACCACTAAGGATGATTTGTCGGTGGGAACGTAATAATTTTGGGAATCGAGCCGCTGAAGGGCGACAAAAAGTCGGTTGCCCACAAGGACCATCTTGGCGGCTTCCGGTATTCCGTCGGCGTCTGCATATGCAGAAAGGTCAATCTCCTTGCTCAAGTTTCCGCTTTGCGGGTCTCCCACCCAGAGGGATTTATTCTGGAACCTGCTCACATAGGCCTTGGAATCGCTTACGACTGCTATGTCCTGGGGATTGCTGCCGTTGCCGACACTGAACTGTATGACAGTCTGAAAGCCGTTGGCCGCGTCCAGCGCCTGAATGTTGTCAAACGTGTAGCGATTGACGACGTAAACCTTTGATCCGAACGCGCGCGCGGCGGTGTCGCTCGATACCTGCACGGGCGGTATGAACGCTGTGCCGGGCGGGGTTCCGGAGATCGTCGCCACCATGCCGACCGTAAAATCGCTGGTGGTGACGAAGATACGCGGGCTGGATTGGGGATTCTGGTTTGAGTAAATGGTGTGTGTTTCTTCCTTGAGGCAATTTGTGAGCAGCAGGGTCATTAAAATCGCCATCAGGGTTAAAAGTCCTTTTTTTCGTGTCATTGGGATACTCCTTTTCGTTGGGGGTTATTTTCCGTGATCCCCGTCCCGCCGGAGGGGGCGCTTGAATATTTGTAACTTACAGTGCCAAAGAAGCTCAGACCGGGCAGCGGGTAGCCGAGCACGTCCGAAATCTGCTCATTGCCGATATTTTTCGCCTCGAATGTGATGGCGATCTTCCTGACGGGCGTCACGGTTATCCCTGCGCCGTGGATAGTGCGCGAGGGAACTTCGAGAATTCCCGTCCGATCGAGGTAATTGCCGTCTATGTAATCGAGGGTATAAAAAATCTCGCCCCACCTCGGCTGAAACACCGTGAGGCCGAAATGCAGCTCGTTGCGCGGCCTCCCCGGCAGGGGCCTGCCGGTGAGGTAAGGAATGTCGCTCCTGTCAAGAGCCTGTTGGAAAGTGTATGCCGCCCTTGCGCGCACGTGATCGAGCGCCTGACCCTCAGCCATGACCTCCTGCCCCGCTATTTCCGCGGCCCCGACGTTCTCGGCCCGCGCCGTCCGCTGCGAGTTCTGGTTGATGACTATCAGGTCGGTGGCATGAATGTAATAATAAACATAAGAAAGGGTCAGCGTGTCCACGTAGCCTATATTTTTCAGGCTGAGCGTCGCGCCCGCGTCGCCATGTACGCCGGATTCGACCTTGAGCGCCGGGTTGCCGACAACGCTCCCCCGGTCTCCGAAGAGTTCATAAAAGGTGGGCAGCCGATAATATTGACCGACGTTCCCATGGAACGTGATCTTGTCCCACGGCTTTACCTTAAGCCCGAAATGCGGGCTTAATAAGGTTCCCTGATTGTTCGCAGAGGGCGCCGGCAGGTTTCCGCTTCGCATGTCGTTGCCTGAAAAATGATTTGCGTAATTTTCCACTCGTAACGTCGGAACAAGGATCACCTTCGCCTTTATGAAATATGCCTCCCCCTGAAACGCGCCGGTGAAGGAAGCGCGACTGCTTTCCGGGTTAGTTGCATCGCGCAAAAGATCGGTGGGACGATAGGCTTCGCCGCGACCTTCAACGAAAAGAGCGATGGCGCCCCTCGAACCGATGAAAACGCGGCCAAGCGCGTTGGCCCCATAATCGTCGGTGAGATAGCGATTTTTCTGGGCGCCAAGCCCGATCTGTCCCAACGGATCGCTGAACACCTCATTGCCGTAAGTGTAAAAGGACATTGCTTTTATTTCGTAAATCCCGGAAAGGTACCTGGCCCCGATATGAAGCGTGTTGCGCAGCGTGCTGAGACGGGCGTCGGTTGACTGGAAGGAGCCGATGCCCGGAACGCCAGCGCCCTTATC
>Ga0209777_10001012_pt1 | contig 42831 bp, 41 predicted proteins | sample FrelakmetHBP12HB_FD_187147 | JGI IMG/M metagenome (GOLD analysis project Ga0209777, IMG submission 187147) | Freshwater lake sediment microbial communities from the University of Notre Dame, USA, for methane emissions studies -HBP12 HB (SPAdes)... | ecosystem: Environmental > Aquatic >...
TGGAGCTGTTGAGCGTCAAAGAGGCGATGGGGCGCTACGAGGGATTGAAGGGGGAGAAGGAGGAGACCGTCATCGCTCTCTGGCGTGACCTGTTCCACGGAGAGATTGGCAAACGAGGCCGGGACCTGATATTGGAGAAGAATAACCTCGCCGATATCAAGGACAAGACCGCCAACCTCTTCCTGAAGCTGATGGAGAAGGATCTTAAGCCAAGGCTGGCTGGGCAGGTGGACGAGCCGGTCACCAGCGACATCAAGAGGCTGATCCGTTTGCCTTTCTCGTTGCACGGCAAGACCGGTCTGCGCGTCGTGGCCATGCACCGAAGCGATCTGGAGAAGTTCGACCCGCTGCGGGACGCTTCGCCGCAGGTCTTCGGCGACACCCCCATCAAGTTGCGGATGCAGCGCAAGGTCGACATCAAGATCCGGGGCGAGCGGTTCGTCCTCGAAGGCGATACGGAGGTGCCTGAGTTCGCCGCCGTGTTCCTCGTCTGCCGCCGCGAAGCGACCCTGATGGAAAAAGAAGAGGCGGGGAAGGGCCCTATCCAAATCACTGGCTAGGGTTCGGGGGATCGCCTCGAACGCTCCGCCGAAGGCTCGGTTCGCTAATACTGGCTTTAATAATTCGAACCAAAACTATTTAAATGGCACATGGCATTTTTTCCTGATAGGCATGCTTAGCGGGAAAGAGGCTCTGGCCGGTGGGTATAGGCTGGCCAATATTCGGCGAGTGAAGCGCATTCTCTTCATCATCCAGATAATTATTCTGATCTCGATCCCAATAATCGTCGTGCTGGTCGAAGGGCGAGCGTCCCTGGTACCGTTCTATCTGCCGATCAATTCCTTCATTTACTTCATCCTGCTGATGGCCTTGATCATGGTGGTGGAGGGGTTCTTCTTCAAATTTATGGAGATGCGTCTGCTCCGATCTCCGTCGGCCATTTACTACATAGCCAAGAAGGCGATCCGTCGGGGATTGGTCGTCATAGCGGTCGCGGCCGTTGTCATCTTTCTGCTGTGGACCCCGTTCATGTCACAGGCGATCGAGAACTCGTTCAATCATAAGGAAACGCTGAATAACACGAACTCGACCACAGCCAGCGTGTTCATTGTTTTCTACGATCGAGACCCTCTCGGATTGGGGGCGGTGGATAGGATAACGGTCACGTCGGTCAACGGACCGGCCCGAGTCTACCTGGTGTCGGAGAAGAACTATCTCTTATATTCCACGGAACTCTCGCAATTGATACCTTACCGGATCAATTCTCAGGATTACATCGCCGACGACCAATTGACCATACCCTTGAACCCATTGCCTTATGGCAAGTATTACCTAATCTTGGACACGGTACGTTCGGATGCGAGCGCGGTCAATGTCGTCATTCATGAGGCGATCTCGTCGACGTTCCTAAGCTATGTTCCGTTCTTCGCCCTGTTGTTCATCGGTACCTTCGGAGCATGGATGGCCTACATGTGGCCGATGAAACGCAAATACGCCGTCGGCGCGATCTACCACTAGAAGACGCAGCAGGACGAGCGCTTGGTGACCTTGTAGCCACGGGCCTTGGCCCAGACCTCGGTCCTCGGGGACGGCATGGCGATCCGGCGGACGCCGAGCTCGATGGCCTTGGTCTCCAGCTCCCAGTTCCCTCTTGGCCTCATGCAGCCTAGCATGACCGGTACGTCGAGATCGTCGATCGCCACCTTCAGAATTGCGAGCAGATGGTCGTCGCTCGGTGGCGGAGCGCCTTCTATCGGAGTGCCCCGGGTCGGCATTAGCGCCAATATCACCATTCCGGCTATCGGATGCCGGGAGGCAACTTCGATCGCGCCTAACTCGAATTTCTTTTCCCTGCCAGAAAGACCGACCAGCAGATGGGGCACCACGCGCTTCACGCCTGAAGAGAAGAGAGCGGTCAATGTGCCCGCATACGCCTCTGGGCCCGACGCGAGATGTAATCGTTCCTGGATCACCTCTGGATCCTGGACCAGGTCGAAGGAGATGCAGTCTGCGCCGGTGGCAGCGATCTGCGATGCCTCGTCATCCCCGACAAGCCCGGTATGGAGGTTGAGCTGCAGCCGGGTCTCGAGCTTGATCCGCTTGAGCGCGGGCAGGAACGGCCCGAGCGGGATCTTTCCGTTCTTGTCGCATCCCCCGGAGATGAGCATCCCCCCGGCACCGTCCGCCTCCAGTTCCCTTGCGAGCTTAAAGAGGTGCTCCGCGCTCCCCACCGGTGTCATGCCCTTAAGATAGTGAGCACGGCAGTGATCGCATTGCAGGCTGCACGCATCACCCGTAACCGATACCGCCGGGAACGACTTGCCTGGATGGTAGAGAAAAAGCTCCTCGACTTCGCTTTGCATCGCCTTGTCAATGAGCAAAAGCTTTATTCGTAAGTTCCGCTTCGTGTGCCAAGAGGCATGCCATGAAGGCTTTCAGAGTCATTGGTACATTCAGAGTAAAGGATAGAGAGTTCCGCAACGATCTACAGGATTTCAAGGTCGAGCTTGCCGCCGCCGATGAGAAGGCCGCGAGGGAAAAGATCGTCTCCAACTTCGGAAGTCATCACCGGGTCGGGCGAGAGGAGATCTTCATCGAGGAACTGAAATTGCTCAAGAACGAGGAGATCACTGACCCGGTCGTGAAATACCAGGTCGGTGGTTCGAAGTGAACGAGCAGGAGATCAAACAGGCGCTCTCCACCCTCGATCTGATGCGCGCACAGGCCGAGAGCCTGGCTGAGCAGCAGCAGCTCATCCAATATTCATTGGAGGAGTATTCCCGGGCCAAGGAGACGCTGTCCAAGTGGAAGGACGCCAAGAAGGGCGACCAGCTCCTTGTGCCGATCGGTGGCAACTCCTTCGTTTTCGCCAAGGTCGAGTTCAACTCGAAGGCGTTGGTTGGCATCGGAAGCGGGGTGACGGTGGAAAGGCCGGTGGAAGAGGCGATCATTACGCTCGATACCCGCATCAACGAAATGGTCGAGGCGATGAAGAAGATCAGCGAGAGCATGACCGTCCTCGAGACCCGCTCCGCCACCCTCACTCGGAAGGTCCAGGCGGAGTACGATAAGTTGCAGGGCAAGGCCTGAACCAGGTGGTCCAGTGTTCGAGGCGCTGAAGAAGGTACTGGGGCTCAAGAAGAAGGAAGAGCCGCTTCCGGAGAGCGCGGCCGAGGTGGTCGGGACTTCGGGCAGGAGCATCAGCGAATCTGACCTCGATGAGACGCTTTCGCAACTGGAGATGGGGCTGATGGAGGCGGACGTGGCCGTCCCGGTGGTCGAGGCGATCAAGGCCGAGGTGCGAAAGGACCTGGTCGGCAAGAAGGTCGATCGCCGCTTCGACGTCAACGGTGCCATCAGGCTGTCGCTGAAGAACGCGGTCGAGAAGATCCTTAAGGTGAATACGTTCAACTTTGACGACTTCGTGATGAGGCACGAGCGTCCGATCGTGATCATGTTCGTGGGCATCAACGGAACTGGTAAAACCACGATGATCGCGAAGCTGTGCAGCCGCCTGCATAAGATGGGGCTCACGACGGTGCTCTCCGCATCGGACACGTTCCGGGCGGGCGCCATCGAACAGATCACGATACACGGCGACAGGCTAGGCGCGAAGGTGGTCAAGCATTCCGCCGGCGGGGACCCTGCCGCGGTGGCCTTCGACGCGCTGGATCACGCCAAGGCTCGCAAGCGGGACGTGGTCCTGGTCGACACCGCTGGCCGCATGCAGACCAACGCCAACCTGATGGACGAGATGAAGAAGATCAAGCGCGTCGTCAAGCCTCATCTGATCATCTTCGTAGGAGATTCGCTCGCCGGCAACGACGCCGTCGAACAGGCCCGGGTGTTCGACAAGGAAGTGGGGATCGACGCGGTGATCCTGACGAAGATCGACGCGGACGCGAAAGGCGGGGCGGCGTTATCGATCGCCTACTCGATTAACAAGCCGATAGCGTTCCTCTCCACTGGCCAAGGGTACGACGAGATCGTCAAGTTCGACAGCAAATGGATGGTCGACCGCCTGTTCGGGGACTGATCGGCCCTTTGCTTTTCTGAGCTCCCATCACTGGATGTTATAGCAGAGATAGCCTAGCAGGGAGGCGAACACCTTTGAGTCTGTCACAAGGTTATCGACTTTGCAATACTCGTTGACTGAGTGGGCGCATTCGTCCACCGTCTGCCACGCATAAGCGTCCAGGCCGGCCAGCCTGAAATAGTTGGCGCAGGTGCCGCCACCCACGCCCTTGGGCGCGGCGTCGACCCCTTTCACCTTCTTGATGGCGCTCGCCAACGACATCAGTCCGATGCTCTCCGTGCTGGAAGGAGTCCCACTCTTGGTGTACTGCTCGGTAGTAATCGTAACCTTCACGCCGCTGCGGTCTTCGAACATCCGTCCGATGGAGCGCACCGTTTCCAGGACCTCGTCCGCGTCATAGCGAGGCAGGATCCGGAAGTCCATGTAGAAGGTGTCCTCCGCTGGTATGGTGTTGACGTTGCCCACGGTCTGCAGGCGCTTTGTCGGCTCGAACGTCGATATGTTCGGCGCGAACATCGGGTCCTTCGCGGCGTACTTCTCATGCATGTAGTCGCTTATGAACGTCATCATCTGGTTGCTGACCCGGGTGGCGTTGATGCCCTTCTCAGGCGTGGAGGCGTGGGTCTGCTTGCCCCGCACGTTGATCTTGAGCCAGAGGATGTGCTTCTCCGCTACCTCGATCAACGAACCATCTGGCTCGCCGAAATCGGGGACGTAGATGAAGTCGTTCTGACGGAACACGCCCTCCTTTATCATGAACTTGATGCCCTTGTCGCTGCCCATCTCCTCGTCCGAGACGATGGCCAGGGCCATGCTGCGCTCCGGCGTGATGCCCATTTCGTTCAGTGCCTTCGCGGCGAAAAGTGACCCTATCAATGACTGTCCGTTGTCCTCCGCGCCCAAACCGTAGAGCTTGCCTTCCACCACCTTTGGGGAGAATGGAGGATAGGTCCAAGCGTCCAGATCACCAGGTGGCACGGTGTCCATGTGCGTCACGATCCAGACCGTCTGATCGGAAGTACCCTTGCGCCTGAGGACCATGTTAGGGCGAGAGCGCAATCTCACGCGCTCGTCCAGAGCGTCGAACATCTCGATGTCCTCGAAGCCGCACTTCTCGGCCAATTCGCGCAGATAGCGGGCGCGCTCGAACTCACCTTCGCCGCCGCTCTCCGGTCCGATCGCCGGAATGCGCAGCATCTCGGTAAGCGCATCCACCATATCGTTTCTGTAGCTCTCAATCGCCGAAAGAATGTCGTCCAATGACGGCATAATTACCCCAGTTGTGATACATTACTCATTATATAATTTCTGGTCGCTGGGATTCGCCAGGCGAACTGAGCTTGGATCGAGATAAGTAGCGGATGAAAGAACAGAACGAATTCGGTCGACGAGACCTTTGAACCCTTAAGTTAATGGGAAATGACCATGGAGATGGCGTTCCCTCCCCCGAGGCACAGGGTCGCCAGGCCGGTGCTGGCATTGCGGTCGATCATCGAGTGCAACAGCGTCGTCAGGACCCTTGCGCCGCTGCAGCCGATGGGGTGGCCCAACGCCACCGCGCCACCGTTTACGTTGAACCGGTCCTCAGGTACGCCCAATTCGTTCCTTACCACGACCGAGGCGGTCGCGAAAGCTTCGTTGTGCTCGAACAGGTCGATGTCATCGATCCGCAGCTTGAGCTTCTTCAGCAGCTCGCGGGTCGTTGGGATGGGCGCTTCCATAATGTGCTTCGGGTCGACGCCTCCGGTGTGATAGCCGACGATGCGCGCTAACGGCCTCAGCCCGTTCTCCTTCGCGTAGCTGGCCGAGGCAACCACCAACGCCGCCGCCCCGTCGCTGAGCTGCGAGGCGTTCCCCGCGGTCGCGACCCCGTCCTCCTTGAAAACGGATTTCAGCTTCGAAAGCGCCTCGATCGAAGTGTCCGGCCGAATCCCTTCGTCCACCAGGAAGTCGATGTCCCCCTTCTTGGTATGCAACTTGAAGGGTACTATCTCGTTCTTGAACTTACCAGAGACGGTCGCCTTCTGCGCCTTCATGTGGCTCTCATAGGCCATTCGGTCCGAGTCGGCCCGGTTCACGTGGAACCGCTCGGCCACGTACTCCGCCGTCATGCCCATGTGGATCTGGTTGAAGTAATCCCACAGGCCGTCGTGGACCATGTGGTCGACCAACATGCCATCGCCGATGTTGTAGCCGAAACGCGCCCGCTTGAGAAGGTAGGGGGCGTTGTTCATGCTCTCCATGCCGCCCGCGACGACGATCTCACGCTCGCCGGCTTTGATGGCGTTCGCGCCGACGATGACCGCCATCAGGCCCGAGCCGCAGACGTCGTTCACGACCATCGAGCCCATGTCCGACCTCAGGCCAGCCTTCATGGCGGCCTGGCGGGCCGGGTTCTGGCCGATGCCAGCGGAGAGCACGTTCCCCATTATGCATTCCTGTATGTCCTCTGATCGCACGCCCGCACGCTCGATGGCGGCCTTGATCGCTGTCGCGCCGAGCTCGGGTGCAGGCACGTCCTTCAACGTGCCATTGAACTTGCCTATCGCCGTTCGCGCGGCGCTGAGGATGACGATTTCTTCCATGAGATATCTCCGATTCCGAATGAAGCGGTATTATTTGCTGGGCGCAAGCAAGACCCTTTCCATATAAAAAAATGCCGATGTTGATGTTCGACTAACAACGATGTTGAGCCTGCAGGCGCTTCAGTGGCTTGCTCAGGTGGCGCCGGGTGCAGACCGGGGGCTCGTACCATCCGAGCTCGATGCCCCGCTCCATCTGGGCGAACTCCGCCTTCGATCGGTCCTCCTTGCGGCCGCACTTGCGACAGCGGAAGCCCGCCCCCTTGCCCAACGACTGCATGCTCTTGTCGCACACGTTGCATCGCGGGTTGGCGATCTTCTGCCGCACTTCCGCCAACTCCAACAGCTCGAACTTCTCCAGGTTCAGGGTGCGGGGCTGTTCCCTGAGCTCGCCGACGACCTCGACGGCGTCGCCTTCGCGGAGCGCACGGACCTTGCCCCGGAAGCCTTTCGAAGGCTCGTAGGCCGCGCAATCCACGGTCATCCTCTTGGAAGATAGCTGGAACAGCACGTGCCCTCCTGCCAGGGTTTTTGGCGCCGTGATGACTTTGCCGCGCATCCGATAGGTGCTTCCGGGTGCCAGCGGGTTCGATGCTTGGATCACGTGGTCGTCCGTCCCTTGGTTGGTCAGGTAGAGCAGCCAGCGGTCTTTGGCTTCGGACCCTATGCTGGCCATGGCCAAGGGCAATTCCTCCAGAACGTCGCCCCTGATGCCGAGGAGGATCGGGCAGGGGGAATGAGGCGCTATCGCCACGCTGTCGGAATCATGATCGTAATTGTTGAATGTGGAGGGGAAGCGCTCGTCGAGGAGCTTCACGTCCTCTGCGACGATCTTCCTTTGGCTGCCCCAACGGCTCTTATGACGGTAAGCGAGGACCTCGTAGGTCTTATCATGCGGGATCCAGGACATGGCCGCCGTTGCCCCTATGACCCCTCTCCCGCCGCATAGCCCGATCGATCTGGCCTCTATCCTCTTCAATTCCTTTTCCACCACTGCCCTCTCGATGACCCAGCGGACCGCCTGCCAATAGATGGACGGCGATGGCCGCACCTTGGACATCACCAGGCCAGGGCTGGCCTCCTCCTCGACCCTGGACCACTGACGCAGCAGCTCCGAGCCGATCGAGAACAGCTCGCTGCCGTCCTCGAGCTCAGCGCCGCGGTCGAAAGAATAGACCGGTCTTCGACCGATGCGCCCGACCAATCTCCTCTTCCCCTTCCCCTTCCCAAAACGGATGGATAATGCGCCATTTCCCCTGGTCTTCCAAGGCACGGCCGGGTTGAGCCGCACCAGCCTAGGCAAGCCGATGAGGTCTAGGTCATCGACCGCCCTGATCATCTCGGTCGCGAGGAACGTTGTGCACATCCCTTTGGTTGAGTCGGTATCGTCGAAGGCGAGGAACATCTGCCATTGCCGCATCGCCTGAGCCGGTATAATCCATTTGCGCAGAGCGCCTCGCAGCCATCGCTCAGATCCCCACCCAGCGTTGAAGGAAGAGCATTTCGCTGCCCGAGGACCAGGTGCCTTGAGCCTCCACCATGGCCTTTTCGGCTGGTGGCGGACCGTCCTCGTTGGCAAGGAACCCCTTGGCAGATGCGCCTGCGAAATCGAAAAGCACTAGGACCCACCCCTTCGGGGATTGCCTGACCGCGCCCACCTCGCATTGGACCCGCACCGTCTGGCCATCAGGGAGGTCGGCGAAGCGGTCTGCCGAACGAGGCCGGAAGTCCGAGAATGCCGATAAAAGGACTATCAGAACTGCAGCGATTGCGACCAGGGCCGTCAGTTCGCGGTTCGGGTGGCGCACGCCGGGCGATTGGCACCCCTCTTCATCTGCGCGACGCTTAGAATCAGCATACTAGGCCAGGAAGAAAAAGAATTATACTTCGGTGCCGATTGCGCCCTCATGGCCAAACCGTTCGCGGTCGAACGCGCGATGGAGCTGTCAGCTTCGATGACCCTGATTGGCGTCGTGCTCGACGTCGTCAGCCTCACAGATCTTACCACCGGAACCGCCAGTCTCGGCGGATGGTCGATGTGGGCGCTGGTCGCCGGCTTCATCATATTCGTATTTGGCCTTTACTGGTTGGCGGGATTTTTGCGCAACGTGCGCGATTTTAAGAAGCTTATCGAGGAGCAGAGCAAGGCGACCTTCATCAAAGAGCTAGATGACGTCGAGTACCTAGCTTGGAAGCTCCCCACCCGATACGAGGAAGAATTGCAGGAGAAGAAGAGACGCCTCAGCGTAAAGTGAATCGGGCGCGAAGAGGGGGACCCCTTTGTTTCCACTGGAGAACGTCCCGCGCATCTTCGCTCTGCTAACGTCATCGATTGATGGGTGTTCATTCGAGCAGATTACGGTTGATTTTCGGGTGACTGGTCGAGCAGTTTGAACGATCCTTTCAAGCGTGCGGCCTGGGTTTTGATGCGCTCAAGGTCCTTGATTTCACATGCACCCTGCAGATGTATCGTGCGACCGTATCGAACGAGCTCTAGACACTCTAACGCTCGCAAGGACGAGATGAAGCTCTCGCTTCTATCTGAGTAATGTAAAGCAATCTCGAAGCGATGCGGAGGGGTGAAATGTTCTGATATCAGGTCGATTAATGAATCGATTCCTTCTCCCGTTGTCGCGGATATCTTCACGACGGCCGAGCATTCGATCCACTCTGATAATGTCTTCTCGTCTAGGTATCGGCCAGGTCCGACATCAATCTTATTCAGAACTAGAATGACCCTTTCTGGCGATAAATCTGGATATAGTATCTTCTTGGAAGTGAGTATCTTTCTTCTTATCTCTTCTCTTGTCTCAGAAGAATCTACCGTCAACAACACCAAGTCAGCAGTGAAGATTTCTTCGATGGTATTCTTGAACGCTTCGATCACGAAGGTGGGAAGATCGTCCAAGAATCCTATGGTATCGGTTATCAGGACGGTTCGACCGATATCCTTTATCTTTCTTGTAGTAGTGGATAGGGTCGAGAACATCTTGTTCTCCACCAGGACGGTTTCTCCAGTGAGGGCATTCAAGAGAGCTGATTTACCAGCGTTCGTGTAGCCTGCCAGACTTACCAGGGCTTGACCGCGTTTCTGTCGCTGTCCCCTCCTGATAACATGTGATTGATTGATTGATTTCAATTCTTCATCTATCTTCTTAATCCTTTTCTTAATCAAATCATAGTATACATCGACAGCGTACTCGCCACCCCCCAGGAAGCCAGGGTGCTCGCCCGCCTTGGCGCTGTGGATCCACTCCTTCAGGAGAGGCACCTCATACTGAAGTTTGGCCCTCTCCACCTGCAGCTTCGATTCACGGTCATTTGCCTTGGTGGTGAATATGTTCAATACCAATCGGACGCGGTCGATGCACTCAATCTTCAGCGAGTTCTCTAAGTTGAAATGCTGAGATGGTTTCAGGACAGCGTCTATCAACAATAGATCAACTGGCCTGATCGAAAGAAGGAGCTTGAGTTCTTCGATCTTCCCCCTTCCAACGAACGTCGTCGCCTCTGGCCTCTCCCGACGTTGGATCACTTCGAAGATCACGGTGTATCCAGCCGATGAAGCTAGCTCCTCCAGCTCTCTGACATCCTCATTCAATGTGATGATTCCGACATTTTGGGCTGAGATGATACCCCCCCGTCTTCCTGCTTTCGACCTTCGAACCGAATAGACGATGTCTCCTTCATAGCTTTTTCATCTATCGAGGTACTTCTGGGGTGCAACTTCACTGCAAAGGTTTCCACCGGAAACGAAGGGGTCGGGGTCGGTTGCGAGAAGCATCGTGTTAACGGGCTTATAATGAATTCACCCCTTCGAGATAATAAAAAGGTACTAGTAATGCTCTGCTTCTCATGGATTGCATCCGTGTAGAGCCACATTCGTTCATTTCCATCGGAAACGAAGGGGTGGGTCCTTTTCGGAATCGCGTTACCATTGATGGGGGAGAATTGCATGGAAGACAACGTCTTCACTCAGTATCTGAAGGGGAAACAATTGTTCAAGGGCAATCGAGAGATATTGAGGCCCTCGTACGTTCCAGATGCGTTGCCACACAGGCAGCATCAGATCGATCAATTGGCGCAGATCATGGCCACCGCGTTGAAGGGGGAAAGGCCGTCGAACATCCTGATCTTCGGGAAGACTGGCACTGGGAAGACCGCCGTCGTCAAGTACCTCGGCAACGAGATTATGAAGGCCGATTCCGAGCCGAACCGGGTCATCTTCCTTTACATGAATTGTGAGGTAGTCGACACCCAGTACGGCGTCCTTCAGAACATCGGCAACCAGTTCATAAGCGATTTCGACCAGCGCATTCCGTTCACTGGCTGGAGCACGGAAAGGGTCTACAACATATTGCGGGAGAAGATCGACGAGCAGAGCCGGGTGATAATCATCGTCCTCGACGAGATAGACAAGCTGGTCTACAAATCCGGGGACGACGTGCTCTATCACCTCTCTAAGATCAATGACGACCTGACGAAGGCTAGGGTCTCCCTGATCGGCATATCTAACGACCTCAAGTTCACCGAGTTCCTCGACCCTAGAGTCAAGAGTCGTCTAGGCGAGGAGAAGATGGTGTTCCCTCCGTACAACGCCGAGCAGCTCCAGGACATCCTGAACCAGAGGGCGAAGCTGGCATTCGACGAGGGGATCGTCGAGGTGGCCGTAATTCCGCTATGCGCGGCACTGGCCGCTCAGGAGCACGGGGATGCGCGTCGAGCCCTCGATCTGCTCCGCATCGCAGCAGAGATAGCCGAGCGAGGAGGGGACGAGAAGATCAGTGAGGTGCACGTCTACAAGGCCAAGAACAAGATCGAGCTGGATTGCGTGACCGAGGCGGTGAAGACCCTCCCCACCCAGTCCAAGCTCGTCCTCCTCGCGATCATAATCAACGAGGAGAAGAACAACGGGCGTCTTACGACCGGCGACGTCTACGAGACCTATCGAGATCTATGCAAGGCGGCCGTGGTCACGCAATTGACACAGAGGCGCGTCACCGACCTGATATCCGAGCTGGATATGCTGGGGATAATCCACGCGCGCGTCAAATCGTTCGGCCGGGGCGGCAGGACCAAGGAGATCGAATTGGCGGTCCCGATGATAGAGACCAGGCGGACTTTGGAAGAGGATGAGGTACTGCAGGGTCTGAAGAATTACAAACCAAAGAACCAAACAACGTTGATTTGAGGTCGTCATTGGCGGCCTTTCTTCCCCTTCTTTTTCTTCACCGTCTGCTTCTTCGAGGCATTCCTTTCCATCCCATCCTTTCCGCCCTGCCCTTTCGCCTCTTTGGCTTCTTGCGTTGGCGCCTCTTCGGTCGACTCGGTCTTGCTGAACCCAAGTTTATGTTTCAACCAGGCACCCGGGTGCTTGCCCTTGCGATCCAGGACCATTAAGGTGAGGTCGATGGCGATAGGCCCGCCGATCAATACGCCCAAGGAAACGAACAAGGCGGTCTTGGAATTCTCTGGCACTGGGCCATCTGGTGCTGGGCCAGTGATCCATAATTTGAGAAGGCCGAACCAGGGCAGTTCTCCCCTGGCCACGCCCGAGACCCAATCTGCTCTGACAGGCGCCCAACAGATATCGGTCATTTGGTCAACGATCCCCCGATTGTTGTCGCCCAAGGTGACCAGTCCGCTGAACGGGACCATGGTGACATGAGCGAAATTGCTAAGGATGGTGGAGATGTTCAATCTGACGGTTATTTGGTTATAGCCAATGCCAGTGAGGGTGATCTCCGTTTTCAGATTATGCCAGTCTTTTGGTCCGTCGGTCACGCTCCACACGGACTGGGAAATCTCGCCCAGCTCCGGGATATCATAGCCCCCGCCGCTGGAATTGTATTCCATGCGGAATAGCGCTCTGTGGATGATAGGCGTCCTCGAGTCCGATCCATATGGCTTATAGACGATCACGTCGCCATACTCGCCATAGGTCTGGTAGCCATCCCCGAGGCTTTCCAGATAGGTCCGGACCTCTGCGACGCCGTTGGTCTTCTTCAAAATGACCACGTCGCCCGTGTCGATCGTTCCGATAAACGAGTCGACGTTCGAATGCTGCATGCTCCTCGATTCAACCACCACTAAGGGTGGCCAGGCACCGCTGTAAAGCACTAATCCGCCAACGATGATCAGAACGAGGATGGCGGCATAGATGAAGCCCCGCAAGCCTTTGACGATCTTGATGACCTTTTTGACCGCCTCGGACACGCTCACTTCAAACATCCTTAATCTATTTCATTATTCTCGTGCTCGATTCATTCGGTCCGTCCAACGCCGACGACCAGAAGTTTTTTAGGGGCGCTCGCGACTGCCAGGGATGATGTCTCGTCCCGACAACGATACCTATTTCATGCGCATGGCGGACCTAGTGGCAACCCGCTCTACTTGCCTAAGGCGTCAGGTCGGGGCGGTGATCATGAAGGAGAAGCGGGTCCTTACCACCGGGTACAACGGAGCACCGAAGGGTCTGAAGCATTGCGCCGAGGTCGGCTGCATCAGGATCCAGAACAACATAGAGTCGGGAACGAGGCACGAGCTTTGCCGCGGGGTCCACGCGGAGCAGAACGCGGTGATCCAGGCGGCGTACTTCGGGGCAAGCATCAAGGACGCTTCGATATACACAACCAACTTCCCCTGCGTGATGTGCGCCAAGATACTGGTCAACGCTGGCATCATCGAAGTGATCTACAAGGATGACTATGTCGATCCGCTCTCGAAGGACATCATGAATGAGAGCAAGGTAATCGTTAGAAGGTACGAGCCTTGAAAGCGAGATAACGAATCGCGCACAACTCCGCAGTAGTCCGGATGAAATGTAAATAGAAAGGCCTTTTTTTTCCTTTTATCTTAAAATGTATACAGCTCCCCCCCAAAGATTATTATAAGATTAGAATATTGGCTGTTAACTTCGGAGGCAAGCCCCGTGAGCCGGGCAGAAATTCTCGTTAAGATCAAGGATGCCGAATCCAGAGCGAAGGATTACATTACAGAGGCCGAAGAAGAGTCCAAGGCCATTGTTGCCACCGCCAGGAAAGAATCCGCCCGCATGATCGGAGAAGCGGAGGAAACGTTAAAGGCGGATCACGATTCAGCATTGGTTCAAGAGAGAAAGAAGATTGCATCTCAGAGGAACGAGTTCCTGAAGAGGGGCGAGGAAGAGTCGGAAAGACTCAGGGTCAAGGCGGCCAACAACATCCCGAGGGCGAAGAATCATCTGAAGGAACGCTTCGAGAGGACCGTCGATGCTACTTCCTGATAAAATGACGAAGATCCTTATCGTAGGATCTAAAACACGCATCAAAGAAACCATCGATATACTATACAGTCTGGAGGTGCTGCAACCTATTGATTTCTCCTCTGAGGAGGAAGGCTTCAGTTTGGGGTCGCCCCTTCCCGAGGCTTCGGAAGCGTCTCAAAGGCTGCTCAAACTCAGGTCAGCGGAGAAGGAGCTTGAGGTCGTCGATAAGCCACTTGCGGAAAGGATGCTCTTGTCCAAGATTGAGGACGAAGTCGACGACGTCCTCATTTCATTGGAAGCCGAGATCACCGGAGCGGTGGAGTCCAAGAACCGCATCCAGAACCGGGCCCATGAATTGGAGGCGGCGAAGCAGACCCTCGAGCCTTTCGCAGTTTTGCCCCTCGTCATCGACCTTTATAAAGGATACCAAGGCATCTCCGTTTTCACCGGGGTTGTGCGCAGCGATCCGGCCAAGGATCTGATCGAGGCATTGGACCGATACGAGCTTTTCGCATCGTCGGACGCAAAATTCGTTGCCTTATTCGTGGCGAAGGATGAGGCGGTCGATGCGCAGAAGGTTCTCATTCAGCACGGTTTCACAGAGGTTCCATCACCATTTGGCAAAGGAGACCCGCAAGAAGCGATGAAGGCCATCGATGCGGAGCTCGAGGCGCTGAGCGCCTCGTTGGCAGAGGCGACTGAGAAAATCAGTCTCCTTCGCAAGAAGCACGAGGCGTTCATTCTGGCCTCGGAGGAGCACCTCAGTATAGTGGTGGAGAAGGCGGAATTTCCCCTAAGGATAGGCTCGACCGCGCACTCCTTCCTGATCGACGCTTGGGTCCCGCAGAAATCCATCTCACAGGTGCAGCAGGCATTTCAAGGCCAATTGGGCGAGGACGTCCACGTAGAAGTATTGGAGATCGCTCCCAGGTTGGAGCACCTCCATCCGGAGGAGGCGCACGCAGGCGCCGAAGCTCACGTCAAGGAAGAGGCGCCCACCAGAACGTCTCACAGGCGCCCAGTGAATCTATTTGCCTATCTTACCGAGCTGATCTCGACGCCAAAATATAGTGAGATCGACCCGACCATCATGATCTCTATTACATTCCCGATATTCTTCGGCCTGATGGTGGGGGACATAGGCTATGGCATCCCCTTCATGGTGCTGGGCGCCTTAGGATTGCGCAAGTGCAAGAGCAAGGAGTGGCGCAGCATCTCCACCATGCTGCTCTTCGGCGGCATCTGGGCGACGATATTCGGCTTCCTATTATTCGGCGAGGCATTTGGTATGCACTTTGGCCCACAATGGGTCCTAGAGCCAGGGCTCACCATGGCACAGTTGCATGCTGAGTTCCCATTGGGGAACGAGCTCTCCTGGTCTTCGCTACTGGGCTTCCAACTTCCATCGCTGGGGGTGCTGAGCAAGCTGCATGACGTCAAGCTCCTGCTCTACATCACCATCTGGATCGGGTTCGCGCACCTGCTCATCGGTTATCTTCTCGGAATATACAACGAGACCATTAGGCACGGATTCAAGCACGCGGTGTTCCACAAGGTGGGGTGGACGATGATCCTGGTGGGAGGCGTGTTCCTGTTCATGTTCATCATCGACATGCTGATACTCAACAAACCGGTCGGCTTCGATGACCCCAGGATGATACTCGGCCTGGTGTTGCTCTTGCCTGGCATCATAATCTCCTTCAAAGGAGAGGGTGGGCAGGCTATACTAGAGCTTCCGGCCTTGATGAGCAATGTCGTGTCCTACACCCGTTTGGCGGCCATCGGCATGTCCAAGGCGGGCATGGCGTTGGCATTCAACATGATCGCGATCGAAATGGTCGCGCCTATGGGCGGCATAGCGATCATCGCGGCCATCGCCATATTCATGATTGGCCATCTGATGATCTTCATACTGGCGGTCATCTCGGCCGGCATTCACGGAATCAGGCTCCACTATGTCGAACTATTCCAAAAGTTCTACGAGGGAGGTGGGTTGGCGTTCAATCCGCTAAAGATCGTAAGGAAGTATACAATCGAGAGGTGAAAAAGAATGGCAATAGAAGCAGGTTTGATTGCAATCGGCGCAGGATTGGCAGTTGGACTGGCCGGACTTGGGTCCGGTTGGGCAGAGAAGGACATCGGTGCCGCGGCGGTCGGCGCGATGGCTGAGGACCAGAAAAACTTCGGTAAGGGTCTGATTCTTACCGTCATTCCAGAGACAATCGTCATCTTTGGATTGGTCATGGCTATCCTGCTCTGGACAAAGATGGTTTAAGCGCTCGGAAAAGGAACGAGGTCTGTTCAATGGCGCTAGACAAAGTGGTCGAGGATATACTGGAAAGCGCCAGAAAGGACGCCAGCCAGCTTATAGCGACAGCGGAGAAGGAGAAAGCCTCCATCCTCCAGCAGGCGAACGAGAGCATTGCCATCAAGAAGCTGGAGAGGCAGAAGCAGCTCGACGAGACCATAAAGCGGCTGAAGCAGCAAGAGGTCTCGAGCGCTGAGCTGGAGGCAAAAAGGGTCGTTCTGAACGTGAGGAAGGACGTGTTGGACCAAGTCTCTGCCGGCACCCTGAAGGAGCTCAAATTGATGCCAGATTCGGAGAAGGCCAAATTGTACACGAAATTGCTCACAAATGGCGCCAAGATCATCCCGCAGCCAAAGGTCTTCTGTCCAATGGGAGAAGGGAAACTGCTGTCAGGAGTTCCAGGCATAGGTTCGATCCAAGAAATGGAAATGGAAGCGGGCATCATCCTCGAATCAAAGGATGGCATGTTCCGTCTGGACTATCGTTTCAGGACAATGCTCGAAGATATCTGGGAGAAGGAATTAAAGAACGTATCAAACATCTTGTTCACGTGACATAAATGTGGCCATCTAGGGGTAAGAAGGGCAATTACGCATATGCTTGTGCCAGGGTCAGGGCGAAGAAGAGCGCACTGCTTGGCAAGGACACCTTCCTGAAATTCCTCATGATGGACCTGAACGAGATTGGGCGATTTCTGGGCGAGACCAATTACGAGACCGAGATGTCCGAGCTCGGCGCCCGCTATGAGGGAGTGACGTTGATCGAACTTGGAACCAGCCGGAACCTAGCCCGGATCTACAAGGAGATCCTTGGATTTTCTCAGGGCGAACTCAGGGACATGGTAGTGTCCTATCTGAACCGCTGGGACCAATGGAACGTCAAGACGATATTGCGTGGCAAGTACTATGGCGCCACGGTGGATGAGGTGCGCGAGGACCTCGTACCCGCGGGAAAGCTGAAGGAGGAAGACCTTAACGTCCTTCTGTCCATGGGGTCGATCTCCGAGATTCTCGATGCCCTTACGTCATATAGCATGGTCATTCCAGATGAGGTCCGCGCAGAGTATGACAGCGTGGGGACGCTGGAACCCGTGGAGGACTATCTGGACAGAGAGTATTACGCCCGCTTATTGACAACGGTCGGTGGCAGGAACGCACCAGGGGCGCGATTCCTGATGCTTCATATTCGCAGAGAGATAGACGAGACTAATTTGATGACTTTGCTGAAATTGAAGCTCGAAGGGCTCAATGCCGAGAAGATCAACAGCTTCTACATCGAGGGTGGTGAAGAATTCGATAAGGCCGAATTCGCTCGCCTGGCAACGGTCGAGACCGCTGAACAACTCGCGGACGAACTTGCCAAGTTCTCGTTCTATGAGGACATAAAGGACGAGTTGGAGAAGATGAAGCGGACCAAATCGGCGACAGGGATCTCCCTGGCGATGAAACGCCACACCCTGAAGAAGGCCGAGACGTTCTCGCATTTGTATCCTTTGTCAGTACTTCCTATTATAGACTATTTGATTAGAAAGAAGAATGAGGTGGACAACATCCGAATCATCGCACGCTCGAAAGAGAGCGGCATTGATCCGGAGTTGATCAAGAGATTGTTGGTGATTTAATGGACATTGCCGTTCTGGGGAGCGAAGATTTTGTGCTCGGGTTCAGGTTGGCAGGCATCAAGAGGGTGTACTCTACCTCACAAAAGGACTACGAGCAGGACATCATAAAATTGCTGGAGGACTCCTCGATCGGGATTCTCGCGGTTGATTCAACTGACCTTGAAAGATTGAGCGCCCTCGCCCGAAAGAAGGCGATGGACAGCATTGCCCCGGTCGTGGTGCCAGTCGGCAAGGGCGAAGGAGACCTTCGCGAGAAAGTGAAGAGAGCGATTGGCGTTGATTTATATAAGACCGAGAGTGGTTAAAATGGCGAACGTTGGTGAAATATATAGGGTGGCAGGGCCTGTCGTGACGGCGACCGGTATCTCCCCGAAGATGTATGACGTCATCCAGGTAGGGCACGAGAAGCTTCTGGGTGAGGTCATCAAGATCATTGGGAACAAAACAGTCATCCAGGTCTATGAGGATACTTCGGGCATCCGACCAGGTGAGCCGGTCATATCCACCGGACTGCCATTGGTGGCGGAACTTGGACCCGGCCTGTTGGGAAGCGTCTATGACGGCATCCTGAGGCCGCTCCCTGACCTGATGGCATCCATGGGGGACTTCATCAAGCGGGGTGTGAGCGCTCCCGGTCTCGATCGGAAGATCAAGTACACTTTCACCCCGTATGTCAAGAAGGGCGATAAGGTCGTCCAAGGCCAGATAATCGGCACAGCGCCGGAACGGTCCATCGTGCATAAGATCATCGTCCCGGTGGGAATGTCCGGAACGATCCAGGAGATCAAGGGTGGCGATTTCACCGTCATGGACCCAATCGGCAGCATTGATGGCCAATCGATCACGATGATGCAGAAGTGGCCCGTCCGGGTAGGAAGGCCGGTCCACAACAAGCTGATACCTGACATACCACTGCTAACCGGGCAGCGCGTGCTGGACACGCTCTTCCCGATATCCAAGGGCGGGACCGCGGCCATCCCCGGCGGTTTCGGGACGGGAAAGACCGTCACCCAGCAGCAACTGGCCAAATGGTCCGACGCCGACATCGTCGTCTACATCGGTTGCGGAGAGCGCGGCAACGAGATGACCGAAGTATTGTCCATGTTCCCGGAGCTGGAGGATCCCAAGACTGGGAAGCCGCTCATGGACAGAACCGTGCTTATCGCAAACACGTCCAACATGCCAGTGGCGGCGCGTGAAGCGTCCGTGTACACCGGCATGACCGTCGCGGAATACTATCGCGACATGGGCTACGACGTCTCCCTGATGGCAGACTCCACCTCGCGCTGGGCTGAGGCCATGAGAGAGATATCCTCGCGTCTGGAAGAGATGCCTGGTGAGGAAGGTTTCCCAGCATATCTGTCCGCAAGGCTATCGGAGTTCTACGAGAGGGCTGGCCGAGCCAACACCTATTCCGGCAATACCGGATCGGTGTCCGTCGTCGGAGCAGTGTCCCCGCCAGGCGGGGATCTGTCCGAACCGGTCACCCAGGCGACATTGCGCATCGTGCGTGTGTTCTGGGCGCTGGACTCCAAGCTTCGCGAGCGCCGGCACTTCCCGGCCATCAACTGGCTGACATCCTATTCATTGTACACCGGAACGCTGGACAGCTGGTACAGGAGCAACGTGGCGCAGGACTTCCCCGAGCTTCGCAGCTGGGCAATGGAAGTTCTGCAGAAGGAGGCGGAATTGCAGGAGGTCGTCCAACTGGTGGGCTCGGACGCCCTGCCCGAGGAGCAAAAGCTCACCCTGGAAGTAGCGAGGATGATCCGCGAGATCGTCCTGCAACAGAACGCCTACCACGCGGTCGATACCTATAGCCCGATGCCACGCCAGTATACGGTGCTCAAGACTATCAAGCGCTTCGCCGATCTGTCCAAGAAGGCGGTGGAGAACGAGGTCCTGGTCGATGTCATTTCCAACATGCCGTTGCGCACCAGGTTGGGCAAGTCCAAATTCGAGGAGAACGTGGACCAGGAGTTAGCGGACATCGGCAACGAGATGGAAAAGGCGTTCGATGCCCTGGGAGGGAAGTGAATGACGAGCAAGGAGTACAGAACCATCTCCCAGATCGCTGGGCCGTTGGTGTTCGTAGAGAAGACCGAACCGGTCGGCTACGGTGAGATCGCCATTGTCACCCTGCCCAATGGCGAGGAGCGCCGCGGCCAGGTGCTCGATTCCTCTCACGACGTCGTGGTCATCCAGATGTTCGAAGGGACCTCGGGTATCGAGAGGGCCGCTGGCGCCAGGTTCACCGGCGAGACCCTGAAGATGCCTGTGTCCCAGGACATGCTAGGGCGCATCTTGTCCGGTTCTGGCGAACCGCTGGACGGTGGCCCGAAGATCGTTCCCGACGACCGCCTCGACATCATCGGCGCGGCCATCAACCCCTGGGCCAGGGACAACCCGCGCGAGTTCATCCAGACCGGGATATCTACCATCGATGGCATGAACACCCTGGTCCGAGGCCAGAAGCTGCCTATCTTCTCTGGAAGCGGTCTGCCGCACAACGACATCGCTTTGCAGATTGCCCGTCAGGCCAAGGTGTTGGGCAAGAACGAGGAGTTCGCCGTGGTCTTCGGCGCTATGGGAATCACCAACGAGGAGGCGCAGTACTTCATGAAGGACTTCGAAAGGACCGGCGCCCTCAAGCGCGCGGTCGTCTTCATGAACCTGGCGGATGACCCGGCTATTGAGCGCATCATCACTCCTCGGCTTGCACTAACGACCGCCGAGTACCTGGCGTACCAATTGGGCATGAGCGTCCTCGTGATATTGACCGACATCACCAACTACTGCGAGGCGTTGCGCCAGATCGGCGCCGCTCGTGAGGAGGTGCCCGGCCGTCGTGGTTATCCTGGATACATGTACACCGACCTTGCGACCCTCTATGAGCGCGCTGGCCGTATCAAAGGTAAGACCGGCTCGATCACCCAGATCCCCATACTATCCATGCCAGGAGACGATATCACCCATCCGATAGCAGACCTGACCGGATACATCACAGAGGGGCAGATCGTCGCCAAGCGCGACCTGCACCGGGCGGGCATCTATCCGCCCATCGATGTCGGTTCCTCGCTCTCGAGGCTCATGGACTCCGGCATCGGCATGGGTCGGACTCGTGAAGATCACAAGTCCGTGTCGGACCAGTGCTACGCTGCCTATGCTGAAGGAAGGGACCTGAGGGGCCTGGTAGCCATCGTCGGCAAGGACGCTCTCTCGGACCGGGACCGCAAGTTCCTGGACTTCGCCGATCTGTTCGAGCGCCGCATCGTTCGACAGGGCAGGGAGGACGATCGAGACATCGAGACCACGCTCAACCTCATGTGGGAGATTTTGGCCATGATCCCGGAGAACCAGCTGACCCGCATTGACCGCAAGTGGATCGAGAAGTACCACCCGGCCCACAAGAAACCCGTCGAGGCGACCTAAGCATGCCAAAAGCGGACATCAAGCCAACGCGGTCGGAGCTCATCGAGGTCAAGCGGAAAATCAAGCTGACGCAGGCAGGCTACAAGATCCTGAAGATGAAGCGGGACGGCCTGATCCTGGAGTTCTTCAAGATCCTGGAAGAGGCCAAGGAGATCAGGGCGAAGGTCAATCAGGACAACGAGAGCGCCAAGCAGAAGATCGCGGTGGCCAAGGCGGTGGACGGTGTGATCGCGGTCAAATCGGCCGCATTCGCCCTCAAGGTCCACCCTGAGATCCAGCTCCGCTCCAAGAACGTCATGGGATTGGTCGTTCCAGAGATCGAATCGAGCAGCATCAAGACCCCGGCGGACAAGCGCGGCTACGGCGTCATCGGAACGTCCACCTACATCAACGAGGCTGCGAGAGCCTACGAGATACTGATGGAGACGATCATCGAGGCCGCGGAGATCGAGACAACCATGAAGCGGCTGCTGGACGAGATCGAGAAGACCAAGCGCCGCGTCAATGCGCTCGAGTACAAGGTCATCCCGGAGCTGCAGGAGGCCGAGGCGTTCATAAGAATGCGGCTCGAAGAGATGGAGAGGGAGAACATCTTCCGCTTGAAGCGCATCAAACAGAAGATGGCCGCCCTGGCCAAATGAAGCTCGACGAGCTGTTCGATTTCGACAATCCTGTCGCTAGGGGCAGGCTGCTTCGCTACTTCTGGGTCATCTCATTGGCCATGCTCGTTCTGGGCTGGGCGATGATATTGCTCTTCTGGAATGGCTTTCCTTGACCGTTCGATCATGAACTCGAACCAGCACGACATCGCATAACCGATCAGAAGGCCTTTATGGAGCATTTTCCGGTGCCGAGATGCACCAATGGGACCTTGGCCGGATCAGGATTGAAGTTGTGCATGCGCTGGAACGAGGTCTGGTCCTGCCAGGTGGAAGCGTTGATCAACCTGATCCCGCGGTACTCGGCGATGCCTGCGCCGTGCACATGGCCAGTGACGAATATGTCCGGCACGGTGTCAATCACCAGATAGTCCTTCTTCTCCGGCGCCAACGGGGTCTTGCCGCCGTACAGCGATGCCATGTGGCGGCGCCTCAGCATCTCCCTCATCGCATCCAGGGGCAGGTTGTAGCTCAGCCCCTGCACGCTGTTCACCAGGTCGTCCATGCTCCTGCCGTGATAGGAGAGTATGGTCCGCCCCTCGATCTGCAGGTAGCACGGATTCCCCACCATCATGATCGAGGAATCGAACATTTCAACGATCTGGTCGGGCAAGGCCGGCTGGGGCTCTGCCAATCTGACCGCGTCGTGGTTCCCCGGCTGCATCACCACCTGGATGCCGTCGGGGATGTCCTTCATGAGTTCGGCGAGAGCATGGTACTGCTCGAAGACGTCCTCGATTTCCAGCTCCTCTTCCTGATCCGGGTAGATGCCGATGCCGTCCACGCAATCGCCTGGAACGACGATGTAGTTCAGCCCGATATTCGCCCCCTCGGTGCGCACCCATTTGATCATGTTCAGCCAGCGGTCGCGCAGGAAGGTTTTGCTCCCCATATGGATGTCGGATATGAACGCTACGGTGGAAGAGGAATCGCTCGGTGCCATGCCGCCCGTGATCGGAACGTCCGGCCTCACGATCTCTTCCACGATGATCATCTCGCCCTTCTTGCTGGTCTTGCCGATGATGCCGATGACCTCATCCTGGATGACCGACTCATCGATCAGGGACGAGCTCTTCAGTATGAGGGCTGGGCATTTACCCTCCTCATCCTCGATCTCGATCATCTTGTGGCCGTTCTTCGTCGTCCGGACCTCGTTCACCAGACCGATGAACTTGACCTCCCTGTCCAGGGTGAGCGCCTTGGGAATGGAAACGCACCCGACCAGCTCGCGGCGTCGGACTAGGATGCGCTTGATGGTCTGGAAGCGGTCGTTGAAGTACCTGGCGAAATCGATGATATTCCCTTCGCAGGTCGAGTTGCCCGTGATGTCCTTGAGCACCTTGACCTCTCCCCGGCAAAGCTTCCGGGGTTCCGGAGCGGCGGTGGCCGGGCAGACCCTGGCATCCCCTTTTTCGCAGAATACGTCGCGGAGGTCCTGCAGCGTGATCACCAATGGCAGCTGGGGCATGCTCTCTATCGCCGTCCTCACATAACCGAGCGGGTTATCCTGGTTCAGGACGAAGTCCGCTGCCTCTGGGGCTAAGAAAATACCTTCGTCGCACAGTGCTTCCAGAACCTTGTTCCTCATCGTTTGCGAGTCATCAGGGCGTGTTCTTTTAAATACTTCGTTCATAATCGCGAGCCAATGCCTTTGGTCACCGTAAGAACGCCATGTTTGCCGACCGAGGACCCTGAGAAAGTAAAGAAGGCGGTCCTCAACCTATTTCCGGAAAGCATGATCGAACAGAAGGATGGCGTGATCATGGCAAGGACAGGCTCCCTGTGGCGCTTCAGGGAATTGGTCCGCTCTCATCGGATCATAGATGCCACGCGCCGGATCATGTTGCGTGGGAAGCAAGGGAACAGCACCAGCTTCCAGGTCAACAAGCAGGTGGCGTTCATCGGCAAGATAAGCTACGTGGAGGAGAAGCTACCGTTGGGGAGCATCGAGGTAAGCATCGAGGACGATGATCTGGACAAGCTCATCGATTCGGTCGCCCCAGTCACGGTCAACGGGGAGGTCCCTTCATGATCGCCATTTCCATACCAGCACTGTCCTTGGTCGATTTCGGGACCGCGTTGGCCTCGGTCGGTAAGGAGTTCGCCGCTTGGGAGATAGTGGCGGAGGGTAGGCACTATTTGCCCGACATCGAGATGATGTTCCTCGACGCCACATCTAGCTTCGACATCGAGTTCTCCGTTCACGCTCCCCTCAGCGACATCAATATCGGCTCCCTGAACCCTCGCGCCAGGGAGAGGTCCGTACAAGAGGTCTGCGAGACGCTGCAGGCGGCCGGTCGGATGAACATCGACCTCTGCACCATCCATCCGGGCTTCTACGGTCCATTGGGGATGCTGGACAAACCAGCCGTCGGCGAAAGGACCAGGGATTCATTGGCGGCGATCGAGGACGTCGCCCAAGACAGCGGGGTCAGGGTTGCCCTGGAGAACATGCCTGAGATGGGGCAGATGATGATGGGCCGCACCCCGGAGGAGCTCCTGCGATTGCTGGAAGGTTTCGATTTCGGCATCTGCCTAGACATAGGCCACGCGCACACCGCCCACACCATCGATGATTTCCTCCGTCTCAAGGACCGCGTGATAAACGTGCACATCCACGACAATCTGGGCGATCGTGACTCGCATCTTCCCATCGGCGAAGGCAGCATAGACTTCAATAAGGTGCTACGTGGCCTTTCTGGCTATGATGGCCGATACGTCATCGAGGCCCGCTCCCTGACCGACGGCGCTCTATCGCGCGACAGGTTGCAGAGTCTCCTTTCCTCCCTCTGATTCAGTTCCGCTTACCGCAACGGGAGCATTCCAACTGGTTGTCGCGAAAGCGGGCTTCGGTCCAGCCGCAGTATTTACAGGAGAAGAATCCCTGGCCGGACTGATGCTTTGCGAACGGCGCTCTTAGCCAGGTCTCATCCGGTCTAGCGACCTGGCCCGGTCCCGGCGGTTGAGGCACGAATGGCGGTCTCGGAGTAGACCCAGATGCATCGTAGTAGGGCGGCTGGGAAGCACAGGGAGATGATGTCGCCACTCGCGGCTTCTTGTCCGTCCCGATTAGGAAGAGGATCATTCGGCGGATGTAGACCAGCAGGTAGACCCCACCGAGCACTTCCCAGAATAGCAGCATCAATCCGAGCGTAAAGGTAACCAGCAGGCTGGAGGACAGGTCCAACGGCATGCTCAGATAATCGAACGTGAAATGCAACACGATGCTGGCATACAGGCCGATGCGCAAGAACAAGTATCCGAACGCCAGGCCAGCGACCCAGGCGGGAATGATCTTCCAAGCATCCCAGGAAACGATATGACCATAGGCGAACAGCCCGGACGATATCCAAAGCAGGGCGAGCTCCTTTGCGCCCAGCTTGAAACCACCACCGAGGAGGTAGCGCTTCGGATCCTTCATTTTCTTGCTGATAAGGTCGATAGCCAACAGCGGCACTCCGATATACAGCACTCGAACGATAAGCTCCTCCCAAACGGAGGCGGAGGCAAGACCTTGCAGCAATTGCCAGAGCTCCAAACTGGGGAAGTCGGGAGTTATGATCTCCACGCCGGCCAGGCTGAGCAGAATGGCGTAGATGGTATCAAATGCCAGTACCGCGAAGAAGATCGTGCCAACAATGTACAAAGGGCTGTGTCCGTTCCTCAACGGTTGGAACGAGATCTCGTCCTTGAACGCCACCCGGCTCTTCCATATTAACCAGACGAAGGAACCGGTGATGGCGAAGATCAACATGAGATAATAGAGGGCGAACGCCACGCCAGTAAGATCTGCGATGACGAGCAACGGATCCATCCAGGGAATGATGACGAACAAAGAGGAACCTTGCGTCGGGTCCAATCCTATCGGCATGACCACGCTGCTTCCCCAGATCAAGATGGCCACGTTCACGATCAGTAGCAGGGTCAGTAATACCAGTCCAATGGCCGCGATCCCCCTGCCGAACTCCCTGAGCGTTTCTTTCGTTGACCGTTGCTTCGGTGGATAATAGAACGCCCCAGGCGTTGGAGGGCTTGGCTGCAGGTTTTGCAGCGACCCCAAGGGCGTTCCGCAATTAGAGCAGAAACGGGACCTCTCTCCGATCTGCGCACCGCAATTGGTGCAGAACTGGATGGCCGATGGGGATGGTTGTTCTCCACCCTCCTGAGTCATTATCCGTCCATCCTGAAGATGCTATATCTATCCTTCGACAGCTCGATCGACGGATATCAGAATCCAGCGCTGGATACGATCGATGAACCAACGAATCCAGAAAGCTCAGGGCTGTAGATACTATTAATTATCTACCGGCTTTTTCAGGAGGATGCCGCTTTAGGAGGCATTGCAATGGACGAAGACGCAAAGGGCAAGAAACCGGATTTTGTAACCATAAGCTCTGAGAAGATACCCTTCGGACGGAACAACTTCATCGAAGTCGCTCGAAAGAAGGCAATCACTCCGGAGGGCGAGAACGAGTTCATCTCTCTTTCTCGCGGCTATTACCTCCCGGATGGGAGCGAACGTTTCAAGAAGTCGGTCACGATTCCAGACGATCCAAAGATCAAGGATTTCGTAGTCGATAAGATCAAGAACCTATAGGCGACTCTTAAGGACGACACCCAGATCTAATCTATATTCTTAGGTCCAGAGCCAGCTTTTTCCATCAGCAGCTCGAGGTATGAGCGCCTCTCGCTGCCCGATACCCCGATCTCCCTCATCAACGAAAAGATGGCGCTCTTCCCTCGGTCGACGTCATCGCTGTCGACTTCGAACTCGATGAAATCGCCTAACCCAACGACCGAATCGAAGCAGACCGTGATTCCTTTCAGACCATAGACGTGTCTTTTCTTCGAGATCTTGATGACCGGCTTGAAACCCAATCGATCCAGGATTGATGCCATGGTGGCCCGATTGGCGATCGATACTTCGAACTCCTCCCGGGTCTTCGTCTCCCGATCCAATTTTGGCCCCTTGTAGGTGATCACCGTCAGGTCGTTCTCAGTGCGCAAGCGGAGCGCTTCGTCTGTGATGGCGAAATCCCTGGACGGGTGGGAGTAATACTCATCCACCTGGATCAAGCGGCCAAAATCCCTGCCTCCAAGCTCGGACACCCGGTTCTTAACCTTTTCCAGATCTGAAAGGGGCACCTTCACCTCGATCTCCATCATCGTTCATCGATACGGTTTGTTGCTAATAAATCGCACGCAACAGGCTTTTGAGCATAATGCGATACTGACATCAATGTGTCCCACATCGTCGGAACTTGGTTTGGTTCAAGTATACACCGGTGACGGCAAAGGCAAGACCACGGCCGCACTTGGGTTGGCGCTGCGGGCCTGGGGCCGGGGGTTGCGTGTCGTGGTCATCCAATTCATGAAAACCGGCGACGAATACGGCGAGATAGCGGCGTTGAGGAAGCTCTCCGGCATCGACCTGTTCCAGTATGGTCGCGATCAGCTCATCGTCAAAGGGAAGCATACCGAGGAAGATGTGCGCCTCGCGAAGCAAGGTTTGCTGAAAGCAAAGCAGGCTTTGACCGGCAAGAATTACGACGTGGTCATACTAGATGAGGTGAACGTCGTTGCCTATTTCGGCATCGTCAGCCCGGAGGAAGTGATGGGCGTGGTCCGCTCTCGAGCTTCGGGCGTCGAGGTCATCATGACCGGTCAGAAAGCCCCCAAGCAGTTCATCGAAGAGGCCGATCTGGTCACAGAGATGCGCATGATCAAGCATCCTTACGATGCTGGGGTGTTAGCACGCGCAGGGATCGAGTATTGATCGGCGCCGGCCGTTCCGGGACCGAGCCCAACGGATCGCAATGCTGCCGTCACATCCGACCCTTCTAGGTCTTACCCTTCTTTTTTCTATCCCGCAGATACATTAGGAATCGGACCTCTTCGCTCAATCGGATCTTCTTCAGCCCCTCCACATCCCCTTTTTTAAGTAGGGTTAGAGCGAGAGGCTGTCCGCGAGTGAGCATATGTATCAACTGAAAAGCCTCGCCATCGATTTCTTCGCCGAGCATCTTTCGGGTGGTGAGCTCATCGAAGCGGGACAAGGTTATCTCAATGGCCGTTCCGTCCTCGATGTCCCGGCGCTGATAGAAGCGATTGTACGACGGGGTCTCACCCCTCATCGCCACTGCTATCTTCGTCTTTCCTGATCGCAGGTTCTTCACCAGCTCGATGAGGAGGTCGACGAGCGGCTCTTCCGCGATGTGGTAATTGTCGAGGCAGAGCAGCGCCTCCCGGTCGATCAGGCCGTGCCAATCGCTGCAATCCAATCTCTTGGCGAACTGGTCCAACGAATCGGTCATGCTCTTCGCCGAACCGTCAATGCTTAGGTCGAACCAGAAAAGGGGCCCTTTCCATAATTCCAACGCAGTGTGCTTCAGAAGGGATGATGAGCCGTAACCATAGGAGGCAATGATCACCAATAGCGTCGACGGGGAGTCGAGGAAAGCCCCTGCCTGCACGATCTGCCGCTCCCTCTCCAGTTGCTCGACGCCTTCAACTGCAACGTTCGCTTGAACGAAGCGCACCCCCGGGACTTTTAAGACGTGTCCTTCTTGGACCGCATCTGCGAGGGCGAGCGCTCCGATCTCCGGATGGCGCTTGAGGGCATCCCGAACCTTCGTCTTGTTCCTCGAACCGGAGGCGTCGATCAGCTCCACATACTCGTCTCCGAAGCTTCGTATAGTATCCATCGCCCTTGCGAGCCCCGATTCGGTCAAAGCATAATACGTCAACTTGCGATCGCGCCCTGTCACATGGCCTTTCTTCGACTCGATTTGATCATCATCCAGCAGTGGTTTTAGAATCCTTGTGACGTGCGTCCTATTGACGCCTAATGCGACCGAAACCCCCTCCTGCGTCATTTGCGGGGACGGCCGGTCAGGCAGACGATGCCCTCGAGCATCCAACAGGTGAAGCAGGACCCGGTCACGGGGGGCGATCAGAGGCATCCAATGCACTCAGCGCTCTGCGGACCATATCTACTTTTCTGACCTAAACTCAAAAAAATAATACCTGGTGCCTTCAGAAAAGGTTGTGTTTTCAATGCCTATTTTCAGGACATTCTTATCAGGCCAGATATGAAGAATTGATAATTCGAAACCAGGTAATTACCACCTAATTCTTATATAATGAGGTGGTGGTAACTCAGGTTAAGCTGAGCGCAGCCTACCCATTGCATATGGAGGATCCTCATGAGCAATATCAAAAGAAGGGCTAAGTGGAACAAGCACGGTGTTTCGGAGATCATCGGAAACATCCTCATTCTCGGTATCACAGTCACCCTATTCTCGAGCATAATGTGGTTCGTGACCGCAATGCCAACACCGCAAGAGCATGCTTATGCGGACATGACCTCCAACCTAAGCATAGGTTACTCACCATCAACTGGGGGGTGGGCCAGTATCAGCGTCTCTGATAAAGGTGGCCAGGAACTAAAGACTGAAGCCACCGGAATATACATCTGGATAAACGATACGACACTTCTGAAATACAAGATTACGGACAGCATCCCTAGTATTGGCACTTCTTGGACTACAGGTGAAATATGGCATGTAAACATCACATCTGCAACCTTCCCGGTTGGAAAGGATCCGAATAAGGCCAAAATATCTTTAATGATCACAGATACGGTAAAGAATTCTGAAGTTTATACAGTTACACTCAATGGTGGGGGATCGTTGACCAACCCTACCCCGCCGATAATAGGTGCTCGAGGCACCACCCCATCCCCCACATACGCAGGGGATGGATTCTATTACTATGTGACCGTGACCGACCCCAATAATGACCTTAACAAGAACAGCATCTATCTCGACGCATCATCAATAAATCCAAGCTGGGCACCTCTGAAAATGACGGACTCCAACAACGATGGCGTCTTCACTGCAGCAAGCCCGGCGATTGCCGACTTGAACTGGAACGGAAAGATTGTGGTGGTCAATGCGACAGATCTGAGCGGTCACTCCTCCATCGGAAGGATCACTCTGAGCATCCTGTATAAAGGCGGAGGCGGAACGAATCAATATGGTCCGTATTATAATTACAGTTCCTATTTCGTGAACGGTACATATCCACCAGATGCGACTGGTGGTGAGTCAGGCGGGTCTGGAGGAGTAGCAGGTACGACTTTCTATTACATCCGCCACCTGCCAGACATGGTCATTACCCGCAACTTTGATATCGGCGACCAAGTGATGATAGAAATCTACAGTGACGCTTTAACGAACCTTGCATTAGAGAATGACTTCTTCCTTTTCCATCCGTTGACCGGTAACCCGCTTACACCGCCAACTTCCACTGACGCGTTCAAGTATGGAGGAATCTACGGTACTTTCCATAGGTATGTTTTCAACTTCACGGTGCCTTCAGTTGGCCTAATCTATCCTATCCAAATGAAGTTAAAGGATAACACTGGTACGGTGACGAATATTGTCGACCAGATCAATGTAGGAGGGGCGAATTATCCTTCATTAGTGACGTATAAGCTCGATCCGGTAACTAGCAATTTTGTTCCGTGCAGGGACTTCAACCACACCGACCGGGTGTATATTAAGATGGTCACTAAAGACGTTGACCAAGGGTTGACCACCGTTACTGTGGGGACGATGGAGATCAGCGATTACACTGGTCGCTACATTATCAAAGCTACCCCACCCGCGCCATCCGCCTCTCCGGCAGCACCGAATTACGTCGCTCCGATGAGCTCGGTGTATAAGACAGGCTCGGGCTCACCGAGTTCTGCCCGACTGGCTGACAACAATCAAGCATCGACGACTAAATACACGGTTTACCTTGATCTAAAGGATGCCTATCAAGGATGGTGGCTGCCGAGAACCAATGCATATACGATGAGGCTGTCGTTGATATCCGACACTGGACCAGCGACTGGTGAGATCTATTATAGTCAGACTGTGCAGTTAAACATCACGGCTCCGCTCACGACCACCGATATCATTGCAAGCATTGGCTCGGGAAGTTATACCTGGAGTTCCACTGGCGCAAGTTGGACAAATAATAAACTTGCATGGTTCAGTAACGCTGAAGGTAACGGTCAGTGGAAGAAGACGACCATCGCCGATCCGACATACAGTGGTCCTTTGGCGATGTTCCTCTCGGACATAAACAATGATGGGTACAACGATCTCGTTGTCGGTTATCAAGATCCATCCGTGTCGATTGCCGTTTATTTCAATCAGAAAGCTGACGGCTCAACCTGGTCAGAGAGCCCAACGCTAATCTGTCCGGCTTTCGATGCCAACCCTGGTCTCCAAGCTGCAAATACCAACGACAAGGGTCTTGCAAATGAGGATGTTAGCGTTTACAAGACGGCGAATGGTAAGAGATTCTATGGAGATGCTGGTGACTACCTGCAAAACGAATTGGTGGTCTCGATGGCCCCGGGTGATTTCGATAGTGATGGCGACCAGGACATAGTAGCCAGCTTCACGCATATTGTGACATATACCACCGCCACTAGCAGTGGAAGCGCAAGCTGGGACAACAGCCGACCCATGTTCTTCAACCGCGGTATCTACGTCTTCTGGAACGAGGGTTCTTGGATCAAACAGCAGCTCTACGGCACTAGCACTTATACGAATGCGGACACAAACCCTGCAGCGACCAGCGTTTCGGTGGCAGACTTCAATCAAGATGGCTACCCGGATATCGTGGGTGTTTATGAGGATGGGACCACCAAGGTCTGGCTCAACCGGTTTATGGAGTCGACTGGTGACAAGAGGGCAGGGGCATTCGGAACAGCCGCTTCGATCATTACCCCCGCACCAACGGTAGCTGGAACGAATCCGTGGCGTTGGGACACCTTGAGTCAGAGCAATTGGCCGGACAACTTCGCGCTTGCCAAGGTGGTAGCTGATCAAATCGGATACGGCAACTATCCAGACATTGTTAGGACAAGCACTGCGTCGAATACTGTCTCGGTATTCTATACAACGCCAACGGCCGCAACTCAGAACTTATTCAATCCTTCTAATCAATATGGATTGGCAACCATAACGGGTACAATGGGAAATCTGGCCTATAACGATACCAAATGGGAGAATCTTACGGAAGCCTACTTGAACTACCCGGTGGACCAAGAAAATCCAACGACAAAGGGGATATCAGATGACACTGGACAATTATTGAGTAACCTATGGACTAAGGGCGGGTCTACCTACCAGGTAAATGGAACCAAAACGATGTATCTCACGGCCTTCGGTGCTAACACCAGCTACAATGGCAAGATCGTTGCCTCAGCTTGGTTGACAGTCGGATATAGTGCCGACTCGACCTATGACGGAACTCAAAGCCTGAGGATTAGCACCGATGAAGGGGCGACAACCACCGCCACAAACATTACGCCGAAGAGCAATGATCTGAACGCAGTTGGTTGGTACAATCTTCTGGCCAACGGCGTTAACACGTATAGCAAATTGTCCAGCTTAGACGTCTCCTTCGTAAATGGGCCCGCTGGACACGGATCGGTTCGTTTCGATTATCTCTGGCTGAATGTGGAATTTGTTAATACAAGAGCTGTGGATTGGACCTGGGAGCTGAACAACACCATCACCTCACCATTGCACGAGCTAACTGTAGTCGGCAAGGTACTGGCAACTGGTGAAACATTCCAGCTTATGTATTCGCCTGATAACACCAACTGGTTCAATCTGACGCAAATAAGTTCCACCACGCAAACGACCTGGATATTCCAGCTGGATCATACCACGAACTCCAAGTATTTCCTCCGGGTTGTGGACCTGAACCGGGGAGCGGCGGAACAACCGACGGGCGACATGATCAACAATGCCATCTGCTTCAATTGGATCCAGCTCCGTAACTTCATGCCTCAGGTGACCTGGCTTATCGGAGACAAGGTAGACATCGCTCCGATTTCAGGTCTTGGATCTGGAACATCAGAGGAAAGGGTCACTGCCATTGCGGTCGGCGATCTTGGCAAGATATCAGGGGATCATAAGGCAGATGGCTGGCCGGACATCGTCGTGGGCACGAGCAAGGTCGGCGGGGGAGACGAGACCCATTCGGTCTATATCCTAGCCCAGACTGGCGAGAAGAGCTTTACATCGGTCCCGCTCACGACTCATAACCTTGCCATCACTGCGACCTCGAACACTCTCTACGACATAGCCAACATCAACCTTGGAGACTTGAATGGAGATGGCAACCTGGACATCGTGTTCACGGTGGGATTCGCACCAGGGCAGAGCACAACAACCCCAGCGGCAACTCTGTGGATGATCGAGAACGAGCCGTTGCCCGGTGCCTGGCAGTTCACCGACCAACCAGTCAATGTGTTGGGAGCTAACCAAGCAGCCATCAATGCCATAACTGGGAACGTCGATCTGACCATCTTCATGCCGTTCTTGGGTGTGCTGGGAGTGTTGGGGGCGGAAGCGATAACCCACAAGCGCAAGAAGTAGACACCCAAACCTTTTCCCTTATCTCTTCTTCTTCCTTTTCCATTAAAGGAGCGCAGATGCACGACGTAATCGTTTCCGGAGCGGGGCCCGCTGGTTCCTACATCGCATACCTTTGCGCCAGAAAGGGATTGGACGTCCTGTTGCTGGAAAAGGGCCACTTAGGCAGGAAGAAGTGCTGCGCCGGTGGACTGCTCGAGCGTTCCATGCGGGCCATGGATGGAATCAGCATACCGGAATCGTTGGTGGAACGGGAGCTCACCGGCTTCTCTTTCGTCGTCCAGGGAGCGCGCTTTCCCTTCCGGTTGCAGCGTCCATTGGGCACCATGGTGCGCCGGGAAGCGTTCGATCTCCATCTGACAAGAAACGCTGAAAAGGCGGGCGCGCAGGTCAGCGATGGCGTGAAGGTCCTGAGCGCCAGGGAAGACGCCGACCGCATCCTCGTACGCACGTCGAATGGTGACAGGGAGGCCAAGTACCTGGTAGTCGCCGAAGGTGCCAGTAGTCCGCTGGCCAATTCGCTGATGGGCATGCATCCGGCACACTGGTCGGCGATGGGCTCAGCGCTTGAGGTACTCACCAAGGCTCAGCCTAGCCCTTTTATGGAGATCCATCTGCTGAGCATGGACCGAAGGGTATTGCGGGCCGGCCCCTCGTTCCCGCTCACCGGGGCGGTCTTTCCGCTTCGGGGCTCGGTCATCGTATCTGCGGTGGGGAAGTCGTGCTCAGCCGCCGAGATGCATTCTGGCCTGCAGAAAATGAGGGATCAAGTAGATGCTGCTCCAGCCGAGGAAGGGAAGGGAGTCAAAGCTTGCTTCCATCCTTTGCCAATCGTCCCTCGGAAACGTATGAGCTCGGCTCGAGCCATCGTCGTGGGGGACGCAGCTGGCCTGGTAAGCCCCTTCTCCGGCGAAGGCTTGTCCTCAGCGATCATGAGCTCATCCATTGGCTCTCAGGCCTTGGTGCAAGCGTGCCAGACCGGAAAGGTAGCTGAGCTGAAACGCTATGAGGACGAGGTCCGCCGTATAATCGTGCCACGGCTTACGGCAGCCAGCCTGGTCGGCCCATGGATGCATTGGGCGGTCCATCGTTTCGGGCACGAAAGGCTGATAAGGAACTTCGGCAGGCAGGAAGCACTGATGGATGCCTGCGTCGGCTTCTCGAGCGGCGAGCTGTCAATGGGTGATTTTGCCTGGCATACGATCCCATTCCTACCGTTCATGCTCCGCTCGATTGAGGAATGAGCATTGAGAGGCAGAGCGAAAGATTTTCCATCTGGCAGGAGATAGAGCATATATTGTACGACGTGATCATTTCCGGCGCCGGCCCAGCGGGCAGCGTCGCCGCCTATCATTGTGCAAGACTGGGGCTGAACACGCTCCTACTGGAGCGAGGTGCCATACCTAGGCCGAAATGCTGCGCCGGTGGGATGCTCCTGCGGGCGCTTTCACGCCTACCCTTCGCTCTCCCTTCGGACGTGGTCCAGAAGGAGATCAAGGGATTCGTCATGCAGATCGGTGATTACCGAAGAGCGTTCGATTTCGAGGAGATCGTTGGAGTCGTAGTAAAACGGGAGATGCTCGATTCCTTCCTCGCAGAGCAGGCTCAAAAGGCTGGCGCGACCTTATGGGTATCTGTTGGAGTGAGCGACGTTGCCGAGTCAGAGAGTCAGGTGCGGGTGATCACCTCACTGGGTACTGTCGAAGGAAGGACCATGATCGTGGCGGAGGGGGCGACTAGCCGTTCCGCCCGGCAGCTTTTCGGGGAATATCCGAAAGAACAACTGGCCATGGGCGTGGCCACCGACGTCACCTTTGCTTTCGATATCGGCAACGCCATCGAAATCCATCTGATCGGGACGCCAACGGCGCATTACCAATTCAGAACCAGCTTTCCATTGAACGGCTGGATGTTTCCTCATAAACTGGGGGCGAACATCGGTGCGGTCGGTCTCGGCGCCACCAAGCAGCAGCTCCACGATTCGGTGGAAAAGATCAAGAAGTACTCCGAGGCCAGGTACGGAACATTTCTTTCTGAAGGCCCGATCAGCGCCCATCCCATCCCCATCGCCCCCAGGAAGGTGCTGCACAGCCGGAGGGCATTGGCGGTCGGAGACGCGGCCGGACTGGCGAATCCGATCACTGGCGAAGGGATGACCTACGCTTTCACCAGCGGGACGCTCGCTGCCCATTCGGTCAAGGCGGCCCTTGAGCGGGGAAGTACTCTGACGGCTTTTCGTGAGTACGAGGCGCAATGCAGGGAGGCCATGATTAAGGACCTGCGCGCCGCGGCATTGCTCTCCCCTTTGCTTCATCGCCTCGTCGGGATGGTCGATACCTGCATGTTCCTCGAGAACTTCCATGAGGAGGATGCACTGGTGAAGGCATGCTTGTCGATAGCTCAGGGGAAGGCCAGCTGGCCGCTTTTAGCCAGGTTGGCGGTCCCAAGATTCCCACGTCTATTCTTCTCATCTCTCAGGTGAAGCTCAACAGGCCCAGATAGCGCACGGCCGCATAGGCAAGACCGATCAGGGCTATCAGGAGCACCGGGCTTGAGCTACTTTTCCTAAGGAATACGACAAAGGCGATCGCGGCCAGGATGGGAAATATCGCCAGGTCTAAAGCTTCATCGAATAGGAAGAGGGGCATTAGCCCTCCGACCAAGACCAATGCGCTGACCAATCGCTTCCCCCTCTCCAGCCCGAGCGAGGTGTAGATGGTCCTTACTCCCGCTTTCCGGTCCTCCTCGTAGCCATCGATGTCGGTCACCATCGACCCGATCACCAGGCCGAGGAACATGAACACACCGATGAGCAGCCCAGCCGGATCGAGCTGAGGGAACGAGACCGCACCAGTAAGGTAAGGGACAGGTCCGCCCGCGACGCTGAAAGGAGTAAGGTAGCCGTACAGGAAGGCGAGGAACGCTCCCAGGCCGATGAGCAAGGGCGAGAGCAGGTGCTCCTTGAAACGGACCGGTTTGAGGGAGTATGCGGCTCCCATCAGGATGATCGCCGCGATGATGATCGCCTGCTCGAAGGAGAGCAGCAGACTGACGGCGACGGTGACGAAAATCAGAATCAACGAGATGTTCCAAAGCAGCGCTGGATCGACCAATCCAGATGCCAACGAGCGGCCGCTCCGGTTCGGTCGGTCCGAGTCTTTGTCGCTGAGGTCGTTCCAGATGGTGCTAACCTGCCAGGCAACGACCGCGGCCACGATGGCTGGGCCGGCAAAACAAAGGTTCACCCAGTAAGGTCGTTCCAGTATCTTGGATACCAGGTCGAGGGATGCTGCCCCCTTCCATCCAGTCACTATGCCGGCGGCCACGATGGCGCCGAAGAAAACTGTCTGTGCCGGCCTCATGCTCTTGATGACGTCCAACAGCTTCTCTCTCAAGGCGAAGCTGGATACCGCCAATATCAGGACGGCACCGGCCATCAGATAATAGAACAGGAGGAAGAGGTGGTACTGGTAATAGCGCACGTCGGTGAAGGAGGGGAATTCCGCGAGATCCCCGACGAAGCCAACCGGAAGGAAAGTTCCCGGCGTGGCAACGATGAACAAAGCCAGGAACGTGAAGATGATAAGCAAACCTATTCGCAGCATGGTCCTCGATCTCTCCGCTAGAGTGACCAGTTTGTCTCTTTGGATCCAGATCGAGTAGGCGAACAGGGCGAAGAGGATCACCACCACTTCCATCCCCTGGCCAATGTGGAACCCCTCGCCGCTGAAGTGCAATATCGCGTTCAGGAAATCCGTCACGGAGAAGTAGGCATAGTTCTGGTTCAATCCCCCGACGAAATGATCGATCCAGGGAGGGAGAATTATTATCCAGTAGAACATTGACACATAATTGATGGTGCGTCTTACCCCCCTACCAGAGAAGGCGGAAAGGAGGAAGACCAGTCCCAGGAAGACCACGGCATAGAATGCCACGTGGTGGGCGATGCTGAACACCCAGGGGTGGGCGGTGGTGACGAACGCCCGGTCCAGAAGGTAATATTCGGAAATGTCCCGGATCACTGACGCCGCGATGACGTATAGAAAGACGCCGAACAACGGCAGACGGTCCTTTTCGACCCAGACCACGAATCGGTCCACCGCTGCGGCGAACCGTTTATATGCCTGCGTTCCCGCTGGACCGCTCATATGCTTGAAAAACTCCTCTGGCTATTTATAATGTGGCCACTGGGTGTTGGAGCGCCTCAGAGCTTCACCGACTGCAGGGATCTCACGACTCCAGCGGACCGCTCGTATTCGACCACCGCCAGGATGCGCCGGTACTTCGAACTCATGTTGCGCAACGTGAGCGCCATATGCTCCTCTCGGTCCCGCTCCAGCTGCCTGAACCCTTTGGCCCGGTTCACCTTCTTGTCCCAATCCAAGGCGAACTCCTCGGCCGAGCCAATCTTGTACTTTCGGCGCTTGATCGACCGGGTGTAGAACGATTCTCGCACCATGTCCAGGCCGCGGATGCGCTTGCAATAGAGGTCGGTGAACTCCACATCGTTCAGGTCGATGGGTATCAGGGGTAGGTGCGCCGCATCGGCAAGCTCGATTGCCTTCAGGTAGGCTGGCGTAGGCAATCGTACCTCGCCGAAATGCTCCATGTAAACCTTATAGATCTGCTCCAGGGTGGAGAGCTCGTAGTCGGAGTGCGTCTCCTTCACACGCAACGCCGCCAGCTCTTCCTTCGAGGTCGAGATCCCGATGGCATCAGGCAAGTAGTCGGCGAACGCCTTCGCCAATTTCTCCTCATCTTTTACCAGTCCTTTGAGGACGCCTATGACCACTACTTCTGCGCCATTAATCCGAACGCTTGGCATGTGACTCGCTCCGCTCCGCGACCAGGTCGAAAAGCCTCTCCGTCTCTTCAAGCTTCTTGAGCTCATCCATGCCTACAAGGGCGGTGCCCTCGAGCGAGGGCCTCGAATGGATCCGTTCGATGAAAATGACCGATTTCCGCTCCGTGACCTTGGAGATGTCAGATACGGTCCGCGCCTTCTCCAGTATCTTGCTCTCGTCGGTCATGACGCCCGTCAAGATGAGAATTTTAGAATCGGCCGTCAAGGCCTCGAACGGGCATTTGCTTGTCGGCGTGACAGATAATCCTAGAGCCACGAGTCGCTCGAATATCTGGCGGCTCAGCGGGTCCGAGGTCTTGAGCTGGTAGAGTCGCTCCTTCTCATGTGAATGGTACTCCAAGGGATCGACGGGCATCACCAGCGGCTGCTTGAGGAAGTCCTCCAGCCGGATGGCGACGTCGATCATCGCCCCCATGCCACTCTCATACATCTGGATCGTCCTCCTGGACACGCCAGCGACCTCGGCCAGGTTCCCCAAGGAAATTCCTTTCTCGTCTCGCACCTTCCGAAGCACCTCACTGTCCAGCTTGACGTAGAGGCCTCCTGGCGCAGCGCAGATGAACGGCGGAACGCCCTCCAGCAGATAATCGTTCAGGGTTTGAAGATTAATTATCGGGACGCTGAAGCGGGAATAGACGATGCCATCCTCCATATCACCGGAGCTGGAGCGCTCGCCGATCATTAATGGCGAGGCTTGCAACGCTTCGGCCAACGTCTTCATCTCGTTGGCGTTCTCCTTAGAGAAAGCGTCGACGTTAGAAAGGATCTTGGCGATGATCAGGGTCTTGTCTCTCCTGGCGACGATGTCGAAGCTGATGCTTCGCATGTTCAGCGGCTTGGAGACATAGAAGCCCGCTCGCGATAGGATCTCGCGCACCCGGGCGATCAACTCTTCCCTGTGCACGAGTCTATACCATACTGAGCTTCTATATGAAGATTGCCGACCGAACCAGTTGCCAGGACCGATTGAAACTCATTAGCTGGTCGACTTCTTCCGGCGATCGGCCAAGGAAATCCGGGCGGGCGTGAGGCTTCACTCCACCTGCACGGTTCGGCCCTTCTTCTTCTTGGCAACGCGCGTCATCGATATCTCCAGCACGCCGTTCTTGTAGCTGGCCTTGATGCTGTCCGGGAGGACGTCGCAGGGAAGCTCGATCCTCTCGTGGAATTCCTTGATATCATCGTCCAAATCGACCTGCAGCGAGCGTTCGAGCACCTTGATCCTGAGGTCCTCCTTCTTCACGCCTGGCAGCTCAACGATGACGGAGACCTGCTCGCCCGATTCGATGACATCGATGAGCGGCTCGCGTTCTGGCGATTCCTCGCCACCAATCCTGGCCTGTTCGGGCGCGCATCCGAGCTCCTGCATCACTGGCTCCCCGTCCTCTCCAGTTTGCATGGAGAGATTGTATACCAGAGGCGCGCGGTCCGGCCCCAGCTCGTTCTTCATGAAGGCATCGAATATCCGGTCCATGCGCTCCCGCATCTCCACCAGCTCCTCGTCGAACGAACCGAAGAAGTCCTGGTCCCTTTTTCCATTGGCCACATTCTTTTTCGGCATGAAGCTCACCTCACGTACTCGAAGTCCTTCACGATCTTCTCGTAGCGGCTCAGCTCGCCGCGCGAGACCGGCTTGATCTTGATGAGCGCCTCGTTGAAGCAGCTCATGTCCACCTTCTCCTTCTTGAGCGCATCCGGATTGAGCTCTTTGTTCTTGGCGACGATACGGCGGATGGTGCTCATGGTGGCCTCGTTCACTACTGCCGCAAGATCTGCCCCAGTGTATCCATCGGTGCGCTTGGCGATCTCGTTCAGGTCGACGTCAGAAGCGAGCGGTTTTCCTTGGGCATGCACCTTGAGGATCTCCTTCCTGGCCGCCAGGTCCGGCGTGCCGATCTTGATCATCCGGTCGAAGCGTCCGGGGCGCAAGAGCGCCGGGTCCAGCATGTCCGGGCGGTTGGTTGCTCCGATTATGATCACGTTGTGCAGGCTCTCCAGCCCGTCCAGCTCGGTCAGCATCTGCGATATCACTCGCTCCGTGACATGCGAATCGGACCCGCCGCCGCGTGTCGGCGCAATCGAATCTATCTCGTCCATGAAGACGATGCAGGGCGCGGCCGATCTAGCCTTCCGGAATGTCTCGCGGACGGCCTTCTCGCTCTCCCCGACCCACTTGGAGAGGAACTCCGGTCCTTTCACGTTGATGAAGTTCGCTTCCGATTCAGTGGCCACGGCCTTCGCCAACATAGTCTTACCCGTTCCCGGAGGGCCATAGATCAATATGCCTTTGGGCGGTGTCGCGTGCATCTGGTCGAACAGCGGCCCGTACTTCAACGGCCACTCGACCGCTTCCCGCAGCTCGCGCTTCGCTTCCTCCAGGCCCCCGATCTCGTCCCAATGGACGTTGGGGGATTCCACGATCACCTCTCTGAGCGCGGACGGCTGCATCTCCCTTAGCGCCGAGATGAAGTCGTCCTTGGTGACGATGATCTTGTTGAGCACCTCCATCGGAATGACATCCAGCTCCAGATCCAGGTCCGGCAATATCCGGCGGAGCGCTCGCATGGCCGCTTCCTTGCCGAGCGCGCTCAGGTCCGCGCCTGCGTAGCCGTGGGTCAGGTCCGCGAGGCGGTCCAGGTCGACGTCGGCCGCCAGAGGCATGCCGCGGGTGTGGATCTGCAGTATCTCTAATCGACCGTTGCGGTTGGGGATGCTGATCTCGATCTCCCGGTCGAATCGGCCGGGCCTGCGGATGGCCGGGTCCAGGGCGTTCGGGCGGTTGGTGGCGCCGATCACGACCACCTTCCCTCTCGCCTGCAGACCGTCCATGAGGGCCAGAAGCTGAGCTACTACCCTTCTTTCCGTCTCGCCGGTCACCTCGTCCCTCTTCGGGGCGATGGAGTCAATCTCATCGATGAATATGATGGTGGGCGCGTTCTCCTCGGCCTGCTTGAAGATATCTCGCAGCCTCTCCTCGGACTCGCCATAGAACTTGCTCATGATCTCCGGTCCGCCGATGGAGATGAAATTAGCATTCGTCTCGCCAGCCACCGCTTTCGCGAGCAGCGTCTTTCCAGTGCCTGGTGGGCCGTGCAGCAGCACGCCCTTGGGCGCTTCCACGCCGAGGCGCTCGAACAGCTCGGGGTGGCGGAGCGGCAGCTCGATCATCTCCCTGACCTTCTTCACTTCCTCGCTTAGCCCGCCGATGTCCTCGTATGTGACCTTCGGGATGTGTTCGACCGCGTCCTTCATCGGCTTCTCGCTGATCTTGACCTCGGTGTCCCGGTGCACCAGCACCGCGTCCGAAGTGGGACTGTAGGACGAGACTATCAGGTCGATGCGCCTGCCCATGACGTTTATCTCGATGATGTCCCCTCGGGTCACCGCCCGGCCTTCCAAGGCCTGGGTGAGGTATTCCTCGCCGCCCATGATCCGCAATTGCTCAGTAGGCGCGAACGTCATCTTGGTCGCCTCCTTCACCGCGACCTTGCGGATCGACACCTTCTCGTCGATGCTGACATCCGCATTCCTTCTGATGGTGCCGTCGACGCGGATCGAGCCCCGATTGGCGTCCTCGGCGTAACCGGGCCAGACGATCGCGACCGTCCTTTTCTTGCCCTCTATCTGCACGACATCCCCCACCGTCAGCCCAAGCACGTCCATGATCGCCGGGTCGACGCGTGCGATGCCGCGCCCCGCATCCTTGGCCTTCGCCTCTGCTACCTTCAATACCTTCTCTGATGAATCCATGTCAATTCCATTTCCAATTCGAGTCGTTAGTTGACCTCGACCTTCTTCCTCTTCTCCGTTCCTTCCGTCGCTTTCTGAACTCGGACCTTTAGGACCCCGTCCTCCAGCTTCGCCTCGAGCTTCTCTTCGGTGGCATCATCCGGCAAGTTCAATCGGCGGTGGAATGAAGCGAAGCCGCGTTCCCTGCGAATGTAGCCCTCGTCGCGCTCTTCCCTGTTCGATCCTCTCTTCGCGGTGATGTCCAGGACGCCTTCGCCGATCATCACTTCCACGTCCTCGTTAGAGAGCCCGGGCAGATCAACCTCGATCAGATAATGGTCGCCTTCGTCCTTGATGTCCATGGCAGGGAAGCGCGGTCCCACGGTCAAAGCCGGTGGCCATATCGAGTAATCGATGCCCTTGGTCGGTTCCCCCGTCATCCGCTCCATCTCGCGCATCAGGTTCACTGGGCCGAACCCCATCGGCGCCCAGTACTTGACCGGCGCCAATTCCCTTCTCTTGCCGTCTTCGACCATAGTCTTCACCTCATGGCTCATGATTACAACTGCGAGTTAACAACTCGTGGTAATAGTGTACATTATCGCCAATATTTAATCGTTTCTAAGGCTTCTTCTGGGCGGCCTTCTGCAGATCCGCTAAAGCCTTGTCCAGCTTGCGTCCCAGCTGTTCGACGCCTTTCTGCAGCTTGGGCAGGTCTTTACGGACGTCATCGATCATTCCACCAGCTATGCGCCGCAGGTCCTTCTCCGCATCCTTCGCTTCCTTGGGTAAATTGTCGTAGACCCTGCCGCCCACTTGTTCTAACTTGATGGCCGCATGGTCCAATTCCCTGCTAACATCCTTCAGGACCTTATCCAGCTCGCCAGCGTACTTCTCCGCTACCTTC
>Ga0209777_10001013_pt1 | contig 42803 bp, 45 predicted proteins | sample FrelakmetHBP12HB_FD_187147 | JGI IMG/M metagenome (GOLD analysis project Ga0209777, IMG submission 187147) | Freshwater lake sediment microbial communities from the University of Notre Dame, USA, for methane emissions studies -HBP12 HB (SPAdes)... | ecosystem: Environmental > Aquatic >...
AGTTCTCCTTCGAGATCGAGACGGGACCGAAGAAGGAAGTCAAGCGCATGATCGGAGTTGATACTGGAATCAACGCCCTGGCCTCGACCTCCGACGGCAGACAGTTCGGCGTTGATATCAAGGCGTGCATCGACAGGAGCAAGCGATGTTTGAAAGGCTCCAAAGGCAAGCGAAGGGCCATCAGGGCACTGCGACAGAGGATCAATGAGGTCGCCAAGGAGACCATCCAAGGAACAGATTTGATAGTGGTCGAACAGCTGAACAATTTGAACGAGAGTTCGAAGCTCAGAGGGCGCCTGAGCAGAAACATGCGCTCTTCCGTCGGCAGCTGGAACTGCGCCTACTGGCTCATGAGGATCGAACAGCAGTGCGAAGGAAACCGTGTTTCCTTCCGCACTGTGCCTTCATGGTACACCAGCCAGACGTGTCCGGCCTGCGGCCATGTCGACGGGGCGAATCGGTCGGGAGAGGCGTTTCTGTGTCGGAGCTGTGGTTTCTCCGGCAACGCGGATATTGTCGCCGCCAGGAACATCTTGGATCGGTTCGCCGCAGGAAAATACGGTTCCTGCTACAGACATCTGGTTCCGTCATTGTCTGCGCCCGTTCAGGGTGCAGATTTTGACAGATTCAGTTGAACGGTCTCCAAGGTCTACGTCGGCGATCCGGTGTCCGTCAGATACAAGGACAGCGGAAGACACCACAACCAGAGGATGGCGGACTGGGAGTGCGGGAAGGACATCAAGTACATCAGGGACGCATGCGAGAAGAGCCGCATCGAGTGCTTCACCGGGACGGAGAGGGGAACCTCCAGCCGGTGTCCCGAATGCGGAAGCGTGCGCAAGCAGAAAGGCAGATGGTGGAGGTGCCGGAAATGCGGGTTCGAGGGCCACAGGGATGTGGTCGGATCCGCCAACATGCACCTTCTGGCGTTCGGAACGCCGATCAGGTTCCCGAAGAAAGTAACGTATCTGCAACCGTGCCGCTTGGCAGGAGGAGGAATGAAAAGCCTTCTCCGTCCGCAAGGAGTCGGAAGCAGTAGTCGCTCGGACACGAGCCTAAGTAGTCCGGGACTGGCCGAAGCCGAAGGCGAACGCTTGGCAGCAAGCCGCCTCCCTGGAGGATCGCATCAGCTTCGGCGTCTCCCGGAATCCCATCCCCTTTAGGGGATCGGGAGTGTCAATAATTCATTTTTGGAGGCCAACTGTCCTTGTGCGACAGCCGGAAACAAGGCCAAAATCGGAGTCTATTTGCGGCGCCTATGGCGTCTGGCTGGATATTCCGTCCACCACGACAGGCGGTTGAAGGCTTCTTGTGCGCGATCGAATTCCACCTGGTGGTCGCGCTTTTCGTTGGCGGCCATTTCGCGAATGAATCGTTCGGCGTCCTTGCCGTACAGCGTCGGAGTCTCTTTGATAGGTATCGCCATGATTTTTCCTCTTTCAATATTGAACAAATTCTCGTCGCCGAAGTCAAGCCGTCCTTTCGGCTACGACAAAGCTTCGTTGTAGCTTGGAAAAACGTTCGGAAACGGGTCGCTGCCCTGCCTGGCCGGAAGCGGAGGACAGATGTCGTCGATTACGTCGTTGTCGTAGATGTCGAGGCATCGGGAGCTGTACCACCTGTGGTTGAACCGCGGATCGCGGCTCAATATCTGCTCGCCCCTCTCGTTCTTCAGTCCGTAGTCGGGAATCGGCATGCTTTTTCTCCTTGCCGTGCCATCATCCGGTCAACCCATCTTCCAAGAACCGGCTGCATTCTCGGCGGAATACCCTTTTGTATCCTATGCTTCAGGGCGTGCGCTTTCGTCCTAGGCGACTTCGCCTGGTCGATGTCGAACATCAGCCTTTCGGAGATCGCCCTCCATTCGTCGATCTCCTTGCCGTTCATGGCGAGGATGCGTTCGGCCGACGGCAAGGCGCGGATCCTGGACCTCAGACCGTTGAGGTTTTCGTCGTCGACGCCCGTCAGAGGATCCATTTTCAGCTCGTGACAAACGGCCCTCACTCTTGTGCGGTCAGTTTCCATGTTTGGTGGTCGGCGTCTTGCTGCTGGCGACGGCCATCTCGTCTTCCTCGACTAGATCGCCTCCGCCTACAAGATACCCCTCGTCCACAAAAACCAGATTGGGAGGATCGTTAAAATACCGTTCATCCATAAGCCTGGCGCCGCATCTCCTGCAGTTGTAGTAGTTAATCTGCTTGCCTTCCTCGGTTTCGGTTTCGCGCCCCGCGGCGGGTTCAACCCGCAAATTGAACGAATTGCATTCCGGGCATCTCAGCTGCCAACGTTCTGGTTCGTACTTCTCACCCTTCTTGACCTGCGGACCGTTCAGGACGACCGACCCCTTTTCGAACATCCCAGCAGGCCCCGCGGGCGGCTGAGGCCTTTCGATCCCATCGGGAATCTCCTGCTTCCCGGAGAGCATCTCGGGCGTGATCGCCGCCGGCTTGTCCTTCATGCGTTCGGACTTCAGGCGCTCCACCGTCTCGGTGAGAACCTGCTCGATCTGCTCGCTGGCCCTGTCGACGCATCCTGATATGGACTGCTTCAGGTCTTCGAACATGGTGCCGTCGAGAGTCTCCATGGCCTTCTTGAGGTGCTGGACGGTTTTCTCAAGCGGCGTCACCCCGGAGATGACGTCCTTGACGGTGTCGGCCTTCTTCTCGGCGGGGGATTCCTTGGAGACTTCCTTCTCCTCTTCTTTCTCCGCCAGGACGATGCTCGAATCAAACGCATTGGTTCCGATGATCTTCATGTTTCTCTCCGCTGTTTTTTAACTCAATAGCTGAGTATTTTTACTCAGTCATCTAATTCCACTCAGTGTTAATTCTTCTCCGCTGTCCCGCAAGCCTTTGCGACCATCATTCTTTTTGACCAGGTTGTCGCGAATTTCTGCCAGCCGCAGTGTTCGCAGTAGTCGCCGTATTCCGTTTCTTCTCCGCACTGTGGGCATGCATCGGACGGGACATCCTTTTTCGCCTTCTCTTTGGCCTTCTTGGCGGCTTGGATGTCGGCGTCCAAGATGCGAATCTGATAGGACTCCATCTGGAACACATGACCCCACCCTTCATTCTCGGCCCTATGGAAGGCCCGCAGCCAGGCCAGCCTGCGCATCTTCCGGTCGTCGCCGCTGTCGGGGACGGTCGTCCAGACGCTTTTGAGCTTCTTGGTCAGATGGTGGTCCCAGACCTGTATCTCGAACGTTTTATGGGGCTTGTCGGCCATGTCGTATGATTCGCCAAAAAAATCGAAAAATCCTGTCGAAGGAGAAGGATTGAACGCCAGGACCAGCGAATAAGGTTTGCAGAGTCCTGGTGGGTCTGGGGCACGGCGTCCGGGACACCGCTGGGAAAAAGAAGGAGAACGGCAATGGCGAGCATCGGCAACTATCTCATCAAGTTCGAACAGGGAGCGGGCATCAACGTCACAATGGGAACGGCCTTCGGCAAGGTCGTCATCGGCCCGATATCCCCTCCGTCGTCCACCCTTGACATGTACGGCGTGGCCTGCGACGCCTCGGAGTGCGTCTACGTCTCGGACGTGGGCACGGCGACGATCTACAAGGTCACGGAAGGCGGCAGGATCAGAATCCTGGCAGGCTGGCCTGGCTCCGACGGCTACGTCAACGGAACGGGAGTGGCCGCAAGGTTCAAGATTCCGAAGGGAGTCGCCTGCGACGCCTCCGGCAACGTCTACATCGCTGACGCCGGCAACAACCGCGTCAGAAGGATCGACCCGAACGGCAAGACCACGACGCTGGCGGGCGGGTTCAACAACCCCTGCGACGTCGCGTGCGACCCGACGGGCGACATCATCGTCGCCGACACGGGCAACCACAAGATCTACCGCGTCAACCCGAACGGCAGGAAGCTGCTGGTCGCGGGAAGCACGATGGGCAACGTCAGCGGCACGGTCGCCGGCGTCAAGGTCAAGGGCACCGCGGCGAAGTTCCATTCGCCGATGGGCGTGGCCTGCGACAACAGCGGCAACATCTACGTGGCCGACACGGGCAACTATCAGATCAAGAAGATCTCGTCCGACGGATGGGTGACTTTGTTCTGCGGAAGCGGAGCCAAGGCCAACATCCTGGGCGACGCCCTGACCGCGGCCTTCATCAAGCCGATCTACATCGCCGTCGACAACACAGGCGAGCTGTTCGTAATTGACCGGGTCGGCAACCAGAACCGCATCAAGAGGATCAGCCCGAACGGCGTGGCCTCGGTCGTGGGATACTGGCCCGGATCGGAATGGCTGTCGCAGTACGGCGTCCTCGGCGTGGCTTCGAGCCCCGCCGGCAAGATCTTCGTCGTGGCCTCGGACAACCAGGCCCTGGCGGAGTCTTCGAGCAGCACCAGCACGGTGGCGATGACGACGAGCTCCAGCCAGACGGAGTCCAGCACGTCGACCCTGAGCGAGACGAGCCAGTCCTCGTCCAGCTCGCGCGGATCGTCGCTGAGCAGCCGCGGGTCTTCGATGAGCTCCAGCAGCAGTTCCAAGGGATCGTCCTTGAGCACGGACCTCAGCCTGACGAGCCAGTCGAGCAAGTCGAGCTCTTCGAGCGTGTCGTCTTCGAGCACCAGTTCGGTGTCGAGCGGCCTGTCCACGTCGAGCCAGACGAACTCGACGTCCAGCCAGACGATGTCGATTTCGAGCAGCTCGTCGAGCTCCAGCACGACGACCAGCACGACGACCACGCAGCCTGTCTAAGGAGAACAGAAAAGGCAAAGGGGGCCGGTTTTCCGGCCCCCTTTGTTTTTAACGGATCGACGCGCGCCTACGGCTTAGGCGGCAGGATTTCCTGCGGCGGCGGAACGCTTTCCGCGTTCGGTGACGACTTCGCGGCGGCCTTGGCCCTGCGTTCCAGCCTTTTGCGGCGCCTTTCCTCACGGCGTTCGTGGCGCTTCATCCCCTCCAGCTTCTGAAGCAGGTCCGCGGGAGGGCTGTTCTGCTGCCGAGGAGCCGCCGGCAGAGGCGGGATCGTCTCGTGCTGAGGCTCAGGGGCGTTGACGCCCGCCGACCGCGCCGCGGTCTCGCGAGGCGGCATCGGAGGCTGACTGGGCTGCGGGGCGTTCGGGAACGGCATCGGCGGCCTGGCGCCCTTGATCTTGTCCTCGTACTTGACGTACAGGCCCTCCGTCCTCTCGTTCTCGACGTCGCCCAGCTCGAAGGTGGCGTCGTAGACGGCGTCCTCGACGCTGACGAACGGGAACGCCTTCAGCTTGCTTTCGGGATTGCAGTTCGACACAATGAACTTCTCGGCCAGGAAGTACGGCTGAAGCTGCTCGAACCACTGCATCATCTTGGAGTACGTGCTCAGGTTGCCCTTGACGGCCGAGTTGGTCCTGTTCTCCTCGAAATGATATCTTTTCTCGGAAGACATGTCGAAATCGACCCCCAGCAGATACACCTTCCTGAAGCCCAAAAGGAACAGGATTCTTAGGGTCGCCAGCATGACGCTGCGCCCTCCGCCGAAGTCGGCGTGATTTCCCCAGTTAATGGTATCCTCGTACAGGAACCGCCACGGCTCCAGCTTCTCGTTTCTGTGGTATCCGATGACGTTCGGGCAGTCTCCGACTTTGATCTTCTCCATCTGGCACCAGTGATCCTCGCGTCGTCCGTCCTTGTGCACCAGCGTCCTGGTGTCCCACATCGGCTTGTCGAAGTGCGACGCAGGGACGAACTTCATGATGCAGGGGTCGAGCCAAAGAGACGCCACGAAGCGGTTGGGGTCGTCGACGATGCAGGCGGCGTTGCCGCGGAACGTCCTGACGGCGTTGTTCAGGGTGATCGTCCATACGCCCGCCTTCCTGATGAGCTTCTGGCTGACGTTCTTGAAGCTCGGGCCTCCGGCGATCAGGAACGCGGACCCTCCCCGGTACATGCCGACCAGCTGCAGGGGCCATTTTTCGCGCGTGAAGAAGAACGGGCAGGGCTGATAGTATTCGCTGGCCACGGTGGCTCCCATATGTTTATATCTCCCCCAGCTTAAGGCGTTGTCGTCGTTCATATCCCTCCTGACGGACATCATTCGCGGCATCTTTCGTCCTCCCAAATCAGGTCCTTTTGAACACAATGAGATTCTTGCCGAACGGTATGCCGAACGCCGAAAATACTGTCATGCCGGTTTCGGTCAGCTTCTCGTCCTTCATGACGCCGTGCTTGGCGAAGGCTTCGACCCAATGATCCTGGTCCTGGCAGTTGACATGGCCGAATCCCTTTTGGCCGACGGCGGCCCCCGTGAACATCATGACTCCCCCGACAAGGCCGGAAATGAAGGCAACCAGATTGGCCTCGTTCTTGGGGTCGATGTGCTCGATGACCTCGACGCAGGACACGAAGTCGAACCTGTGGTTCAGGGCGGCAGCCAGGTCCGGAGACACTTTGTCTAGGTCAACCTCCCAGAACGACGCGTTCTTGTCGTCCGCCAGCATGAAATTCTTCCGCGGTATCCTGCCGCAGTCGACGCCGACGAGGACGGCCTCCGGAAGGAAGCTTCTCAGGCGCTTCAGGAAGACGCCCGACGCGCAGCCGACGTCGATGGCCGTCCTGCATTCGATCCCGGCGACCTCGCACAGCCTGACGGCCGCCGAAGCCATGTACAGGTAGTGCAGCTTGCCTTCGCGCTTCGCGTAGTACCGCTCTCCGTAGTCGAACAGCATAATTTACCTCTGAATGGTTAAGTGCGTTCCGACTTCGTTGTCTCTCAGGTGATTTAAATGAAAGCTAGGCTTAGTCTGAATGCGCTTGATGCCTCCTACTCTCTTACGGAACTGGCCGTCCGACCTGGCCCTCTGGCCCTTCTCCCAGGACTGGTCCCTGCATTCCTTCGGGTCGACGTACAGCCCCCCGCAGCACTCCATGACGTGCCTGCGGTTGACGAGCTGGAAGTAGCCCGCCCCGCAGCTTCGACTTATCTGATATATGGGCCACGACGACAGTTCTCCAGCTGCTTCGATGATGCACGGATACTTGTGGGGATCGAGATGGGCGAAATAGTTCTTGCAGTAGTCTTTGTCCAACGATACTCTTCTGGCGGACATAACCCTTTTTTCGTCCTTTAGAGGTCCTTCCAGCTGCCTTCCCAGGTCGTCGAAGAACCACGGGCTGTAAGACATATCGGAGTCGGCCCAAAGGATGAAGTCGGCCTCGGACAGCTCAAGCTGCCTGTTCCTGGCCAGCCCCCTGAACTGGATGATCTCCATGCCGTCGTAGGGCACCTCCCTGATGTTCAGGCCCTTGCCGCGGAAGAACTCGCAGACCTGCTCCGTCGTCGGATCGCCGTTGTTCCTCGGATACGCCACGCTGAAGATGATCTTCGGCACGTCGCCCTTCTGCTGCAGGATGGAGGAAAGCATCCAGCACAATCTGCGTTGAAAAAACGTACAGGTGACGGCGATCTCTATCGATGTTGCCATGGATGTCCCTTTTCTTAAGTTTCAAACCAAGTTTGGGTCCTTTCTCAATGAACCAGCCCATTATACAGCAAAAGAGATGAAAAGTTCTGTTTATTTTTAGATTTCAAGTGGTTTTCAGCTGAAGGTTTTAATGAATCCGATATATCAAAAATTTGTCAAAATAAGCAGGAAAACGCAGTCTGACTTAAGAATCATTAGGCGACATGCTGAAAGGGTATAAATATCGCATCTATCCGAAGCCGTGGCAGAAGATGCTTTTCGAGAAGCACTTCGGCTGCACACGCTACATCTGGAACTGGGGACTGGAGATGAAAAACAGGATGTATGCGAGAACCAAGAAATCGGTCTCCGCCTTCAAGCTAATCAAGCGCCTGCCGAAAATGAAGGAGAGGAAATCGACCGTGTGGCTGTCGGACGTCAATGCCCAGTCCCTTCAGCAGTCCCTGTTTAATCTGGATGCCGCCTTCACAAACTTCTTCCGGCGGGTAAAGGAAGGCTCCAGGAATCCTGGATATCCGGCCTTCAAGTCCAGAAAAGGACGGCAGTCGTTTCAGTGCCCTCAGAGCGTTAAAGTCAATTTCGAAAAAGGTAGGATATTCATCCCCAAGGCAAAATGGGTCAAAATAGTGTTCAGCAGGAAGTTCGAAGGGGCTATCAAGACCGTCACCATATCCAGGAATCCGTCGGGGAGATATTTCGCATCCGTTTTGGTCGACGACGGGAAGCCTTTGCCGGAGCCGAAGCCCATCGACCCGTCCAAAGCCGTTGGAATCGATCTGGGACTGATGTCGTTCGCCGTCCTTTCTACCGGAGAGTCGGTGGAACCGCCGAAGTTCGGGAGGAAGGAGAAGCGGAGAGTGGCGATCCTTTCGCGCCATGTCAGCAAGAAGGTCAAGGGATCAAAGAACAGGCGCAAGGCGGCAATCCGCCTTGCGAGGCTCCATGAAAGGATAGCGGACAAGAGAAGAGATTTCCTGCACAAGCTGTCATCGAGGCTGGTCGGCGAGAACCAAGCCGTCTGCGTCGAGGACCTTAATGTGCAGAACATGCAGAAAAGCCACAGCTTGGCCTTCAGCATCGGCGACTCGGGATGGTCCGAGTTCGTAAGGATGCTGGAGTACAAGTGCCAGTGGCGTGGGAAGCACCTGCTGAGGATCGGGAGGTTCGATCCCAGCTCGAAGATGTGCTCGCGGTGCGGAAGCGTCAACCGAAGCCTGTCCCGAGGGATCAGGCATTGGCGATGCCCCGCATGCGGTGCCGAGCACGACAGGGACGCCAACGCCGCGACGAACATCCGGACGATGGCCCTGCAAAGAAAGAATCTGATTGGTAAAGTACCGGCGGGCTGCCGGGAACTCACGCTTGGGGAGATCTGAGCCCCTACCGGCCGGGATGTTCCCGGCGGCAAGCTCGGGTCGCTGAACCAAGAATCCCGTCCTTTAGGGGATCGGGAGTATGTCAAGTCAGGTCGATGTACTGGTACGGAAGGACGATCTGGATTCTTCTCCTGGCGAGATATCTCTGGTTGGCCAGCAGCCGCGCCTTCGCCTCGGCCAGATCGGGCTTCCACTGCTCCTTCGTCCTGTCGGCTTTCACCAGCCAGAAGGTCGGAGGGTACTTATTCCTGCCCTTCCAGTCCTTGTCGTCGGTCGTCAGATGCAGTATCTGCTTCTTCTCCACGACGAACCCGTTGACGGCGTCCATGACCTCGCAGCGGTAGCTCTTCCAGTAGTCGTGCCCGGCGAACAGCCCGCCCATCCTGAGCTTCGGCCACCAGTCGATCAGATCGCGGGCGACTCCGCTGAACCTGTGCGACGCGTCGACGTAGATGAAGTCCAGGGATCCGTCTCCGAAGTCCTTCACGGCGTCCCAGCTAAGCTTCCTGACGACGACCGACCGTTCGTCGAACGCCGCCAGGCGCCTCCTGGCCGTCTCGTATTTGGCCTCGTGCTTGTTGTGCCGCACGGCCCACTTCCTGAACACGGCCATGGTGCGGTCGAAGTCGATGTCCCAGGCGTCGACGCTGTACAGCTTCTCCAGCTTGGAGTTGACCAGAAGCGCCTCGGAGAACCTGCCTTCGTCGACGCCGATTTCGACCCCAGTTTTCAGCCCCATTTGGTCGATCAGTTCCGTAAGCTGTATGCGCTTCTTGATTTCTCCGATCATTTAGCGTTCCTCTGCTCGACTTCGGCAAGCCTGGCTTTCAGGGCGCCCAGTTCCGACTTGTTCGTCATGCCGCTGGCCCGCTTGAAGTTGTGCCGCTTGTACGGCATTCCCAGCCTGTGGGCCACGTACCAGACGTAGGTGTCGTGGCTGGGAGTCGGAAGCCTCTTGCCTGCCAGCTCCGCGGCGAACCTGACGAACTCTGAGTTGTGCAGCATGACGTAGCTCGCGACGCGGCTGTGCGTGTACCGCCTGCCCGAGGCCAGCTTGGGGTCGAAGACGTCCTTCGGAAAGTCGTCGAAGGCGGGATGATTGTTCGACCACTCGATCAGAGGCTGGAAGACGTTGACCTTGCTGTATCCCCATTTGTGCCCGACGATCGCGTAAGGGCGCATGTCGGGCGTGATGATCGGGGAGTAGTCCGTGGCGTAGGCGTCGGCGTCGATCTTCATCCAGAACGGCGTGACGACGTCCTTGGCCGTTCCCAGGACGAACGCCGTCAGCATCCTTTCGCGCTGCGACTGGGCCTCCGGGAACTCCCAGGAGATCAGCCTGACGTTCGGCATCCTTCTCAGGAAATCAAGCCTGTGGTCCCTGCGCCTGTGCCCGAACCCGTTGACGTAGACGATCATCTGGTACTGGTCGATCTTCTTGTACTTGATCCAGTTCGGCAGGGTCGCCGCCAGGTGCTCGACGTACTTGCCGTCGCAGGCGGTGACGATGGTGACCTCGGACGGAGATATCCCCTGGCCGTTCGACGGCGGCCTGGCGATCCTGGCCGACAAGGGGGCGACGGCAGCCGCAGCGGAGGCTGCAGGAACGATTGTCGGCTGGGAGACTGCAGGAATTTCAGGTGCGGCAGGTTTTTCAACCGGCTTAGGGGCCTCGTCCGGCGTCTTGACGGGAGGATTCGCCAATACCCTGACGATCTCCTTGCGGATAGCCTCGTGCATCTTGACTCCCTTGCCCGCCAGGAAGTTGTTCAGCCTCTTGTCCCCGTACGACCTGTCGATGTACTTGCGTATCCCGCACAGGTCGGTTTGGCACGCCTCCAGGAACGCCTGAAGCCAGAACGCGCATTTTGGGGCTTCCTTGCAGTGCTTCTTGCCGTGGTAATGGATGATCCTGGGGTCCTGCGTGTTCGGGTCGTGAAGCACGCTAACGTTGTACTTCGTCCCGACCACCTTGCAGTTGAACCTCGGCATGATCGTCTGGCAGGCGACCTCGTCGGCGATGAACATCTTGTCGTCGCCCCATTTGGCCACCCGCAGCCACTCGTCGAACATCTTGGACGTCCTTGGCCAGGCGTAAACTCCGGTGTTGATGGCCGGCCCGTACTTGACGGCGTCGTCGATGTACTCGGGGCAGAACTTGCGGTAGCGCTCAATCCTTCGGCGGATGGTCCCGCCTTTCGTGCTCCATCCCGCGAAGTGGGGGATGACCAGGTCCCTGCCTTCGACGGCGGCCTCGTTGAACAGCTCCGAGAACTCGCCAAGGATGACGGTATCCGAGTCTAGCCACACGTTGACGTCGTACGGCGACTCCATGGATATCTCGATTTTGTGCACGAGCGTGCCTGTCGTGAACTCGATCTTGGGGCGGTAGACGATGTCGGCCTTGAAGATGCTCTTAAGATTGTCGACCAGCTCCTGAGGATGTTCGCCCTCCAGGTAGATGGTCACCGCCCCCTGATAGTGCCTTCTCAGCGTCATCAGGGAGACGATCAGGCGCGGGATGCATTTGCCGCCGCGGTTGTAGTAGACGACTCCGTTAGTGGGCACGAAAAAACCTCCTTGTTTGTGCAGCCATTATACAACAAACTGGAGGAAAAATTTGTTTTGATTGTCCAGGCGGAACAGAAAATTGTCGTCAGGGTGCTCCGCCGGCATTGACGGCAACATATCGCGCTACGACTTGATGGTCGATGCCATACAGGACGGGAAGCTTGTCTCGGAAAACGGCGAGATTTTCGACAATGCGGATGGTTTACCGGAAGGAAGCGCTCCTTCGATGACCATAGATGACGTGCAGGCTCAAATCGCCCCGCTGAAGCGCCGCCGCGACGATCTGGCTTCGGAAATGAAGGCGACCAAGGAGAAGGTCGCCGCCCTGTCCGCGATGCTGCCGGAACTGGAACGGGCGGCCGCGGAGCCAGTGGGGGCCTTTGCCGAGGAGGATCCTAAGCAGAGGAAGATCGCCGAAGGCATCATCTCGGACGGGACGACAATGTCCGGCGGGGCGACTCCCGTTGACATCCTTCCATAGCCTTGGCCAAGAAAAAACCTTCTGGAAACAGGATTTGACATCAGCATCAAAGAATGTTAATATGATCTGCAATGAATGGGAGTAAAAAGATCATGACTATCGGCGCGTTTTTCTACTGTTGTTTTAGCCTGTTCCGCCTTGGGAACGGGCAGGAGGATCTGCGCCCATAGCATTCCTGCTCGCGAAGACAAGCCCTCGGCGGATGAAAGCCGGGGGCTTTTTGTTTTAACGGACTCGTAACTCAGCGTGGTAGAGTGTCTCCCTGAAGAGGAGATGGTCGTCGGTTCGACCCCGACCGAGTCCACCAGTTTAGAATGGGTCGGTGAGTGAGTGGCGAAACTGATGGGCTGTAAACCCGTTGTTCTTCGGAACCTCGCAGGTTCGAGTCCTGCCCGGCCCCCCATTGCGGCGGTAGTCAAATTGGATAGACGATTGGCTGCAACCCAATCCGTGCCAGAAATGGCCATGCGGGTTCGAGTCCCGCCCGCCGCTCCAAATTGTCCTTCAAGTTTTCCGTCATCACCAGCCACGTTGTTGTATAATGGCCGCGCAACAACGATCGAAAGGGAAGGGGACGATCATGATAGGCGGAAAGAAGATAGCGCATCTCGACACCGAAACGACCGGCACCAACATCGACAGCGCCAAGATCATCGAACTGGCTGTCGTCATCGACGGAGATCCTCCGGTCGAGAAGACGTATCGGTTCAATCCGGGGACGGCGATTCCTCCGGAGGCGACCGCCGTGCACGGCATCAAGGATTCGGACGTCGCCGGAATGCCGGCCTTCAAGGACCTTGCCGGCGAGATACTGTCGCTGCTGGACGGATGCGTCATTTCGGGGTACAACGTCAAGGCGTACGACATACCTCTGCTCAAGAGGGAGCTGAGCCGCGCGCTTCCCAACGGCGATCCCAGGCTGGACGCACTCAATTCCGTCGAAGTCATCGACACCTTCGAGATTTTCAAGAGGCACGAAGGCATGAGGCTGGGCTTGGCGTACAAGTTCTACACGGGGCGCGACATCGAGGGGGCGCACGGTGCTTTGGCGGACACGAAGGCGTCGATGGCCGTCCTGGACGCGCAGCTGAAGAAGTACTGCAGCGAGTATCCGAACGACTCGTCTCAGATCGCGACCATCCTGACGACGAAGCCGAAGCATTTCGTCGATTCGGACGGAAAATTCATCTGGAAGGACGGGGAAGTCACCTTCTCTTTCAGCCGCTGGCGCGGAACTTCGCTCAGGAGCGTGTCCAAGCTCGACAGGGGATTCATCAAGTGGATGATGCAGTCGGACTTTTCCGAGCAGGTGAAGAACCTGGCCAAGGACGCCCTGGACGGAAGGTTCCCGGAGCCGGAAGCAGTTTAAACATCGCAAAACGAGTTGCGTTCAACAACACCGCTATGGTATTTTAACCAAGGAGCGATCGACACCATGAATCCAGATCCGCTTTTCGTCGTCAATTCGAAGTCCGCATGCAAGGCGTGCGGAGGAGGGCGCCGCGAACGCAAGGCCTGCCAGTCCTGCTTGGGCAGCGGCTTCACGCCGATCAACCTGAACGGCCTATGGAGCCCTTCGCCAGGATTCCTGGTATGCGGAGGACCCAGCCTCAGGCACATGCCTTTCGAAAGGCTGAGAGAAAGAGGCGTCGTTTCCCTGGCGGTCAACAACGTCGCGGCGTACGCCCCAGTTTCAGCTTACTGCTTCGGGGACCCGCAGACCAAGTTCCATCACGGCATTCATCTGGATCCGAAATGCATCTCGTTCGTTCCCTCCGGCAAGCTGAGGAAGCACATCCGCGCCAAGCTCCCTGACGGGTCGTTCAGGACGCTAGACCGCATGTTGATGGACTGCCCGACTGTGTTCGGATTTTCAAGAAAGGCCGTGCTCTTTCCCAAGGAGTTCCTGACCACGACGTACGCCCAGTGGGGCCGCGGCGGCAACCAGCCGGAGGCCGACCAGCCGTTCCGCTGCATCGAGACCATGCTGCTGGGCGTCCGCCTGATGCATTATCTCGGCTGCCCGAAAGTCTACATGGTCGGGGTCGACTTCGAGATGACTGACGACCGGCAGTACTGCTTCGACCAGAGCAAGGCCGCGCGCAACGGAAGGTACAAGAAGGTCAACGCCATGCTGCGGGAGATCAAGCCCGTCCTGGACGCCGACGGCTTCCAGATATTCAACTGCAATCCGAAGTCGAAATGCGACGTGTTTCCGTTCGTCTCGTTCGACGAGGCCCTGGAGGAGTGCAAGGGGGCGGTTCCGGACGAGCCGTTCGACCTCGGCGAGTGGTACAACAAGGGCCTGGAGCAGCAGAACAGGGACAAGACACCGGAAATGATTTCAGTGGCCGACCTGAAGAAAATCCAGAACGAACACAAGAAAAACTCGGTGGAAAAAGAAAGGAAGCAGACATGAGCATCGCATCCGGTTCGGTTTCTTTGGGGCTGTTCAAGTTCGAGCCGCACGACGCGGCGGACATCATCGAAGGCATGTCGAAAACCGCCATCCCTCCGATGAACGCCTTGTCGGACGGTTCGGCAGGATGGGCGACTTGGCGGCACATGCTTGACAGAGAGATCAATTCCGCGACCGTCATGAGAGGGCAGTGGATCAGCGCGTCGCTGACCAAGGCCGAGAAGAAGATTCCTGCCTCGCTCCTGAAGACCGAGAAGAAAATCGCTGAGCTGGCCGAAATGAAGGCTACAGGCGAACCGTTCGTCGGCCGTAAAAGGCGCCAGGAGATCGAGGATGAGGTGAAGAAGCGGCTCATCGGAGAAATGCCTGTTTCGCTGTCGTCCATAGATGTCGCCGCCCTGCCGGGAACGGGATCCGCTTTCGCTACGGCCACGAGCGACAGCAACTGCGACGCGCTGAAGACAGCATGGTCAGGAGCCGTAGGATTCGATATTGTGCCTGTCGATGCCTTCATCCTTGCCAGGCTGGACGGCGGGGCGTCATTGTCCGAACTGACTCCGACTGCGTTCTTCGGAGACCCTTCGAGCGGCGACGTGTCGGATGTCGGAGACGACTTTCTGACATGGATATGGTTCTTCTCCTCGTCCGGAGGAGAATTCTCGTCCGGCAAGCCTGAAAAGAGGTTCGCTGTCGCTATTGACGGCCCGATGACGTTCTTCCACGAGGGCAAAGGGGCCTACGAAACCGTCCTCCGGAAAGGGACGCCGTCGGCGTCGCGCGACGCGGCCGGGGCCATGATGACAGGGAAGAAGCTCAGGAAGGCCAAGATACTGCTCGCCTGCGGAGACTTCAGCTGGTCGTTCGTGTTCGACCCTAACCGCTGGATTCTGTCGGGAATCAAGATGCCCAAGATCGCCATCAAGAACCCCGACGAACGGTTCCAGGAACGGATGCGGATGCTGTCTGAAATCTCGTCGTCGCTGTCCGAACTGTTCCTGCGCAAGTTCCTGCCGATCCGCAGGGACGCCAAGCTTTGGGCCGAGGAGTCGGCCAAGATCGTCAAGTGGGCCGAGAAAGAACTGTCAAGATGACGGAAAAATTGGTCGCCAACCTTTCTTTTGCGGTGGAGAAGCTTCGCATCCTGATATTGGAAGATGATCCGTCCCGCATGGCCATGTTCAAGGACATGCTGAAGCAGCATGAAGTTGTCGAATGCGCGACTGCTGCTGAAGCCATATCGGCTCTGGGGAACCGTCCCTGCTTTCACGTTGCGTTCTTGGATCACGATCTCGGCGGCGAAGCAATGGTCGCCTCCGGCCCAGGGACCGGATACGAGGTGGCTTGCTGGATCGAGGAGCATCTCGAACGGTCTCCCAGCGTGATCGTCATCCATTCGTTCAACCCGTCTGGTTCCAGAGAAATGGCTGCCGCGCTTCGGCACTGCGCCGTCGATTGTCTTCCTGGAGCCTGGATGATGGACTTCCATTCGCTGCTATGCAGGCTGTTCAAGATAGCGGTCGAGAACGGAGCCGTTATCGGAGACGCGAGGGAATTCGCTTGAAGCTCAAGTCGTTCATCGATCTGTTCTGCGGAATAGGCGGCTTCCGGCTGGCCCTGGAAAGCTGCGGCCTGAAGTGCGTCTTCTCGTCGGAAATCGACAAGGACGCCTGCGACACGTACGAGAAGAACTTCGGCCACAGGCCGTCCGGCGACATCAAGGCGATCAGGGCGCAGGACATACCGAAGCACAATGTCCTGTGCGGAGGATTCCCGTGCCAGTCGTTCTCCATCGCAGGCGACGGCAAAGGATTCGACGACGCCGGCAAGGGAGCCTTGTTCTTCGAGATCGTCAGGATAGCCGAACACCACATGCCAGAGGTTGTGTTTCTGGAGAACGTCAAGAATCTGGAGTCCCACGACAAGGGCAGGACGATCAAGGTCATATCGGAAGAGCTGAACAGGATAGGATACGGCATGTTCAGCAAGGTGATCTGGGCGGGAGGATTCGGAGTTCCTACCCAGCGCGACAGGGTCTATCTCGTATGCTTCCGCAAGGACTTGGGCATCAAGAAGTTCAGATTTCCGAAGCCCGCCGGAATGCCAAGCTCATTGGCGGACATCGTCCTTCCGGACTCCGAAACGTCCAAGTACCTGTACGACGGCGACGACTTCACGCTGTACGGCGACGTCGGCAGCGACCCGCTTTTCGACGGATGCGTTCCCCAGCGTCCCGTCAGGATAGGAGAAATACGAGGAATGGGCAGCCACCAAGGGTACAGGATATACAGCGTCCGCGGGCACGCCATAACCCTTTCCCATTGCGGCGGAGGGGTTTTCGCGGATACAGGGGCGTACCTGATCAACGGAAAGGTGCGCAAGCTGGCTCCCAGGGAATGCGCCAGGATCATGGGATTCCCGGACTCGTTCGTCATCCACGACAACGACCGGGCCTCTTGGTCGCAGCTGGGCAACAGCGTCGCCGTTCCGGTCGTCAAGGCCGTCTGCGAACGGATCATCGAAGCGGTCGCCGGCGTCGGCGTGCAGGATTAAGCCATCCTTTCCGACGAATAATCTGCCAGTGAATACCGATCGCACAATCCGATTCCGCCAGGCACCGGCCCTCTTGCCGACCCCGATCGTTCTTGTTGCCCAGGATGCTGTTCCTCCTCTGAACGCCGAATTTCTGGACGGCTATGAGATCAACAGCCTGGCCAGGAATCATAGCGAGAGCGAGGACTACAATTTGTGGGTCAAGTTCCATCTGCCCATGACCGGGGACGAGATCATCGATGAAAGCAACAAGGAACACGTCAAGAAGCTCATGGCTGAAAATCATGGATCTGATTTTTATTCGGATGACGACATGACGTACTACGTCAAGGCCTATGAGACGGAGGACGACCAGAAGTCCCACAACGAGACGGAGGCGTGCCAGGCGCTCGTCGAAATCATCGAGGGCCTGGAGGACTATCCGGCATTGGACGACGAGGATGTGTCCAGAAGGCAGTACGAAAGGGCGCTGGAGCTGATGAGAAGCGACAAGGACAAGGTGGACTCTGCCGCCCCAGAAGACTGGCCGCAGAAAGTCTATGCGCTAATGGGCGAACTGGGGTACGACGACGAGCTGAATTCAGGCGACATCTCGATGGAGCATTTCATGGATGCGCTGAAGATACTCGGATACGACGACCCTGAAGCCTATTACGGCAGCCTGACGCCTCAGGAACAGGACGAGGTCGACGCGCTTGAGGGAAAAATCGAATGGAATGCCGGGCAGTTTGAAAAACTGAAGAGTTCCGATCCCGAACGGGCATCCAGGCAGGAAGCCGGACATAAGGCCGCGCTGGAAAGCATGATCCGGGAACGGAATGCCATTCTGCGAAAATCAGCCCCGAAGAAGTCCCCGGAACAAGAAATGCCGCTTTTCGAGCGCACGCAGACGCAGGTGCCTGGCGACGACCGCGTCGAGAAGATCAGGCAGCTGATGACGGCCCTGAAGAAGGACCGCCAGGCGATGACGGAACTGGACAGGAGGGCGAAGGACATCGGAATGGACCAGGCCGTCAACGAGCTGATCGCCAAGCTGGCCCCCCAGATCAGGGGAAAGGACGTCGACTGGGACGAGATCGCCGGAGAGGATTTCGACGTTTTTGCGTCTTCCGGCAGGATCCGCAGAATTTAATCGGATTTGCAGAAAGGTTCAGGACCGGCGGCCGCGGAAACAATAGATGTGTTTCTTTGCCGAAGCGGCAGGGATGCCGGCTGGCGGCATTGAATAATCACTGGACGCCAGATGGCGGGTTTGGACGGCGACTGAAAAATCGGGAGAAATAACATGGCTACTGTCACCATTTACAACAAGGATACCGGCCTGAGCTACTACATCAGCATCGATATCCTCGACAACGTCATCAACGGGGTCAGCGAAGGCTGCAACGCGTACTACATCCGCTTCTCCACCAACGCGACGGATCCCGAGGGCCACGCCATACGCGACAGGATTCTGGACGACGCCACCATCACGCTGCCGATCAGCATTGAGGTCCGCAACCAGATCGCGGACATCCTGGCGGAGATCGAGGGGGCGTACGTCTCGTCCTCATCCTCGTCCACCAGCTCCAAGTCGTCCTCGACCCAGTCGAAGACGTCGTCCAGCGGCGGCAGCTCCTTGTCGACGCTGTCGAGCACGAGCTCCCGCACGCCGTCATCGCAGAGCACTTCGACCCGGACGAACACGTCGGTGACTCTCACGTCGCAGTCGTCCCTGTCGCTGACGTCGCAGTCGTCCAAGTCGAGCTCGTCGAGCAGCAGCTCGCGCGGTTCGTCGCGGAGCAGCATGAGTCCGGCATAGATCTCCCGTCCCCGAAAAGGCGCCGCGAGAATACTCGCGGCGCTTTTTCTTTGCCCAAACCGTTAGTTTTGTGCTATCATAGTCGTTATGAGCAGCAGCATTATCGACAATCAATCCGCCGAAATCAAGGTTCCTGCTGTCATCAAGCGGGTGATCTGGTCGAACCGCAGCGAGAATTTCGTCATTCTGGACGCATCCATCAACGAGTCCAGCCGGCATTATACTCCCGACCAGTACCCCGACGACTGGAAATCTTCCAAGAAGGTCGTCATCAAATCGTCGTCGTTTTCCGAGCTTTCAGGCAAGGAAGGCAAGCCGATTGTGTTCTTGGGCAGGATGACCGTCCATCCGAAATATGGCCAGCAGCTTGCGGCAGTGGCGCATTTTGCGGACGTTCCCGACTCCAGAAAGACCATGGTCGCGTATCTTCAGACTATGCCGATGGTCGGAAAACGCAAGGCCAAGATGCTGGTGGACGCTTTCGGACACGACAAGATAGGATCCGTGATAGAGACCAATCCCGAGAGCTTGTGCTCGACCGATGCCAAGCTGAGCCGCGAACAAGCCCTGGAGATACAAAAAAGATGGAAGGATGATCAGGCCGCAAGGGATACGTATCTGTGGTGCGCCGACCACTGGATCGGCTTCTCAATCGGCAAGATGATCGTGCAGCAATTCGGGACGAGCGCGATCAGCGTCATTGAAAACGATCCGTATTCGCTGATAAGGATCAAGGGGATAGGATTCAAGGCCGCGGACGAGATCGCATTCAAGGCCGGCAGAGCGGTTGTTCCGGAACAGAGGGCTTGGGCCTGCATAACGCATGTCCTGGACGACGCAATGGCATCCGAAGGGCATCTGTGCCTTCCTGTAGCCCTCATGAAGATGCGGTCCTTGGACATTCTGACTAAAACGGGGTCGCCGCCGGAGACCGACTACAATCACATCGTCGGCGAGGCTTCGCTGCATCAGGATTTCGTGATCGAGCACAGGGACGGCGCGGACATGATCTCTCTCAAATGGGTGCACGACATGGACGCCTCCATCGCGCAGGTGATTTCGGTTCTGTCCGGATCCTCATCCGAATGCCGCTTGACGGATGCGGATTTGGACGCCGCCGAGGCCGAGCTCAACATGTCGAGCGTCAGGAGCATCATTTTGAACGAACAGCAAAGAAAGGCCGTCTTGTCGGCGTTCGGCAACCGGAAATCGAGAATCACCGTGATCACCGGAGGGGCTGGAAGCGGAAAAAGCACGCTGTGCAGATGCATATGCACTTTGGCCATTAAAAACAACATGACTCTTTCTCTGATGACTCCTACCGGCAAGGCGGCCAAAGTTCTTACCCAAAAGACAGGCGTTCCGGCGAAAACGATCCATCGTTCCCTGAACATGAGGCCTGAGAAGCTGTCCGACATACAGCCTATCGCGTCCGACATCGTCATCCTTGACGAGTTCTCCATGTGCGGCATCGACGTCGTCTATCCCGTCATGCTGGCGGTCAAGGACAGCCCGAACGTTCATTTGGTCATCGTCGGCGACCACCAGCAGCTGCCATCCGTGGGAGCGGGAAACTTTCTGTCCGACATCATGCGTTCCGGGGCGGCCGACGTCGTCAAGCTCGACAGGATCTACAGGCAGGACAGCAGCAGCTACATCAGCATCGTCGCCGAGAACGTCGCCAAGGGCCTGACGGCTTTCATCCCCGCGGATGCGGCGGACATCTCCTATTCGGAGTGCCTTGAGGAGGCCGACATTCCTCCGGCGGTCAACCGCGCGCTGGAGTCGCTTGCGAGCCGCGGCATATCGCTGGACGACATCCACATCGTCGCGGCCATGAAGCGCGGCGCCGGCGGCGTCTCGGCCGTCAACAAGTCCGTGCAGGATTTCGTCCTGAACGCCAGGCGTTCTCAGGCGCGCCATGCCGTTCACTGCGGCAGCAAGTTCAATGTCGGCGACCGCGTCATGCATACGGAGAACAACTATCAGCTCGGGATCTTCAACGGGGAGGTCGGCGTCGTCGCGGATGCCGGAGTCAGGGCCTTCTCGGGCGGATCGGCGCCTGAGCCGTACATCGACGTGGCGTACGACGACCTCGGCAAGCATGTCGTATATCACGGCAGCATGTTCGACGGCGTCATGCTGGCGTGGTGCACGACGGTCCATAAATATCAGGGATCGCAGTGCCCGCACATCATTTTTGCCGCCCCCAAGTCGCATTCCTGGATGCTGACGCGGGAGCTGTCCTATACGGCGATCACGCGCGCCGAGAAGAGCGTCGCGATCATCGGGACGGGAAACGCTTGGTTCAAGGTCCATCAGCGGTCGTCGTCATCGTCAAGATACACGATGCTGGCCGAGCACATTGCCGCGTCGCGGCTGCAGGCAGGATTCCAGCCGGCTGCCGGAGAATGACGGTTCAGGAGGGATGGCCATGCCTCTGGATGTCCAAGAGCCTACGAACGTAATGGAGATTTACGACAACTTCAAGCGCCCTGACAGCGTTCCGCAGGACGTTCCCTACAAAGATCTTACGCCCGAACAGCAGAAGCTCATCCAGGACGCATACAGGTTCAGCGGCTACAGGCCGGGAGTCTATCAGGGCATCACCGGCACGGACGGATGTCCCTAGTCCGCGATCTTTCAGGAGCTTTCATGTCGCCTTCGTTCGACAGCGGAATGTTTTCAACGGGATGGGTCAAGGACTTCCCCGACCACCGCGACTATCATTTGGATTCTCCTGCGGTCGCCCGGTTTGTCGTCAAGGGCATCAAGGACAGCCTGCCGAAGGCTTACGTTCTGCCCGATCTGGCTCCTCCGAGGGCTCAGCTTTCCATCGGAAGCTGCACGGCGCATGCCGGAACGTACCTGTTTGAGACGCATCAGCGGTACGCTGGAACCGAGACGCACGATCTCAGCCGCCTTTTCCTGTACAAGACGACGCGGAATCTGATGATGCGCGCGGGAGATACCGGGGCGCATCTGCGGACGACCATGCAGTCCATGGCCATGCTCGGCGTGCCTCCGGAGTCCTACTGGCAGTATGATGTCTCGAAGTATGACGACGAGCCGACCGCTTTCATCTATGCCCTGGCGCACGGCTACCAGGCCATGACGTACTACAGGCTGGATCCCTTCGGCGCCGACCAGGCTACCGTGCTCGACAGGATCAGGTCCAATGTCGCGCTCAACAGGGCGTGCATGTTCGGATTCGTCGTCTACAGCTTCGACTCGAAATCCGGAGCGTTCTTCCTGCCGTCGGCCAACGAGTCTCCGAAGGGAAGCCACGCGGTCGTCGTCGTGGGGTACGACGACGGAAAGGAGATCGTCCATCCGTCAAAAACGGCCACTGTCGGGGCCTTGCGGGTCGCGAACTGGTGGGGCAGCGACTGGGGGGACGGGGGCTTCGGATACGTCCCTTACGACTTCGTGATGAACGGCATGGCGACGGACTGGTGGACCATGATGTCGGCGGAGTGGATCGGCCTCGACGTGTTCTTCGGCGTCCGCAAGCAGACCACATCCTGATCAGGAAAAAATCTTCGTTTTCTTCATTTCGGCGCCTCCCTCAAGCTGCGGCGTCTGAGGATATTTCTGGGAAGGCATCCGCTTTCTGAGTTCGGCATAGAATTCCTCGTATGTCCGATCCGGATTCTCGTTGAGGACGGCGACCGCGTTGTACGTGAAGGCTCCGTTCGGCCTCTGGTTAAAACTGGCGTCGTAGCAGTATTCGTCGCTGCCGCAGCCGGCGATCAGGATGTGCCTCATGAATTCCTCGTCGAAGAAGACCCTTCTCTTGGTCGGAAGGAAGTCGCTGTCGATCCAGTCCGACTCGTCGTCAGGGGGATGGAACCGTATCTTCGTGCTGTCAGGAGACGACTTCAGGACCATTCTTGTGACCGTTCCGCTGTGGCACGAGTCGCAGACGACGGTCAGCCTGACGCCGTCCTTGACGCCTGACAATATCGATCGTATCTCGTCGTCCGTCAGGTTTCCGTCGTGCAGGTACAGCGTTTCATCCTTGCCGTCCAGCTCGTCTCCGTCCCTGTCGGGGACATACGATCCGTGGCCCGAGTACGTGATGGCGATCACGTCTCCCGGAACGGCGGACGCCACTAGGCGCGACATCGCGGTCGATACGGCCGCTATGGTTGCCTGGCTGTCGACCAGGGTCTCGACCTTGCTGAACCCGTATTTGTTGACCAGAAGGCTTTCCCAGTCATTAAGGTCGTTGACGCAGCCCGCCAGATCGTTCGACGATCCTTCGTAGTCGTTGATGGCGACGCAGAGCGCACGCTTGTTCTGGCTGCCGCCCTTGTTTTCGAATACTGCCGGAGGAGGAATGTTCTGCGAGCTGTTTCTGACCCATCTTGATATGCGCTTGAAGAACTGCGACAGCATGCTCATATGAAGTCCTCCATTAAGTTGCCGGCGTTGTGTACTAATTATTCTTCCATCGTCCTTCGTGCTTCCTGTATAATCGTTCGCATGAAGCACACATCAGAACCTAAACAACAAAGGAGTGCGCGATGAAGTCAGAAATGGCAGAACTTATGGAAAAAGGGATGATCGCGTTCGGCAAGCCGTATGTCCTCATCATGAGCGCCAACAGGCGCGACGATGCCGTCTACAACATCGTCATCGAAAGCACGAGCGACAGCTGGATGTTCGGCCATGTCGCCTTGTCGAGGACGCTGGAGCTGTGCGAGATACCGGGCATCAAGGCCATGCAGATGAGGATCGTACAGTCCCCGCAGCAGCAGCCTGGCGTCAACGTGGCATGGAGACGGGACATCGTCATGCGTTCTCCGGACCAGCAGCTCAGGGCTCGCCTGTCAGAGATAGCTCTCATCGAGGATTGCTGGAAGAAGCTTGTGCCGTACGACGCGTTCGACGAGCGGGGGTTCGTCGTCAACGAAGCCGCCGTTCTTTCGGCGTTCCCGGAGCTGAAGGCTTACAACGTGGCCAGCGGCGTGTTCGCGCAGCCGCCGCCGATGATTGTATCGCAAGGAAAGATCATCAATCCGAATGTTGAGTCGGAACAGTCGTCTGAAGATCGGTAATAACGAGGAGACAACTATGTCCACCATGCAAGGCGATTTGTCGTCGCTTTATGTCGTCATCAGGGATGGTCTGAAGCGGAAGCACGAGGAGTTCATCTCTAAGTACGGCCCCGAGGTCTCCATCGAAAGCGCCACAAGAGAGATGACCATAGACAGGGTGTCGGCGAAGATCAAGTTCGTGGCCAAGATATTCAAGGATGCAGGCATCATATCTGCATGGCGCGAGGTCAACGCCAGCGGGGCGTTCGGGGACTTTCCGCAGTCCATCGAGCTGTCCGCGGCGAGCTCCCACGGGAGAATATACCTGCTGAACGACGCCGGGTGCATCATCGTCTCCAACTGCGTCGGCGTGGCCGACCAGTTGGACGCCAACGTTGCCGTGGTCATGAGGGACGACCACGACAAGATATGCCTGCGCTATCACAACGTGCTGGAGGATGACTTCAACTGGGAGGGGTTCTGTTCGGATCTCCTGGATGCGGCGCACAAGGTTCTCTACTGCAAGACTCCTGCCATGAAGAGAAGGCTGGAGTCGGTTATCAGAGGAAAAACGGATTCCTAATTTGATCGGCAGGCGCGACAACGAGAGTGCTTAGTGGGTGCTGTTTTTTGTAACTGTTGTAACATTGGGCAGGTGAGGTAATGTCATCCGAAGAATTCGAAGTAAATCATGACGGGGAGAAGTTTGTCCCCCTGCACTGTCACAGCTACTATTCCATGCTGGACGGTCTGGATTCCCCCAAGGCCGTCGCCGACCGCGCCGCCGCCATAGGTCACAAGTCCGTAGCCTTGACGGATCACGGAACATGTTCGGGACTGTATACGTTTCAAAAGGCCTGCAAGGACGCAGGCGTCAAGCCCATTCTCGGCATGGAAGGCTACATGGTCGACAAGGTCGATGAACGGAACAAGGACGAAAGAAAGTTCCATGTGACGCTATGGGCAAAGGGCGCTGACGGATACAAGAGCCTAATCAAGCTGTCGTCGCTTGCGCACATCAGGGGATTCTACAGCAAGCCTCGCTTCTCTATCGATCAGCTTGCTGCCCACAAGAACGGCTTGATGGTCGGATCGGCCTGCATCAAAGGCATTGCCTGCCATGAGATCGTTTCCGGGAGGCCGGAAGAGGCGGAAAGAAGGATGAGGCAGATGGCCGAGATATTCGGAACCGACTTCTACTTCGAACTGATGGTACACAAGTACGTCGCCTCGCGCTTCGATTTTCAGGAGAAGCAGATGGCCGCCATGAAGCGCGGCATAGAGATAGCGGACAAGATCGGCGTCAAGTCCGTCTACACGTACGACTCGCACTACTGCAGGCCCGAGGACGCCGAAGCCCACGACGTCCTGATCTGCATGCAGCGGAACGACACCATCAAGAACCCGGCTAAGACGACGTTCGGGTCGTCAGACTTTTATATGAAGACGATGGGCGACATCATGGCCGTCGTCAAGCACAGGCCTGACTTGGTGGAGAACACCCTTGAGGTCGCCGAAAAAGTAGAATCCGGGGCGATAGCAGAAACTCCGTTCCGAGACAATCTTCCTGCATTCGATCTGCCGCCAGGGGTCGCCGGCGAGGAGCAGTATTTGAAGACCCTCATCCGCGAGGGCATGATGCGCCGCGGGGTGTTCAACAAGCAGGAGTACCGCGAGAGGATACTGAAGGAGCTCGACGTCATAACCAAGTGCGGGTTCGTCAGGTATTTTCTCGTGCTGTGGGACATCGTCGATTACGCGAAGCGGTCCGGCATCAAGGTCGGTCCAGGAAGAGGTTCCGGGGCGGCGTCGCTGTGCCTGTACTGTCTCGGCATCACGCATCTCGATCCGCTTGTGCACGACCTTATGTTCGAGCGTTTTTTGAACGCGGAAAGAATCAGCCCTCCGGACGTCGACATGGACTTCGACGATTCCAGGCAGCACGAGATGTTCGCCTACATATCCAGGAAGTACGGCAGCGAGAAGGTCGCCAGGATCGGGACGCACGGGACGCTGGGCGCCCGCGCAGCCATACGCAACGTCGGCAAGGTTCTGGACATCGGAGGCGACTGGACTGGCGAGAATGCAGGCAAGAAGAAGTGGGAGTCAGGACCGCAGACGCTGAGGGCGATCGACGAGATCGCCAAGTGCGTCCCCGATGTGCCCGACATCACGATAGCTCAGGCCCTGAAGGAGTCTCCCGAATTGAGGAATCACGCTTCCAGGCACGAGGAGCTGTTCAGGATGGCCCAGCGGCTCGAAGGCATCCCGAGCCACGAAGGCATACACGCTGCCGGAGTCGTTGTCGCCAACAAGGATATCAACGGGATCATGCCGCTGCGCATCGCGAGGTCGAGGAACGCCGTGTCGGCCAACGGAGACACGTGCACGGAATACGACATGGAGGAGGTCGAGGCCTTGGGGCTGCTGAAGTACGACCTTCTCGGGTTGAGAAACCTGCGCGTAGAGGAGCTGTGCCTTGGCTTGATACGGCAAAGAAGCGGGGATGTCCCCGACCTTAACGCCATCCCCTTGGACGACAAGCGGACGTTCAAGACGCTGCAAAACAGGATGGTTGACGGCATATTCCAGTTCGAAGGCAACGGGATCAGCGAGCTGCTGTGCTCCATCGAGGTCGACTCGTTCGAGGACATGGTCGCCGGCGTCGCCCTGTTCAGGCCGGGAACCCTGTCCGTGCGCGCCGAATACGTCGAAAGGAAGCACGGCAGGAGCCTGGTGACGTACGCCCATCCTAAGATGGATGACTTCCTCAAATCGACGTACGGCATCATGGTCTACCAGGAGCAGGTCATGCAGATGGCGATCCGCCTTGCGGGCTTCAGCGGCGGCGGGGCCGACACGCTGCGCAAGGCCATGGGCAAGAAGAAGGCCGACGTCATGGAGAAGCAGAGGCAGAAGTTCGTCGACGGATGCGTAAAGACAAGCGGCATGGATGCGGCAACCGCCGGGGGCATATTCGAGAACATCTCCCAGTTCGCGGGCTACGGCTTCAACCGCGCGCATGCGGCCAGCTACGCCCTGCTTGCCTATCAGAACGCATGGCTGAAGACCCACTATCCGATCGAGTTCATGTGCGCCCTTCTGTCGGCCAACGCCGACAAGGACGACAAGATCAGGAGATACGAACGGGCGTGCTCTTCCATGGGCATAGACATATTGGGCGTCCACATCAACAAGAGCGGGATCGCTTACGCCATAGAAGGCGGCGGACTTAGGAGGCCCATCGTTGTGCTCAAAGGGGTGGGATCCGTAGCGGCTTCCGAAATCGTTAAAAACCAGCCCTTCAAGGACCTGAACGACTTTCTTTCTAAGGTCGGAGGCCAGGCTGTCGACCGCAGGACTTTCGCCCTGCTGGCGGAGGCTGAAAGCATGAACTGCTTCGAGATGAGCAAGAAGGACCTGATAGGGTCGTATGAGTCGGGCAGGGAGCTGGCGAAAAAGAAGAAGATCGAGCATAAGAAATACGAGGCTTTCGGAGGAACAGATTTGTTCGGATGCGCGGTGTGATTTTGTTGTATAATGGCAGGACAGGAGCGAGTACTAGGCGGTGCGACATAACCGATAGGAGGACGACATGAGCGAACAGCAGGCAGCCAGGAAGAAGGTTCAGGCCATGGGCGACGACCGCCTAGGCGACTTGTTCGAGACGGCTTTTCAGGCCGCCATCGATAACCGGAACAATGAGCTCGCCATCAGCGAGTTCTCGTGCGAGATCAGAAGGAACGTCGCCGACGATAGGCCGTACATCGACGTCCGCATGTTCGGCATGGCGGGAGACACGTCCATGACCGACTTCTGCAAGACGGGCAAGGGCGGCAAGGTCGAGAAGACGGCGAAGGGAGCGACCCCGATCGTGGTCGGACTTGACGACGGGACCAAGGCATCGTTCGAATTGGACGGGTGTTCGATTCTTAACGTGAACGACTGGATGGCGTCCTATCGTCTGGCGTAATGCGGCCTGGATTGTCCGAACAACGAACGAAGCAAGAAAGATGGTGCAACAATGTCCGAAGACGTGCCGTGCATGAGAAAGGCGGAAGCCGACAGCGACTTCTCTGAAGTCGTCGCGGTTGTGTCCGAAAAGATCTCCCGACTTCCGAAGATGGACTATGACGCTCTGTATGCGGAGCTCAACAGCTGTTCCGTGGAACTGTCAGGATCTCCGACGCTTGAACGCCTGGCTCAGGACATGCAAAAGATTCAGGCGCTTAAGGATCGCGTCGCGCAGATCATGCGTGATTCGACGAGAAACTCCATCCTGCTGAAAAGGACCATGGAGATTCTAGTGAAAGGCGGCAACACGTTTTCGCAGGGCAAGTCCGAGGACAAGCGCAACGGCGAGTCGCAGATACGCATGGCTGAGTTCATCATGGCGTCCGCGGAAGCCGAGTCGTTCGACAGGGCGGCGCAGGGAGTCATGAGAAACCTGGACAGCCAGCACGAGACCGCCTACAAGCAGCTTGACGATTTTCGTCTGTCCCTGAAGCTTCGCGACTACCGGGCATACGGCGGCCAGCCGTCATCCCGACAGGAAGACGACGTCGCGACGGACTGGGGCAAGTACGAGTAACGAGCGAAAGAAAGGAGCCGAACCGGCAACAGACGCTGCACAAATCGTATCCGCAAGTCGACCGTGGCGCTTGGCGGAGAGGATGCCGCATACAGGCGCTGGTCATAAAGAACAAATCCCGAGTCGCCGCAAGGCGATGGGAAGGAAAAGTCATCATGGATATCGAATCTGACACTCCGGGACAGGAATGGGACGGCGTCAACCGTTCCGCGACGAACAATCCTCAGGGCAAGGGCAAGGATGGTCCGTCAATCTTCATGAAGCTCGAAAAGCGTGAAGAGCCGTATCGCGTTCGCCTGATCTGCGCTCCGCTGACTTTCAGGAAGCACTGGCAGGCGTTCAGTTCCTTGAAGCAGTTCCCGGTCAGCCCGGCGAACGAGGTCGAGGACAAGGACTTGGACGTGGCGTGGAGCAGGGGAGGCTTCATCCCCCGCAAGCGCTACTGCGTCCTGGTTCTGGACAGGGAATGCGACAACAAGATCCGCGTTCTCGAAGGCGGCACGCAGATATTCAAGGTCTTCTCGGACTACACCAAGATGTTCAAGAAGAACCCCGCTGGCGTGTCCGGCCCGGACTGGCTGATCACTGCCGGGACTGGCGACAACGATCAGACGGCCTACACCGTCATGCAGGACGCCGGCGGACCGAAGCCTTTCACCGCCGACGAGGTCAAGCTGATCAACGCGTCGAAGCTCAGCCGCGAATGGATGCGGCAGCATCTGGTGGACTCCAAGCGCGCCTCGCCAGAGGAGATCAAGGAACTGTGGATGTCCTTGGCGGAGCCTAAGAAGTACGCCAAGCCAGAGTTCAGGGAAAGGGATACCGGCAAGGCCGAGGACAAGTCTGCCGCGCCGGCGGAACCTGCGGCCGAAAAGCCGGCGGTTCCCAAGGTTCCCGAGCCCGCGAAGGCCGTCGACGACGGATTCCTAGGCGAGGCGAATGAGCCGCCTCCAGATCAGGAAGGCGAAGACGAGAAGCCTCCTGCTGAGCTGTTCTAATTCATGGAAACTGATGCGGGAGAGGGAAAGCCCTCTCCCGCATTGCAACCTAGGAACCGAAGGGGGCACTTGTGAGCGCACCGTCTAAAAAGATCAGCCTCTCAACCCAGCTCGACAATCTTCACAAATCCGTAACGGGCAAGGAGTCCGGCGAGCTCAAGATCAACATATTCTCCAAGCGCCCTACGAACTTCGAGATCATGTCGTTCGGGATACCCGAGATCGACCGGGCCAGCAACTGCGGCGGGCATGCGCGCGGATCGACGATCGAACTGTACGGTCTGGAATCCGGAGGCAAGACTTATACGGCCATCAAGACCATGGCCGCATACCAGAAGGCCGGGCTGCGCGCGGCCCTCCTTGATGTTGAACACAGCTTTGTCCCGGAATGGGGAGAAAAGCAGGGGATTGACTTGAGCCAGCTGCTTTACGGCGAGGACTTCATACACGGCGAACAGGCGCTGCAGTATATGTGCGACATGTGCATGCAGCATATCGCAGACATTATCGTCCTGGATTCGACAGCTGGGCTTCTGCCGAAGGCCGAGGTCGAGGCCAAATTCGAGGACAATGTCATGGCCCTGCAGGCGCGCATGCTGTCGCGAGCCATTAAGCGGATCATGGACGAGGCTTGGAAGTCCAAAACGACTTGCCTCTTCGTCAATCAAATCCGCGTAAAGCCAGGCGTGTCGTTCGGCAACCCGGAGGAAACGCCGGGCGGGAAAGCACTCAAATTCTACTCCCACCAAAGGCTGGACGTCAGAAGGGTCGGCGTCGAGACGACGACGGAGAACGGGCAGAAGAAACCGATCGGCATCACATCCAAGGTCAAGTTTGTCAAGAATCGTTTCGCCGCCCCGTTCGGAGAAGGCGATTTCCTGATCTATTTCGACCCCGCATTGTCAACCCCGATCGTCAAGCTGGTTCAGCTGGCGGCCCAGTACAGAGTGATCCCGCGCCGAAAAAAGGTCGACGACCAGATGCGCTATTTCTGGGACGACGGGAAGGACTCGGAAGATACCGGATGCGTGTCGCTGTTCGACTTCTCCGAGTGGATAGAGCTCAACGGGCATTCCGTTCTTTTGCTTGACATGGTCGAGGCAAAAGCCAAGGAAAAAGGCGAAGTGGTTCCGGACGACATCTGCCAGCTTAGAAATTCCAAGAAAGCCGACGATGCTTCGTCCGAAGACGAAGCGAAAGACGCCTCTAAAAAGTAGGCTTGGGTCATTGATGCAGGATATCGACAAGTTCATGGTTCAGTGCCAAGACGCGCTGTTCTGGGACGATCCTGAATGCGCGATGGCCCTGAGATATTTGAAGGATGAAAGATGCCTGCAGGAGAATCACATTCGGTCGTTCGGAGTCGGTTATTGCATGCGTTCTCAGGAAGTGTTCGGCAGGACGCCGGAAGAAGTGCAAGTCAACTCTAAGCTTCGTGGAAGAATCGTGGTGCCCATATGCTCGGAATTCGGAAGAATAGTCGCCGCAGCCGGAAGGCATCCGCTGAAGTCCCGCAAGGGGTGGTGGAACACTCCTTTCAGGAAGGAACACTACATCTACCTTTTCGACTCATCCAGGCGCCACATCTTCCTGAAAAACAAGGCCTACCTGTTCGAGGGATACATGGATGCGATGGCGCTGAGGGCTGCCGGATTGGAAAACGGGTGCGCCATCATGGGCACGACAATCGGATACAGGCGCATCGGCCTTCTGGCCAGGTACTGCGACCGCATCTGCTTGTGCTTCGACACGGACAAGAACAACGCCGGCCTGATGGGGCAGCTGAAGTCCATCATGGATCTGGACATGTTCGGATTCGGGTCGATATCGAGGATAACGATGCCCGAAGGCGTGGACCCCGACGAGTTCGTCGCGGCGAACGGCTTGAAGGCGTTCGAGTCCCTGGAACAGGACGTCTCGAAACGGGATATTGCGGCGGCAAAAGGGGAGTACGAGGCGCTCAGATCTCGTCCCCAAACATCGGAAACGGGAGAACGGCATGCATGATGATATCGACGACGGCCACGACGAATGCGTTCTAAAGGACTGCGACAAGGACGACGGCAAGCTGGTCGCGCTGTCTGAAAGCGACAAGAAAGTCTTCAAGGAGATAGACAGGGACAGCGAGGACAGCATGGTCAGGAGGTACGCCAGGACGCGCGACCCGTCCATACTGGAGATGCTTTACGAGATGCGGAAGCCGACCTTCGAGATCATGGCGAACAGGTACGCCTACCTGGAGAACGAGTCCGACATGTACGGTGAGTTCGTCAAGGTGTGGATGAACTGCATCAAGCATTACCAGTACGACCCCGCCAGCCGCCCCGTCAGGATGAAGGGCGGCGGATTCGTCCGCGACAGGAGAGGGCGGATCAAGACCCGCTTCAAGCACACGCCGTTCAACACGTACTTCTTCTCCGCCATGCTGAACTGCGCCAGGAACATCAGGAAGCGCCGGCTAAACAAGAAGAGGCTGGACGGCAACGGCGATCCCGTCGCCGACACAATGATGAGCCTGGACTATAAGTACGGCGACGGCGATGATGTCACGACGATGATGGACATGATTTCGGGATCGGGGGCCGAGCATGTCAGGTCGCGCCTGATAACCAACGACATGATCAGCAGGGTTTCCGGCGGCGACAAGGACGTCGAAAAGGCCCTGCATGCCGTCGCCTTCGGCCACGACATACGCAGCATCAAGGAAGCGTGCCAAAAAAGGTCCGGATCGCTGGCCATATCGACGCGCGACTACTGCATCCTGATCATGGCCGACAGGAGGTCGCTGAAGTACCTGGAAAAAATGATCCGGGCGACGGGCGTGTTCCCTGAAAAGTTCAGGATCCTGCACTACGTCGTCCAGGGATCCAGGGTTTTCTTCAACGTTTTTGTCAGCGACCCGAAGCTGTGCAACAAGGTCATCAAGATCGTCAACAAGAAGAAGAAGCTGTTGCTGGACGACGCCGAAGGGCGGCGGGGCGTCGACAAGGCGCGCCGAGGAGCCGTTTTTTCGCCGTTTTCTATCTCGAATAACTGAAGCAGCAAGGAGACATATGCGATGGATGCCATCAATGAACGCGCTGAAGAAGCAAACGAGAACAGGACGCCCGCCAGCACGCCGCCTCATGACGACCAGGATGGCGAGAAGAATGTCCTGAAGGTCAAGTCCGACCCGAAGGACATTTCTGCAGGAGAGCGCCGGGACAAGGTCAAGGCGCTTGCCGGCGCGATCGCACACGGCCTTCGCCAGTTCGGCGAGGTCAAGGTGCGCTGCTTCGGGGCGCATAGCGTCCTCAAGGGCGCCAACGCCATAGCCATTGCGAGCGGATTCGTGTCCCCGCACGGCTTGGACCTGTACTGCAGGCCGACGTTCATCACGATGCCGTCGAACGGCAAGAACCAGTCGGGAGAGATGACGGGGATACAGTTCATCGTGGTAGCGAGCGAGATGTCATGAAGAAGCCTAAAAAATCAGAAGTAACGGCGTGCGTGCGCCGCAGCCTAGGCAAGAGCCTGTCGCCGCGTCGTGCGCTCAAGAGGCTGTCCAAGATCGACATCCGCGACCCGGAAGACGTGCCGCGGACGAAGGAACGTAAAATCAGGAAGATCACGGATGCGGATTGGGCACTCATCTCCAGAACGGTGCACGAGGCGACAAGAGGCTTGGCGATGCGGGACACTCAAAGCATCGGACGCGCGCTGTTCCCGGTAGACGATCTTCCTCCAGGGGCCTTTGCGAGGCACGAAAAGGACGCCGGAAGCAAGAAACGCGACAGCCGAAAAATAAGAAAGTCCAAGTTGTGAAAAAGAAACAAGAGAAATCGATAACGGACAAGCAGAGGATCGATAGCCTGCAGAATCTGTTGGGAACATATTCCAATAAAGTGGTGTGCCGCTGGTCGTCATGCGGGCGCGGATGGCGCCTGCACGAAACCAGATCGCAGCCGAACGCGGTTTACGACGTTCGCCAAGCGATCGACGAATTCCTGAATTGTTCGATTTCGGATGTCGCTTGTTTCAGTCGCACCAAGCCAATGCGCCGTTCTCGCAGAAAAAAGACGGCCCAATGCCGATGACGACCATCAAAGAATCCATTGTTTCGATCTGCGGAGGCGAGGACGGGCGCCGCAAATGCGACCTGCTGATCAACGACGACCGGACGTCCATATGCTTGTGGCGCTTTCTGAACATAGACGACTTTTCGGCAGCCAGACATTTTGTGCTGTCAGAAAATACCCCAAGCGTTATTTTTGACGTCGACTTTCTCAGCCGGCACGAGATCATTCCTCCGATGTCGCGCGAAAAAATGCCTCCAGGCTGGGAGGCGTGGTCCGTCATTAAAAACGGCAACATTTATGTGACGGACAAGGCTGCGTTCATGCGGAGCCTGCTGACGGCCGACGCCTTTCTGGCGCTGCCGCAGCACAGGTTCCGTTCGTTCTGCGAGGACGTCAAAGCGGAAAGCTCCGCGTTCGGCAACCCGATTGTCTCCGTACTGATGTCCGACTTGATTGGATACTCTTTTACGATGTTTTTTTGCGAGAACGAGTCCTCGCCCGCCGCATGCCTGAAGCACAGTTTCTTGGAAGGAACCAAAGATGAAGATAGTCGCTTGCGCGGACTTGCATTTGAACAACTCGAACTTCGGGCGCATTGACAGCCGAGGAATCCCGTTTCGCGCAAAGGATTTCATGGCTGCGTTCGACCACGTCGTTCGCCAAACGGTCGACTCCATACGCCCCAGCCATTTCGTGATCGTCGGCGACGTGTACGACAACCCGTCTCCTCCAAATCCGATCCGCAAGTTCCTGAATGTCAGGCTTGGAATGCTGTCGGACTGCGGGATAAAGACTCACATCCTTGTCGGCAACCATGACGCCTGCCATGCTCATCATGCCCTGGAGCCTGTCGAGGCAATCGGCATGAACGGGGTGTCCGTCTACTATTCTCCCCAGATCATCGACCGCGTTGAGTGCCTCATGCTGATGTTTCCGCACTCCGAAGCCGTCGAACGCAAGGAAAAGAACATGCGCCAGGCGTTCCTGGAGTTCGTCTCGTCTTCGGCGTCCGTCGTCGCTTCCGCCAAGCGGTCTGGCAAGGACGTCATCTTTTTTGGGCACTTCCCCGTCCTGGGGGCGAAGGACAACGACAGCCACAGCAACGCCAGGATATCCGACGTCAACTTCAGCGACCTGCAGTCGGTCGGGGCCGACTACATTGTGCTCGGGGACTATCATGCGCGACAGGCGATTGATCTGGGTCCCGGCACGGAATGCCTGTATGTCGGCAGCCTTGAGAGAGCCACGTTCGGAGATATCCAGTCTGAAAAGGGGTTCGTAGTCTACGACAGCAATCAGGAAAAGGGCAAGAGGCTGTCGTGGGTTCCGTACGTCGACGGCAGGCCGTTCATCAAGATCGACGGGATACTGGACGACATACGCGACAAAGTCGGGTCGGCGCCGGTCGTTCCCGGCAAGCCAGCCGTCGTTAAAATCGCATGCGTCGGAGGAAAAGACGAATGCCGGAAGTTCGACGACATCAAGCAGTCCTTGAAGGACATGCTGCCGAACGAGGCCGTCGTCATGTTCGAGTTCGAGCTGACGGACGTCGGTAGGAAGGACAGGGTTGACGAACTGCGCAGGCAGATGCGCGAGTCGGGAGACATAGGGGCTAAGGAGATCGTGCAGGCGGCCGTTACCGCTGCGGACGACATGCTTAAGGAGCCCGCCGACAAGGAAGCCGCAAGAAGCGTCATCGAGGACATCGTGACGATCGCCTGCAGGGCGCAGCTGACGCCTTCGTCTGTCGGAGGCAGAGTGCGCATCCACGGAATGCGGCTGCACAACTTCCAGAGATACGGCGACGAGAAGAACATCGTCGAGTTTGATCCCGGGGCGGAATGGTTTCTTTCGCCGGACAGGGAGCTTCACGGCGACGAATGCGCGGACGCCGCAGCCAAGTTCCTGTCGTCCATCGACGTCAACGCCAAGAGGCTGATCTCCATAGTCGGCAAGACCGACGGAGACGAAAGGCTTTCGAACGGGTCCGGGAAAAGCAGCATTCTGGAGGCCGTATCCTATGCGTTCTTCGGGAAGCTGGTCAGGGAGTTCGCGTCCCGCCCTCCGTCATCGGCTGAATCGACGACCTCGATCGTCAGGACCGTAGGCGGAGTCCAGTCGAAGGAGGCGTACGTCGACGTCCTTTTCAGTTCGGACGGCCAGCTTTGGATGGTCAAGAGGGGCAGGAAGATATCCAAGTCAGGAGGGCACTCTCCGATCCTCGTCCTGTCGTGCCTCAGTTCGAAGGACGTCAAAAGCTTCAGCGGTCACAGAAGGGAGGACGCCGACAGGACTATCGCGCAGCTTGTCAGGATGGACTTCGACACCTGCGTCAACAGCATCCTGTTTGGGCAGCATGACGCCGGATCGTTCATATCTGGAACCGACAAGACGAGGAAGGACATCCTGATCAAGATACTCGGGCTGACGGTGATATTCGGATGCCTGGAGGAGGCCAGGAACAGGAAGCGGCTGAAGGAGAAGGAAATCGACGCCCTGGAATCCCAGATATCGGCCCTGTCCAAGCACGTCATGAGCGAAGCCGAGATGTCCGCGTCCCGGAAGGAGATGGACGATTTGGACGCAAGAATGGCGCGGAGAGAATCCGAGACGGCCGCGATCGCGTCGAAGATAGCGTCCATGCGCCAGGCTCCCGAGATTGCCGCCAGGAATTCAGCAGCCGGAGAGGCCGCCATGCACCGCCAGCTTCTGGAACAGAAGCGGGAGGAGCTGAAGTCAAGAAGCGCGAGCCGCAGGCGCGAGGAGGCCGCCGCATCCGCGGAAAAGGAGTCCAAACTCCGCAACCATTCCAGGCTGGAATCCGACCGCGCCAAAATGATGTCGGAGCTCGCGGTCCTTGAGAAGGACGCGTCGTCATTCGACGATCCGGCCGCCAAGAAGATGATGGCGACCATAGCCGCCGCCAAGGAGGCGAAGCCAAAACGCACATCGCAGATGGACGGCATCTCAAAAAGACTTCTGGAGCTGGAATCGGAACGGTCGGCTGCGTCGACGAAAATGCGTGAGCGCCAGGGAGATGTGTTCAAGCTGGACGCGCTGCGGGCGAAAGCCGCTGCCGGTCAGAAGATCAAGTGTCCGGAATGCCAGTCGGTTGTGACTGCCGCCCACATAGAGTTAAAGAAGGCTGAAAAACAGGCGGAAATTGCGTCGCTGTCGTCCGAACTGGACTCGATATTACAAAAGCGTTCCGCCGTCAAGTCTGAGGAGAACGAGGTCAGAGCCAAGATCGCCAATATTGACGAGTATGTGGCGAAGGAAGCCGAGACGCTGTCGTCCATCAGGAATCATGAGAACAAGGTTGCCAGAATTGCGGCCATAAAGTCGTCCGTCCCCGACATGGATGCACGCATTACGGAATCCAAGTCGGACTTGGATGCGGCGGAGAAGGTGCTGGCGTCCCTGTGCGTAGCCGTCGCCGACATGGAGAAGTCGGTTCTGAATGAAATCAAGCCGTTCGAAGTCAGGCAGTCGGAACTGGATGCCAGATGCCTGTCCGCGGACGCTGCCGCCAAGAAGATAGATGCCGATATCGCTTCGCTGGAGTCAGACTTGTCGGCCGCCAAGCTGGACGGAGACAAGGACATCGCCAGAAGGGCGTTCCTGGATGCGCAGATTGGGGAGGCCAAAAGGACTTTGTCCGCGATCGGGTCAAAGAAGTCGGAAATGGACTTGAAGTCCAGGGAGCTCAGGGTGCTGCTTTGCGCGGAGGACGTGTTCAGCCAGGACGGCATCTCCGTCCAGATCATCGATAAATACACGCCCCTTCTGAACCAGTACATCGCCGAGTTTCTCGACGTGACGTCCAAAGGCAGGATATTGGCGGACGTGTCGTCGGACAAGGAAAAAGGCGACATCATGGTCAACATATCTGGTTCCGTGGCCCCCGAGGCGGCGTTGGCGTCCAAGGGAGAACAGGTCAGGATACGCCTTGCGGTGGAGCTGGCCCTCGGAATGCTGGCGCTTTCGCACAGCGATTCGGCGCCGGACTTCGTATGCCTTGACGAGATATTCTCCCCCGTCGACATACAGGGCAAGGAGATGGTGTTCGACGTCATCAGGAAGCTCCAGGAGCATTTCAGGATGGTGCTTGTCATCAGCCACGATCCTGCCGTGCAGCAGTCCATTTCGGAGACGATCGTCGTCAACAAGGTGTCCAACGTCAGCACGATAGAAAAGCAGCCTGATTGCGCTAAAAATGATGTATAATGATAGGCAAGAGGGAACCAAATCATGTCCAAGAAGCACAGAAAGCAGTATAAGGCTGGAGAATCTAAGCTGGTCTCCCAGCGCAAGATCGTCACGCTGAGCAAGAAGCTTGACGACATCTACGCGTTCGAGGATCTTGGAACATCGTGCTGCCGGCAATGCACCTGCTGCCGGGTAGCGTGTCCCCAGATGAAATACTGCGAGGCCGTCAACATCATCGACGGATCGTTCGCTAAGTGGCCCAGAGACGATCGAAAGCATGTTCTTGTAACGAGCGTCAAATATTTCTTCTCCGACAGCCTCATCAAGCCTTGCCCCCTGCTCGACGTCGTCGAGTGCCGGTCATATTTAAGTCGCCCTCTGAATTGTCGCATCTACGGAATATGGCCGGACGACGCCTGGAAGAAGCGCGTGGCCATGTTCTCGCAGTCGACGGGTTTGCCGCAGAACAAGCTGCCTCTGAACGTCCAATGCCCGAACGTCAGAAGGCTGCCTGACGTCTGCGACGCGTGTTTGGGCAAGGGTTCGTCGGCCGACGGACAGAAATGCATCAAATGCGGAGGATCCGGTGCAATTCAAAAGCCTCCGCTGACCGACGAGCGCATCGGCAAGATGTTCTCCGCCCTTGACGCGATCGACGCCGCGATGGGCATCTCCGAATCCAAGATCAAGTCGGGATGGAACTACCGCACTTTGCACGACTGGATGCTGTACAAGTTCTGGGGGGAGGAGACCTTGATCCTCTGGACGAACATGCTTCTGCAGAACTCCCAGGAGGAGCGCGACGAATTAGTGAAGGCGTTTTTGGACGCCGCCAAAGACATCCTGTAGACAAGGAGAACAAAGTGAACATTCCCGATCCGGCAGTCAAGAAGCAGGACGAGGTCATCCTGATCAGGGCGTCCGAAATCCAGGGCAACAAGCGCCTTCCGAACGAGTCCTTCGATGACTACAAGAAGCGCCGCAAGCTGGAACAGATGTCAATCAAGCATCATCTGCAAGGAAGAATCTCCGTCGTGGGGCACAAGCATGCCTGAGAAATCCGTCAAGCTTTTCGTCAAGGACGCCCGGTACTATCCCGAGCAGAAGAGCCTTCTCATCGTCGGAGAGGAGGTCGAGACCAAGCGGCCTGTGACGCAGCAGGTTCTCGTCAAGGCGCTCATAGAGGCCTACGGCATACCGGTACGCGACGACGACGTCGAGGCATGGAGATATTTCGCCGAGTGCCTCAGAAAGCGCAAGGATCCGTTCACCCTGGTTTTCGACGGGACCAAGACGGAGCAGGATCCCATATGACGTCCGCGCCAGACAAGAAGCCGAAAATCGACATGATCGTCGCCGAGAACTGCAGGAAGTGCGAGGCCATGACCGGCATGATACTGGGAATACTCAGGGATGCGGGAATGAAAGCCGACTTCAAGATGCACAAGGTCGAGTCCAAGGAAGCCATCGATCTCGCCCTGAAGTACGGCCTTGACGACGTCCCTTCGTTCGTCGTCAACGGCGTGCCGTTCAACGGAGTTTCAGAAAGGGATAAAGTCGCCAAAGCCGTCGGCGTCAAGGAGTAGTTCAGTGGATGCGATTCCTCCGATAGTCGCGTTCAACGCCGTGGCCGAGGCCGGATATCCCGACGTCGAATGCCCCGCCATATTCGTTTCTGGATGCAACCTGAGATGCCCGTACTGCATGAACCACAAGATTGTGCTGAACGAGCCTCCTGCACAGCATTCGGTTGACGACGTCGTCAGGATGGCCAAGAACCTCGATGCGTCATCGATACTCATCTCCGGCGGCGAGCCTTGCCTGACACCTGGAATCGAGCGCCTGGTCTGCAGGCTGCGAGACGGAGGCCTGAGGGTCAGGCTGTCTACGAACGGATGCTTCCCGGGAACGCTGTGGCGCCTTCTGGCGGGAGGCGGCATCGAGTTCGTCGCCATGGACCTGAAATGCAGGCTGGACGACGACAGGCAGATCAGGCTCCTGTCCGGATGGCCGTCCAGCAACGACGAGCTTCTGGAATCGATCCGCAAGTCGAAGGACCTGATCGCGACGTGGGCGAAGTCGCACAAGGGATCGTTCTCGTGCGAGTTCAGGACGACACTGTATCCTCCGCTGTTCCAGAGCGACGGCGATATCCGCCCGATAGGAAGCGAAATCAAGGGCGCGAAGACTTGGGTTCTGCAGCAGTTCAGGCCCGTTCCCGGGATGATGGGAGGGGATGCGGCGGCCAAGGCTGTTCCGCTGTCGGACGACCGCCTGAAGAACATCGTCGCGATCGCGAAGGAGTACGCCAAGAATGTGTTCGTCAGATACCCGTAGGAGAACGCCATGAAGCGCCCCGTTCCCAAGGAATATGTGGAGGTTAAGGAAGCGCACGACATCATCGTCAAGCTTCGCCACAGATATCATAAGATGCTTAGAAACGTCGATCCCGACGAGATCATCGTCATGGGCGTGTCGAACAAGTCGCGCCCCGATCATCAGCCCAAGCTGGCCGTCATTCACGAGATGACCCCGGCGTACCGCGCCATATTCGCCACGCTGAACAGACGCCTAAGATATTTCATCGAGGTGTATTGCGACGACTTCGCGTCGTGGTCGGAATCGAGAAGGCAGTGCGTCCTGCTGCACGAGCTGCTGCACGTTCCGAAGCCCAAAAGCAATGGGCTGAGGCCTCATGACGTAATGGAATTCGGGGTGCTGATCGATGCCTTCGGCCTCGATTGGTGGACCAAAGATACCATCCCCGATCTGCTGACGGGTGATCCATTCCCTTTCAAAGAATATCTTTTTGAAAGGCTCGACCAGCAGGGTAAAGAATACGACGACGATGATTAGTGATTTCTCCAATGTTCCAGAACAGATGCTGCGATCCAAGGCGGATCCGATATTCACGCCGCAGGAGGCGGTCAAGATCATCCTGGAGCTGGAAGCGGCCATGTCGCGGACGCACGGATGCGTCGGCCTGGCGGCTCCGCAGATAGCGATCCCGAGGGCGGTCGCCATCGTCAGGCATCCGGGTGGATTCTCTCTCGATCTGATTAATCCGGTGGTCGTCAAGAAGGAGAATCGCTTCGTCAACCATGCGGAAGGCTGCATGAGCTATCCCGGAAGGCTGTTCGACGTCGGACGATACGAGCTGGTGACGATCGAGACTGACGCAATATGGTGCGGCCACGACGCCAAGCCGGAATGCTGCCGTTCCCTGTCGCTGGTCCCGCCGCACGCCATGCTGGTCAGAAGGACGCTGGCTTTCTCCAGAAGGCAGGACGACGAGCACGGCGGCGGGATCGTCTGCGTCGCCGTCCAGCACGAGATCGATCACCTGAACGGGATCGTCCTTCCGTTCAATCCGGAGGCGGACGAAACGACGGCCGCCGCGCCGGTTTCATCGGCCAAGGTCGGCCGGAACGACCCCTGCCCATGCGGGAGCGGTAGGAAATTTAAACGATGCTGCGCAAGATAAGAGCCTTAGCGGCGTCCCTGTTCCTGCCGCATCGCGTATGCGGCATGCGGACGGTAGGGATCGCCCCGAGTTTAATGCGGCGCGTTCTTCGTCCCGTTTCCGTTCCGATCATCTACAGCAAGTCCTACAAGATCGTTCTGGCCCTTGACAGGTCGACGAACAACGAAATTGTCATCATCGAAGGTGGGAACGAGATTTTCGGCCCTATCGGGGAATGGGCCTTCAGAACCATGAAAAATCCGTGCGGAGCCGAAGAGGGGTGCGACTGGGAGATCGGCGTTCCACTGTTCGGCGGGACGGAATGCAGGGCGTCTGCGGGCGGAAAGCTGGCGATCCTGACGCCCGAAAACGAGCGCATCGTAAACTCCGCATGGCCGCCCTGGAACCGGCTCGGGAAGGAATGCTTCAGAAGGTTCAAGTTCATCTGCGGCGAGAAGCTTGCCGTTCCCGACATAGTTCAGGACGAGCAGGAACCGATGTTTCCTCCTCATCCTAGATGCGCGTCCTGCGGCAAATGCTGCCTCCTGTTCGTCGACGTCGGCTGCGGAGGCGTCATGCCGTCCGGCATCATGACAAGGGGGCAGTGGTTCGAATTCTTCCACAGCGGAAGATCAGGATACGGCGTGGACCGTTCAACTGAATCTGTCAAAATCTGCACCCTGAGCGGGCGCAGACAATGACGGAACCAGATGTCTGTAGCAGGAACCGTATTTTCCTGCGGCGAACCGATCCAAGATGTTCCTGGCGGCGACAATATCCGCATTGCCGGAATAGCCACAAGCCCGGCACAGAAACGCCTCTCCCGACCGATTCGCCCCGTCGACATGGCCGCAGGCCGGACACGCCTGGCTGGTGTACCATGAAGGCACAGTGCGGAAGGAAACACGGTTTCCTTCGCACTGCTGTTCGAGCCTCATGAGCCAGTAGGCGTAGTTCCAGCTGCCGACGGAAGAGCGCATGTTTCTGCTCAGGCGCCCTCTGAGCTTCGAACTTTCGTTCAAATTGCTTAGCTGTTCTACGACGACCAAGTCCGCTTCTCGGACGGTCTCCTTGGCGACCTCATCGATCCTTTGCCGCAGAGCCCTGATGGCCCTCTGCTTGCCCTTGGAACCTTTCAGGCATCGCTTGCTCCGTTCGATGCACTCCTTAATATCAACTCCGAACTGCTTGCCGTCGGATGTCGATGACAAGGCGTTGATCCCCGTGTCCACTCCGATCAGGCGCTTGACTTCCTTCTTCGGTCCCGTCTCGATCTCGAAGGAGAACTGGACGCTTTCCCTGGTGATGACATAGGCGTTCAGCCTTTTTCCGATTCTGTTCCAGTTGTTGAACTGCTTGTGAAACCTGACGGGAACGTCAAGAATTACTCCTCGGCCAATGCAAGAAAGGTGCAGCCACGCATCGAATCCAGCAGCATTCTTAGCCAGCTGCAGATCAGCTATGGTGCTGGAGACGGACATTCTTTTGCCGTCATGCTTCGGCTTGTGCGGCTGAATCATGGCCAGCCTGGACTTCTTGGCCTTCATCTCCTTGCTCCAGCGGTTCAGCATCCTTCTGCTATCCTTGGAGTCCGGAAGCGTCTTGGCGATCTTCTTCTCCAGCAGGCTGATCCTGTTCCTGATCTGCTGCCTGTTCCACTCGAAGACGTTCTTGACGGATGCGACCATGTCCAAGGCTTCCCTTGCCGCGACCTTCTTCAGCCTGGCCGACAGCCACGAATCGGAGGAGTTGACGATGTCCTTAAGAAGTCCAGCCTTGGCGACAGGCTTCTCCCAGAACAGGCCGATGAAGTGGTTGACTGCGCGGCC